>FWPV01010590.1_pt1 | contig 15025 bp, 14 predicted proteins | sample 2228371 | NCBI WGS metagenome assembly FWPV01 (sample SAMEA103939776, study PRJEB20133) | metagenome
CATAACAATCCTCCTCGCTCGCTTGTTTCAATCCACGCCCCCCGCATGGGGAGCGACATCTTTTGCATCATCCGAATTCAGCCATTCAACAGTTTCAATCCACGCCCCCCGCATGGGGAGCGACCGCAACATATAGCGCTTTTCTCACTCTCTACCGCCATATCTGGGGATGGCGCATCTACCCATACAGCCGCTAGCTTCAGATTCTTGTCATTTTCTTACATTATGAAGGATGTTAAGGTTCCAAATTCCTGCGAACCATACCTGCAAAACCCTGTTCACTTCGGGTTCGCAGAAAAAGCCTCACGCAATCAGCGTACCTTCCAGGTCAATGCTGCACTTGGCACCCACATGCACCACCCGCCCGCGCCATTCGTCTCCCAGGTAATAGTAACGCAACGAGTCTACTTTGGGATCGATGAGCTTCTCCAGCGCATTCTGCAACAATTTCAAGCGCGCCGGGTCGATGATGCACTCAAACACTGAGTTCTGCACACGCTGCCCATAATCCTGACACTTTTTTGCCACCTTACGCAGCCGTTTCTTGCCGGCTTCTGTCTCGGTGTTTACATCATACGTGATCAAGACCATCATGGGAAATCGTCTCCTAATTCCAGAAGAAAGGCGGGTAAGCATCCAGGTCGCCGCGTAAGTAGCGCGCCAGCAACATAGCCTGGACATGCGGGATCAGCCCGAAAGGGATGCGCTCCTTCAAGTACGGGTGTGTGATCTCTTCTTTCTTGCGCTCCTGCCAGGCGGTCAGAACCGCCTTACGAGTATCATCGTCCATCAAAATCCCGCCGCTCTCTTTCTTGACGAATCCTTTTCCGCTCACCTGTCTGCGGTTAACCAACGAAAGAGCCAGCCGGTCGGCGAAGACCGGACGCAACTCCTCCATCAGGTCCAGCGCGAGCGAAGGACGCCCCGGGCGGTCACGGTGAAGAAAGCCCACGTAAGGGTCCAGCCCAACCGCCTCCAGGGCTGAGGTGGTTTCGTTGGTCAGCAGGGTGTACAGGAAGGAAAGCAGGGAATTCATGTTGTCCAGAGGCGGTCGCCGGTTGCGTTCCTTGAAAAAGAAACTTTCTCGCTGGTGGAGTATCAACTGGTCGAACACGCCGAAGTAGATTTTTGCCGCGCTGCCTTCGAATCCCATCAGGTTGGCGATCGTCTTGCATTCGGAGATAGCGATTAATGTCATCTTAAGCGCCTCCGAAGCCTGGCTCAAGGCTTGCACGTCCACCAGCATGGCGTGATCGCGCAGCGCACGCTCGATTACTTTACGACAGTTCGCTACCTTACCCAGCAAGAAAGAAGCGGCAACAGGCAGAGATTCCTCCTCCCTTTCAGAGACCCGATATTGCTTCTTACGCAACAGTACATTGCCTCTCACCTTGCCGCTGATGCGCGCCTGGAAGCGCCCGTTGGGAGTGAGGAAACACAAACCCACGTCCCGCTCGGCGCAGGCGCCCATCAGCGCCGGGCTGGCGCCCAGGTAGTTGAAGCATACGATATTCTCCAGGTTGTGCAGCGGCAGGCGCAGCGAGACCGTCTCGTCCTTCTTGACCACCACATTTTCCCCATCCAGGGAGAGATACGCCTCAGGCAGGGTGACATACAACACATTAGCGATCTTTTTCATCGCCTATACTCCCTCAATCTGCTGGCGAATGTAGGCAGAAGCAGCCAGGTTGTTGCCCTGCAATTCAGGCAAGCAAATATCCGCCAGGGAGCAAGAACGGCAGGCTTTGGACGGCTTGACGCGCGGGGTATAGCCTCTATGGAAATACGCATGCATCTCATCCGCCATCCTCTGCACCAGTTCGCGCAGCTCTGCATTCAACTCGACCTCCACCCGACGGCGAGTCGCGCCGTAAAACAGGTAGCCCAGGGGGATATCCACTGCCAGCATTTCCTCCAGACACATTGCCTGGGCGCACAATTGCGCCTCATCACTTGGGTTGGGCTTTTCTCTACCGCGTTTGTATTCCACCGGCGCAGGCTGGTACAACCCATCCCGCCCGGCAAGTTCTGTGCCCTGCAGCGATCGGCTGAACTCGACCACGTCGCATACGCCGATCAGCCCCAGGCGATAGGAGGCAACCGGCACGGCGCGAGCGGTGACGACTCCCTGGCGTGTCTCGGTGAAGAAGGGATCGTCAACCCGCTGGTGTAACAGCCTGCCCTCGGCTGTGAGAACGTTCTCCTGCCACTGGCGCTCGATATAGATCAGCGCCCACTGCCGGCGGCAGAAGACGAAGTGCTGGATGCCCGAGAGCGGCAGCAGCTCTTCAGGGGTGTACTCGGAGTTCATACCATTTCGATGACCGTCACTCCTGCCGGCGCGCCGGCTTTGTCAACACTCACAGAATAATCGCTGAAACTGCGCGGCGGGTTGGCTTCCGGCTTCTTGCTCACCCTGACCAGCTCGAACAGCTTATGGGCAGGGGCGTTGCCCAGATCGCTTTCGTGCTTGAAAACCACCAGTTTGCGCACCGCCATCTTGCCCCGCGCTGCCGAGCGGTCATGCTCGAACATGTTGACCAGCGCCTCCCAAAACAGTTCCAGATCGTCTTCAGAAAAGCCGGTACCTTTGGTCGGGTCGTTGGCGAGCTTAGCCGAGATATAACCTTCGGCGCGGTAGAGCCCGTAGGGGACGATGTGCTTGCGGCCTATCTCGGTGGTTTTATCGACGCCTTCCTCGGTCACTGTAACGCGTGTGAGGGTGACCTCCTGTTGTACAATCGGGTCAATACTTCGAGAAAAGTTTAACTGTATTGGGCCGCGTACTATACCAGCAGGGACATCCGTGTTCATCACAGCACCAAATGTGCGAATATCAAAAAAGTTAGTACACATCCACTGACGCAGCTCTTGTATTTTGGAAGCATTGTTACGAATAGCTCTTCTATCGGCATCGGTTGAAGGAACAGATGTATTGGTAGCGATGTATGCATCTTTGTGCTGCGTATTTAAAGGCGTATTTTCTTTGACGTAAATACGGTATCCGGCTGCATCGCCCTTGACCATCTCCACGTAATTGCGGATTTTACGCTTCAGGCACACGTCGGTGACAATGCCATAGCCGGTTTCGGGGTCGATGCGCGGCATATTGCCGGCATCCGGGTCGCCGTTGGGATTGCCGTTTTCCACATCGTAAAGCAGGACAAATTCGTAGCGATTTTTGATTGGGGTGTTCATGTTTTGCCTCCTTAAGCAAAGTCTCTATGGTTCAACAATTGGGGTTGGATGATTCTGATTGCTGCTCTTGGTGAAAAAGGCAGCCCGCTGGTGATAATAGCCCAGCACGAAGATCCCCTGCTCATCGAGGGAGAGCCGCGCCGGGAAGGGATTCTTCTCCACATCCAACAGATTCAGCAAATCCTGAATACGGTTATCGCTGGCGTAGCCGTATTCTGCTTTGGAGATGTGGTGCTGCGAGAGGCGCAGCAAGACCGGGAAGACGCTGGCGGGTGTGGCGCAGGCGGAAGTGAAGTAGCGATCTTTGATCGAGGCGCCCACCTCGCCGACCGCCTCTCTCTGCACCTTTTCCAGCACAGCAAATAAACGCCCCAGCACGTAAGCCGGGATTTTGGACGTTTCATTGAGCGACATGATTAGCACCTCCTGATAGGGATTTTGCGCCTGACGGCGGTATTTGCGCAACAGATGCGCCTTGATGTAGGCGGCGCGCACGTAGCTGATTTTGACGCTGCGCCCCCTCTCGTCACTATCGTGGCGGATGCGGTTGATGATGGCAGCATACAGACCCTCGGGGTAGGGTATGCCCGTCAGGATAGAACGCATGAGAGCGCCGCCCAATAGCCCCCAGGAACTCTTTAGTTCCTCGTCTCGTCGCGTGGCTTTGGGGGAAACGCATTCGGCAAGGATGCGGTAGGGTGAAAGGTAATCTGGTTGGTCGGGGAACTCCTTATCAATTTTCAAATCCTGGTAGTGGAGCATGATGCGTTCTCTGAACCTGCCAAACGGCTCGGTGAGAAAGAAGCGGACAGCCAGCCGGGCAGCATTGGGCGCTAACCCCAAAACATAAAAACGGGTAGCGGCATCCAATTCATCGTCTAAAGCAGCTATATCCAGGGGCTTCCCTTGCTCCACCTTTTGCGCCACTGCGCTCATGGTTTTTTCCGCGTCTTCATCGCGCCCGCGTATCTCATCTGCAACCGGCTCCTGCAGGTATTCTGGATTGATTAACGTATAGAATGCGCTGGCATATCGCTTGTCTACGCTCTCCGCCCAATAGACCACCGTCGTATCGCCCAGGTAGATTTTACGGTTCGGGTTCTGGTTGGAGAGCAGGTAATTGAGCGCCACACCATAGCCTGAGGCAACGCGCCGGCTGACGGGCGAGTTCGAACCCTGCTCTCTTCCATAGGATGTGAAAGCATCCAGGTTGAAACTGACCAACGAAGCCCCTTTAGTCTGCGCGTCCCGCACGCCTTTGATGTCTGGGTGCAGGCGGGCGATCGGTTCCATTTCACCTGTCACCAGGCACTGCATTTCGATGGCTTCTTTCCCCAGCGCATATTCTTCCCATGCGCGTTTGATTTTGGGATCGTCCAACGCATTCTTGCCTTCCACCTGAAAGATCAGGTTGCTGCCTGCCAGCAAGTCTTCGAGATGACGAGCAATAGCCTCCTGCTCTTCAGCCCTATGCGGATCGTGATGTTGCAGAAAGGCTATCACCGCACGGGCGGTGGGGCTGTCCACTTTCGATAAGATTTCGATATTTAATTTGCAGAAGGCATCGAAGCGCTTTTGGGCGTATTCCGGATCCTTGCCCTGCTTGCCAGCCAGCCCCAACATATAGACAGCATTGTCACACATGAAATTTGCAGCAACGTTCACACTGCGCTTGACCCGCTCCGGGACGTTCATACGCCGGGGCATTTCGACGGTTTTATTGCCTCTCTGGACAGGGACAAACAGCGGAACGATGTCCAGCAATTCGCCTTGTGAGGATAGATTAACCGCATGGCTGACAGGCGCGTTGCTGTAGCCGGGTTCGGCAATCTCAACCTCGGTATCGTTTTGCAGAATTTCATAGTAACGGTAGAGCGACTGTAAGATCATCGCCTCACCTCCACCTTCCTCAGGTCCAGCACGCCATCCTGCATCTCTGCCTTGAAAAACTGCGGTTTGATGTCGCGCGGGTTGGAAAAATCCAGGTCGTACAGCATCCAACCCAAATCGCGCCTGCCGCTCAGCGTGCTCCTGGGAATCTCGTGCTTGTCCTCGATGATTTCGACCTTCGCCGGGAACTCGCGCGTCCCCAGGCAAGGGGCATGGAAGTGTTGCCCATTACGCAGGCGGCGCAGGATGATGTTGTAATGACCTTCTTCTGTATCGCGTTCACCCCATTCTTTGTCCACCTTCTCGAAGTGCGCTTCAATGACGTAGTCCACATCCTTCAAGACCATTGCCGCGCGTTGCTGGCGATTATCTACTGCGGAAATGTAAAGCGGTTTATTCCCGCCTTTCATCGCCTGCAGGGCGTTATCCGTAGACGCCTTTTGGCTGACCTCGTTGCGGCGTATATTCGTGAACTGGATTTCATTCAGGACGTGGATCCTGTCGATTACCCAGCGGATGGCAGGTTTCCAATAAATCGCCTCGAGCACACCGCGCGCCGCCGACGGGGTGATGACGTCGTAACTGACCCGCTCCGCCTTCATCTCCGGTCGGGTGAACAGGGCATAGCGACCACGTACGCGAACAGTGATACCGTATCCCATGGGTTGAATCTCCTTTCTTCGATTGACCTAATCAGGCAAAGATCGCCTCCCCACCACCGCCGGCAGGGAGGATTAATCCGGTGTCTGGATGGTAATACTGCTCGAAATAGCTTACATCCAGAACTGCATAAAGATCGGCAATTGTCTGGATGACGCCCTTACTGCTGAGGGCATCGAACTCTCCTTGATAAATTGATACCGTATAGGGCTGCAATTTGCGCAGGGTGGATGATGGGAATTGGGTGTATTTCAGCTCTTCTATCAATACGATTGCCTCCTGGCTGTATGGAATGATAACTGTCTCGGTTATATCCTCGATGATCTGGAACAGGCGCGCCGCAGTCTCGAATTTGAACCTTCCTTTGCCGTCGTGGAAACAATCCATGATGTGCTTATAATCGAACGACACTTGGGGGTCTTGCAGGTTATAAAGTTGCCTAAAATACGCCTCGATGGCGGGAATGGAAATCGGCGCATCGGCGTAGCTGCGCAGCACCATGCGGGAAACTTCCACCGCCTGCGAAATATAGCGCGGCGTGCGTTTGACAAACTCAGATTTTGGCTCGAAAATGAACAGCTCACTCACGTTGCGCTTCATCTCACGATTGACGCGCCCCGCCGCTTGATTGATCGCATCCAACCCCGCCAGGGCGCGATAGCCGACCGGGAAATCCACATCAATGCCTGCCTCCATCACTGTTGTCGAGATCACCCTGCAAGGCTGACCGTATTTCAGCCGCTTCCGAATCTCGGTCAGTTTGGCTTTGCGATGCGCAGGGCACATGAGCGTCGAGAGATGAAAATTCCCCTCTCCTCGCAACCCGCCAAATAATCCGCTGGCATGGCGGCGTGTGTTGACGATGCACAGCACCTGTTCGTGTTCGTTCAGGCGTTCCAGTAATTCTTCATCGGTGAGGGTTTGCAGATTTTTGATCTCCACGCGCTTGTAGAAATCAAATAAGCCTTGCGGGTTGGGCGCAAGTTCAATGGGATGTGTTTTCTCGGGCAGGAATTGCTCCAGTTTGGGTTGGGTGGCGGTGCAAAAGACAGCGCTCGCCCCATAATTGGTCACCAGCTCCCAGACTGCTGCCATTGCCGGACGCAAGTATTCGCGCGGCAACATTTGGGCTTCGTCGAAGATGATCACGCTCTTGGCAATGTTATGCAGTTTACGGCAAGGCGATGATTTGTTGGCGAACAACGACTCGAAGAATTGCACGTTAGTGGTGACCACGATGGGAATATCCCAATTTTCCGCCGCTAACCTGAGCTTGGCATATGCGCTGTTGGTGCGGTCATCAGGATTATCGCTCTTCTCGCGCCTTTTCCCCTCCCAATCGAAATTCGAGTGGTGTTCCAACACGTTTTCTTCGCCCAGAATGGCTTTAAACACCCCGGCGTTCTGTTCGATAATGGTAGTGAAGGGGATGACGTAGATGATTCGACGCAAGCCGTGTTCGACGGCGTGATTAAGTGCAAAAGCCATCGACGCCAGCGTCTTACCGCCGCCAGTGGGGACAGTGAGCGAGAAAAAGCCGGGCTTCTCTTTCGCTTTTTCCAGGCACGCCCGGAGCGTCTCTGTTCGTTTTTGATTAATATCTGTTATAGGTCTCTCGAACTTGCGCAGGTAGGCGTTCATTTTATCGCGCAGTGTGCGAATATCATCTTGTCCGCCGCGAGGTTTAAGCCCTTGTATGTAGGTTTCTGTCTCCTGAAAATCAGCATCCACCAGCGCCGAATAGATCATGCGCGTCAGGAAGGAAAGAGAGAAACCCAATTTGTCCATTTTCTTTTCGGGCGGGCGGATATTCAGCATAGGGGGGAAAGGCAATTTCGACAAGCTAAGCTCGCTCTTGTAAGCGCTGTAATCAGAGATCTCTTTCTTTAACCGGGCGCAGAGCGTACCGCCTTCCAGGTCGCTTTCATCGCCATAATCAGGCATGCCAGCATGATGTCCGGTGATGGGGTACGCCAGCAAGGAAGCCATGGATTCCTGTGGCGTGCCTTTGAGCAATGCCAGCAATTCTTTTGCTCCGGCGGTGGAATGGTCAACGCGCTGTCCACCCTCCAGACGTTTTTGAAATTCCTGCGAATACTTGCCCAAATCATGGGTTAACCCGGCAATGTATGCCAGGTCGCCCACATGGGCAAATTCCCCAAAGGCGCGCGCCATTTCTGCTGTTTTTTGCAGGTGTTCGATAAGCGGCTGCCAGTCTTCGCGGTCTTCACCCTCGCGCCGATGGGCAAAAAAACGAGTTCGTGGAGCAGCCACCTCTCCCACCCCATACACCCTTGCCAACCTGCGCGCCTCCCGCTCCAGCACCTGCCGTAACCCCTGCGGTGCCAGCACCTCCACGTCTGCGCCCCAGCCGCGGATCCACGGGAGCACCTCCTGAGGCTCAGCCAGCCGCGCCCGCCATAACAAAAAGCCGCTTTCCAGATCTTCCACTTCTTCCGAGCGGTGCCAGCGCGTCTCGCGTACTCGCGCTGCCACGCGTGGGTGAAACTTAAGCACCACCTCCACCGGCTCGCCCTCGGTGTACCAGATTCCCCAGGCATCTGCCAGCAGATCACGCGGGTCGAAATCGGGCGGGATATCATACGGCTGACGGGTGATCTCAACCCGCTCGATGCGCTCAATCTTCAAGGTGCGCAGTTTTCCGGGCGGATCACTGTGACCAATGACGTACGTGGTTTGCCCCACCGCATAGGGCTCAATGAAATAAGGAGCGAACAAGTACTCGAAGACCTTCCCAGTCTTCTCGCTGCGATGCCAGATATGCGCCTTGCGTTGTTCAGACCAGGCTAATGTCAACTGCTCCAAGGAGTGCAGGTACACCGGGTCGTGACGTTGGGCGGCATCGTCCATCACATCCGCCGATTCCAGCACGTGCTGGCTGATGCGCGGCGCCAGCCGTTGCAAAGCCAAACCCAACTTGCGCAAGGCGGAAGCGGCATGCGGGTTCTGACGGTCCATGCGCGTGGCTAGCAGGCGCGTCGCCAGATGTACCGCCATCGCCTCGTGCAATCCCAGGCGAACATTGATCAGGTAAGCTTCCCGGTCAATGAACAACCGACCGTCGTCGCTTTCGTAGTACGGAAACTGGGCGGGCATATCTCGGAAGTAACGGTTGATCGTTGAACGATTCACCCCCAACCTGCGAGCGATCTCGGCTTGAGTGAGACCTTCGGGGTGCGCCAGCAACAGGGTTTCGATTTGCAGCAAACGATTGGCTTTATTTTCGGCTCGCGACATGGCGCCTCCACAATGGACGTTGAATCATTGAACTGAACTGCGGGCAAATATTGCAACAATTCGCTTTTTTTTTCGGGCAAAAGGGCTACAGACTTCCTGTCCTTATCTTTGATAATCAACCACCCTCTATACTCCAACGCTGGCGGTGCCTGTATGCCCCGGAAAAAAAAGCTCCAACAGTCAAGCAAGTGTTTCAAAATATTTCCCCAAGTATGTTTTAATTTTACGACAGATTTCTTCCAGTTAATTGCTGTTCGGAGCGAGAGCTATAAAACACCTGAAAAAGTATGTATATGTGCATTTTACAAGATGTTTGTTGCAAGTATTGCAACAAACCAACGATAAATAGCAGAATGACCAACACTGAGACGCCGCTCGATCTTGAAAATGCCTTCCAAAGCTGTCTTGATCAACCCGTTACAGCGTCAATCTTTTAGGATTTCCATAGTTGAATCGGGGTCGATGGTCGAAACCATGCTTCTGGCTTGAAAGTTATAGAAGTTGCAGGTAATCTTGGGTATTTCAGCGGCTACACAAATAACCCATGCACAATCCCATTCCCTTTGGTCAAGCTCTCGCCTCAGCCGGCTCACCAACGTGCAGCGCCTGCCTGCGTCTGGAGTGACTTTCCCTCTTCAGTCTCCTATTACAGTCAAGGCGCTCACCCTGTCAGGTAATCCACCACCGGCTTGGCGGGGTTGGCGATCTCACCCTTGCGGATGTACCAGTCGCCGCCGTTCCACAAGAAAGCCACCTCCACGTAATCGGCGCTGAGCATAAAGAGCACCACCTCGCGCAGCTCCGGGCGACGGCAAATATCCCAGGTCATGTTCAAACCGCTCAGGTTGTCGCGCCCCTTCTGGTTATCGGTGATGATCGCCAACGGCTTGAGCGTCAGCGCCATGGCGACCGTCTCCCCCTCTTCGGCGGCATAGGTCAGGCGGTAGGGCTGCCCGCGGAAAGCCGCCGTCATTTGCACCTTCACCTTCGGCGAATCGTCGGAGATCAGGATCAAATCCCCCATCAGGGCGTGCATCTCTGGCGGGCGACCCGGCGGCACGGGTAAGCCGGAAATCACCTGCGCCGCCCGCCGGGCGTGAAAACGCACCCGCGGCGAGGGGTCGTTCCGCAGCGCCAGGATCTGATCCAGCGCCTTCTCGTCTTTGAGGTGCGCCAGGGCAAAACACGCCCAGGCGCGCACGCGGCTATCAGCGTTGCCCAGCAGGTTGCGGGCGTTGGGGGCAAAGGTGCGATCCTTCATCGCTGCCACCACCAGCAACGCCCGCCAGGCAGCGATGGGGTTCATCCCCGGTTGCAGGTTCTGCGTCCAGAACTCATAAGGTCCATACGCCTGGGCAATGCCCAGGATGCTCTTGTCGAAGGCGGGGTCGCGCCAGATGTCCATGGCTAGCCTCCCTGACTTTACCACAGCCAATCAAAAAACACGATATAGGGTAGACCCTTAGAGCTGAAAGCTACTCTCAAGCGGTGCTTTGCCCAACCGCTCATAGAATAAAAAAGACACCAGGGTCTACCCTACAAGGTAGACCCTGAAATAATATTTCGATATATTCTAAACCACTAACCTCTCAACCATTTCACGACATAGTCCCGAAAACGGTACAGGTCATCCAGTCGCTGCAGGTTCTCGTACACCAATCCCCAATCCACCTTCAGGTACTCATGCACCAGAACATTACGGAATCCAGCCAGGGACGCCAGTTTGAGCGCAAAATCAACCGGCAGGACACCCATCTCACCCACGATCAGGAACGCCTCATAGTAATCGCCTGGTTTACGTGCGTTACCCAGCGCAATAAGGCGGTGGCAGATGTCAATACTAGCCTGGGCAGCAACTTCCAGGTTACGCTCTACGATATCGCGCAGATAGGCATCCTGTAAAAATTCTTCAAGTGATTTATTTCTGAGCGGCTCTAATCTGCTCAAGCGCTCGCTCAGTTCGTCTAAGCGCCTCTCGATACCGTTGAACTCGGCGGTCATTCCCAACCTCCTCTAAGATCGCTCGTTTCTGCGCCCGCAACACCGGCAGATAATCCCCATAACGGCTCATCACATCGGCTTCAAACTCAACCCGGGTCAGGGTATCCCGCTGATAAATACAGATACCCCGGGCAATAGCAGCGTAAGCCAGCTCAATTGGGGCATCCCTGAGAAGAATCACGTCAACAGGCAGTGGCTGAACCGCCTTCCCCAATCGGTGGGAAAGCGATGATTGAATCTCGAGCCTGCCTTGTGCGCCTTCAAGAACAACGCCGACGTCCACATCGCTCAGCGGACCAGTCACCTCACTCACCTGAGAGCCAAACAGGTACGCCAGGCTGACATCTGGCGCATCAGAAAGCACTTCACGCAAGCGCTCGACGAGCAAATCCTTGTTCATGAGGTTGATTATAATTCATTGCCGGGGTGCTAATCTCGATTTTTGACAAAGAGCGACCTGCCCGCATTAAGGGTAGACCCTTCCTCTCCCGCCCTCCCACCTACAAAGCTAATAAACCCCCGGCATTAACCGGTAGCGCACGCGCTGTGAAAATTCCCGATAACCCCACAACTCCTCCTGCAGAGTCTGGTCTTCCAGCGCGGTCCTGATCAGGATGATGACCAGCGGCTGCCGCCGCTGGTTCATCCATCTTGGCTTCATACCCCATCGCAAACCCCATTTCAGGGTCTACCCTACAAGGTAGACCCTAAGATTACTGCCGTTTCTTGCTCCGCCGCGGCGCGGCAAAGGTGGCGGGGTATTCCTCCATCGAGATCACCAGGTTGAAATCGTAGCGCGGGCTGCGCGAGGGCACCTTGTGCGCCCCCAGGTCCACCCGCCGCGCTGCCAGATCTTCCACAAAGCGCAGCAAGCCCAGGGTGGCAAGCTGGCTGGCGGGCACGCCGTGTTGCTCTGCCAGTTCCTTGATGCGCTGACGCAGCTCCACCGGCAGGTCGTACGTGGTGTGGTAGGGGCGGCGGGCGCGGATTTTCTCGCGCTCCTTCTTTTTCTTCTCGCGCTCCTTGTGGGTCAGGTGCGCCTCTGCCTGGCGGCGCTCGGTGCGCGCCAGCAAGGCGCTCACCGCCGGGTCGGGCATAGGGGGCGTCTCTTCAAAACGGATGAAGCTATCCTCATCGTCTTTGGGCTGGCGTTTGGCTGGGCTCATTGCAACAATCCTTCCTCCACCCGCTCGATCACTTGCCGATAACCGCCGATCAGCTTCCCCGCCCGGTCGGTGTAACCGTTCAGGGCGCGCGTGTTGGGGGCGTACTCCCACAGGGTCTTGCCGAAGCGGGTGGACTCGCGGCAGACCACGTCCTGCGGGATGGGAGGCCAGACATAGTTTTGAAAGGTCTTCACCAGGTGCTTGAGCTGCAGGTAGCTCTCGTTGGTGGTGCGATCGTAAAAGGTGGGGATGATGGCGCCAAGCTGGCAGGTGGTCACCCGCTCCAGCGATTTGAGCGTGGCGAGCATGTCACGCACGCCTTTCACCGCCAGTTGGTCGAGGCGGGTGGGGATGAGCAGGTAGTGCGCCGCCACCACCGCCAGGGTGTGCAGGATATCCACCGAGGGGGCGCAATCCAAAATGATCACTTCGTAGGGGGCGTTGACCAGGACATCGTCCAGGATGAACTCGCGCGGTCCGGGCAGCGACCCAATCGCCACCTTCAGGTTGGCGCTGGAGCGGTCGGAGCGCACCACGTCCAGGTTCTCCCTGCCGCTGCCGCAGGCTGCCAGCGCCAGGGGCAAGCGCACCGAGTCGTCGGGGAAGATCAGGCGGTACAGGTCGTTGCCGGGGGGCAGCCCCAGACAATCCGCCACATTGCCCTGCGGGTCCAGGTCCACCAACAGGGTGCGGTAGCCGCGCAGGGCGAAACCGTGCGCCAGGTTGACCGCCGTCACCGTCTTGCCCACCCCGCCTTTTTGATTGACAACCGCTAAAACCGTCATAAGGTCAAATCCTTTTACCACAAAGATCACAGAGCACACGGAGTTATTTTCATACGGCGAACACCGGTCTCCGTATGGGTGTAGCATGCTGCGGTTCTACAAGACAACATTCTCGCAGCGCGCCAGGCGCATCGCCCGCCAATAAATTACGGGCGGACATACGAAACCCGGTTCAACAGGTTGCGGGTACCAACATGCTTCAGCATGTTTTCCATGCCAGGCGTCGAATTCATTCGACGCCCACCCACCGTAGAGAGCACGGAGCATTAAAGATACTCTGCGCTCTCCGGTTCCCTGCTCCGCGTTCTCTGCATTGCGTCTTGCCTCCCCTCCCCCACCCCAGGGCGAGGGCGAGAGATCGATTCGCCAAAAGCGCGTTTGTCGTTGTTAAAGGGTAGACCCAAACGCATTATACAGGGTCTACCCATAATTTGTCAAGGTAGACCCTAAAAGGTCTACCCAAAAGAAAAATAAGGGTAGACCCATAAAGCCACAGAAAGCCCGTTGGGACGCAGCGCCGCCTGCACCTGAAACTTTATCCGTGGGCGGGATAAAGGAGCTCTCAGACGGCGCAAAACCCCGTCCTCCCCACCCAGAGCACACCTTCCCAACCAAAAGGGGGATCGCATGCTATAATGCGACAGATGCAGGGTCGCCACAACCCCGCATCTGCAGCCAACAACGACATGCGGGGTCATCATCACCCTGCATCTTCAGGAGCGCGATATGCCCGAGATCATCCAGGGGTTTCCGTTCGAGTTTTACGGCGAAATCTACGTGACGTACCTGGCGAGCGACCGCCAGTTCTATATCAGCCTGAACGACATCTGCCGCGGCTTGGGGGTGGACGCCCGCAGCCAGCGCCGGCGCATCCAGGAGGACGAAGCCATCTCCGATAAGCTGGTCAATCTGGCATTGGAAACTCCATACCAGGATGGCACCCGTACCCAGGAAGTGGCTTGCCTGAACCTGCGCGCCCTGCCATACTGGCTGGGCACCATCGACGCCAAACGCGTCAAAGAAGAGATCCGCCCCAGGGTGATCCTGTTCAAGCGCGATTTTGCCGAGACCGCCTGGTTTGTCTACCGAAGCGAGATTCTACCGCCGGAGATCATCGCCGAGGTGGACTCTTACGCCACACCTTACGAGCGTGAACTGGCAGAGATGATGGCGGAATTCCGTAACTTGAAAAACAAGCTGGATGTCCTCAGTGGGCGGGTGGACGAGGAGCTGGCGCGGGTTGGACTGACCCTGAACGAGCTGGGCGGGCGCTTTGCCGCGGTGGAGGCGCGGGTGATTGCCGAAGCGGCGGTCAACTCCCAGCAGGCGCGCCTGCTGCAGAAGTGCATCCAGGAGGTGGGCGAGGCGATGTTCCAATCCGGAAAAATCAAGCCGCGCTCGCTGGCGCACGCTCGCGCCCAACAAGAGTTCAAGGACGCGTTCGGCATCCACATTTACACCGCCCTGCCGGAGAAGCGCCTGCAGGAAGCCCTGGATTTTCTCGCCAACCGCTGGCAGTTTTTCATGCCCGGCAAACCGCTGCCGGCGGTCTTCCGCTCCGGGCAACAACCGGCGATGTTCTAGCAGCCCCCGAACCTGACAAAGGGGGGAGTACGTCATGCATACTTCCTTTAGAGCTGCAACATCGCCACGGTGCAGGGGCGCCCCGCACGGGTTCAAACAGGCATCGAACATCCCGAAGCACGCATGAGTTATAGGGTCTACCCTAAACCGCTCCAAGGGTAGACCCTATGTTTCAACCCGGGGTTTGGGCAGCACCCGGCTCGCCAACGCCAGACCCGCCCACAACAGGTATATGTAGCCGGGCAGCTTGCACAGGCGGTAGCCCCACCAGGCAATATACGTGCGGGTCAGCAGGTAGCGACCCAGCGGAGCAGCCAACACCCTTTGGCGGTAATCCTTATAGGAAAAATCACTGCGCTCAAAAGCCGCCTGAATCGTTTGCGCCGCTACCTGACCATAGCCCAACGCCGGGGCGATGCCTTCCCCCAACAGGGGGTCGGCGCCGGCGGCGTCTCCCACCAGCAGCAAACGCGGCGCCGAAAA
>FWPV01002993.1_pt1 | contig 15016 bp, 10 predicted proteins | sample 2228371 | NCBI WGS metagenome assembly FWPV01 (sample SAMEA103939776, study PRJEB20133) | metagenome
GCATTGCTGCTTCAAGATTACGAAAATTTCTTTCAATTAGTTCTGTGCCGTAAATTATTTCTGTGCTAACAGGAAGCTCGGATTTTTTTTGTTCATACTTTCCTGCTGTAACAATTATCTCATCTGTTTTAATAGCTTCCGGAATCAGAATGAAATCAATCTTAAGATCTTTATCAAGATTAATTTTCTGCCGTTTCTTAGAATAACCTATAGCTGATATTTCTAATTCATAAACTCCGGGTGGAATATTTTTAATCGTAAAAAATCCCTTTTCATCTGTTGCATCGCCAAAAGTTGTATTCAGAAGATAAACATTTACTCCGGGAATAGGTATGAATTCAGGATCCGTAATTCTACCCGTAATCTCAAAAGTCTGACTAAAAACGAAACTGCCACAAAGAATTAAATATGTGAAAAATATTGCTCTCATAAATTTGTATCAGCCGCCCGGTGGTTGTGGTGGAAGTTTATTAAAATCAACTCTGATATTTACATTTCTTGTAATTTTATTTTCTTCAATTAACAGAATTCCGGGTTTTGTTGTATCGTTATTTGTGTAAAAAACTCCTGACACAAACCAGTCTTTGCGTGCAAGCGATAATTGATCAGTAGTCTGATGTGCAACAGCAACATAAGCATATTCACCCGGTTCAAACGGTCCAGGCACAGGAGGAATTATAGCACTATCAAGTGAACTGAACTTATAATTCTGAACGCCAAAAGGTATTTCATTACTAATAAATTTTAAATTTGTTATGACAAAATCAGAAGGTTCCAATAATGGATTTTTGAATATTACTAAATGAGTTCTTTTAATACTATCAGGCCAGGGGCTAACGAAAAATATAGTTCCTTCAAATCCTGAAACTTCCGGTTGTTCAGGCACGGGAGCGATTCCATGATCGCAGGAAAAAAATGTAAAAATAAAAATTGCTATGATACCAAATGTCAATAATTTCACTTTAAATAAATCAATTTTTTTACAATGGTTGTTTTACCGTTGCTAAGTTCATAGAAATACATTCCCGCTGGTAAATTAAATTTACTAAAATTAATTTCCTTCTCATATCTGCCAGCAGAGAGAGATTCGTTCACAACAGTTAAAACTTCTTTACCAAGAATATCGTATAACTTCAGTGTTATCCACGAATTACTTGCAGTTGTGAAATACAAAATTGTCCTATCATTGAAAGGATTTGGAAAATTTTGCTCAAGATCTAAATTGTTAATTGTTTCAAGATTTATTTCAACTTCATTCGAGTAATTAAATTTTCCATCATAATCAATTTGTTTTAACCTGTAAGTTAACAGCCCATCTTCTGAGTGTGAGTCGATAAAGTTATAAAATTGTTTTTCGGTGGTGGTTCCCTTTCCCTGAACAAATCCAATAGTCACGAACTCATAGTTCAGATACTTTCTTTGGATTTCAAATCCTTTATTATTCAATTCAGTTGCTGTCTGCCACGAAAGTAATATTTTGCCATCATTTGTCTTTTGTGCAGTAAAACTTTCCAATTCAACGGGAACATAGACGAGTGAATCATTAATAATTGCAGTCCAAACACTCAATGAAGTTCCATCCATCCTCATCCAAATTGGATAAACCATTTTATTGAAGGCAGCGATGTTTGTGTAATCACCGAAGAACACTGAAGATGATGGAGTGAAAGAGGATTGACTAACTTTGAAATTAGTAAATGACTCTCCCCCATTAGTTGATCGTGCAACATATACATCTGTTGCATTTCCACTTGTGCTTCTTCTGTCGTAAAAAACTATATAGATTGCGCCGGTTGTTTGGTCAATTGTCATCCAGGTAAAAAACTGATGCCGTTGCGTAATGTCATCATTAACTTTTAATGGAGTTGACCAGGTATTGCCGCCATCAGTTGATTTTACGAAGAAAATATCTGTATTGTTCGTTCCGTTCCTCTGATCAGACCAATTGATATAAATATTTCCGCGATATGGTGATTGACTTGTATCGCAGGCAGTAACAGGCAGACCATTGCATCTGTAAATCCCGGGAACATCAAAATCCCAACCACCGGGAATATTTGAAACGAAAATATCTGTTCCCCAGCTTACTCCACCATCAATTGATTTATCGAAAACCAATCCAAGCGGACCTGCCCAGCTTACATAAATTTCTCCGTTTGGTCCTAAGCATGGTACAGCACCTTCTACTGTATTGTCGCTATCAATACAGTCTCCGCTTCTGTCACTTATTGTAACAGCATTACTCCAGGTTAATCCCTTATCAGTGGAATGTGAAAATTTTATTCTTGATGAATCATTCGGATTAGAACTTCCATAACTGTCGAATTCTGTCCAGCCTACATAAACATTGCCTTTAAACTGGGTGCTATGCATATCAACAGCAATCCATTCCTTGTCCTGATTTTTAGGGCTTAAAAATCCGATTCCTGCGCCATCATTCCAGGTTAAACCATTATCAGTAGATCTTTGAATAACGATACGGTCAATCCAATATCCGGGAAAAGGTGGATTTGATAAGTGACCATAGTATAAATAACCAAGCTCATCATAAACTACAACAGGATCTCCCCAAACTCCAAAAGATGAACTCAGAAATGATGTGCTCCAGGTATATCCTCCGTCAGTTGACCTGAAGAAATGATTTATATTGGCACCAGCAACAATATAATCTGAATTTACAGGGTTTATTGCAATTGAAACTTCTTCTGGTTGATTACTCTGTGGTGAGTCAACACGGATATTTAGATATTGTGGAAATATGATTGAGCTGAAAATGAGGGAAACTATTATTGACTTCATATTATCCCTATTATAAAGATGGGAATTTCTTTCTTACTATCTTAAATAAATTCATCTTTATTTCAAACAGTATTTTTAATCACAAAAAATAAGTTAAGTTAAACTAAACAGTCTACCTCACATTCAAACAATCATTTCTTTTCTATTTTTGATAAAGAAATTTGCGAGGATATGATGACAGATAAAATTTACAAAGAACATATAGTAATTGAATATTTGGCAATTACAATCGGAGCAGCAATTATGGGCATCGGTATCGGTGTTTTCCTTGTTGATGCTCAGGTTGTTCCCGGCGGTGTAAGTGGACTTTCAATGGCTATCCACTATTTATCATCAAACAAAATCCCGGTTGGAGTGATGATCTGGTTCTTGAATGTTCCGCTTTATATTTGGGGGATAAAAGAACTTGGGAAAGAATTCGGGATTAGAACATTTTATGGATTTACACTCAGCTCGTTTTTTATAGATTTCTTCAGAGGTGAATTTCCATTTATCGGCGGGTTAAGTCTCCAGCATACTCAAACTATCAGAGAACTTCAGCAGAATGATTTTCTTTTTCTGATATTACTCGGGGCTGCTTTTCTCGGAATTGGTTTAGGAATCATCTTTAAATTCAAAGGTACAACTGCCGGTTCAGATATTGTTGCAGCTATTATGCAAAAAAGATTCGGAATTAAACCCGGAATGGCAATTATGCTGATTGATTTTTTTGTTATTGTAACCGCAGGAATTGTTATTGAGCTAAAAGGATTAGCTGTTGAAAGATCGGCAATCACACTAACTTTCTATGCACTCTTTCTTCTTTTTATCTCTGCAAGACTTGTTGATGCGATTATTGATGGATTTGACTATGCACGCTCTGCCTATATCATTTCAGATAAAAATGATGAAATAGCGCAGGCAATAATGAATGATTTAAGTCGCGGAGCAACTGCAATCAAAGCACGTGGTCTCTACAGAAATATTGATCGTGAAGTTGTGGTTACTGTTGTTACATTAAAGGAACTTGGTAAACTTCTATCAATAATTAAAAGAATTGATCCTAAAGCTTTCGTTACTATTCATAATGTTCACGAAGTTATGGGTGAAGGTTTCAGAAGAAGAATTTAAATCGCGGCATATTTAATTTATTATTTGAGGTATTTATCAGAAAAGAAAATAAAATATTGTTATTACTTTTTACAACCGGATTGATTTTTTTTTTATTTTGTTGTTCAGGAATATTTGATGGGATTTCTGCAAAAGTTTCTGCGCTATTATATAACTGGTTGGGTTATACAAATAAATGGAGTAAATCCTACGGACCATCATGGTTTGTAAATCTGAATGGGAATGTTTCTTCTTTCGGGAGTAAAGAACTTGTATTTATCATCAGTACTATATTTTTCATTTATCTTCAGGTAACGGATAGAAAAATTGATGCATACAGATTTGCGATTACTGTTATAACATCACTATTGTTCATAATAACTGTTAAGTATATAAATTCCTCAAGGGAAATTATAACGCTTAAGGAAATTTATACAGAAAGTCTTGCTAAATTTCCGAGTGGACACACTTTCATTTCAACTGTACTTTACCCTTCAATAGCATATTTTATGTCTAAAGACGCAAACTCTCAAAAGTTTAAACTATTTTATTTTGCTACAGCAACAGCAATTGTTTTGATTGTCGGAATTTCAAGAGTTACGGGCAGTGGTCATACAGTTACAGAAGTTATTGCCGGTTGGTCACTTGGGTTATGTTGGTTTGCTTTAATTAAGATGTTCTTGTTTAATGGTCAGCGGGCAATTGTTATTGGTCATTAGTCAACGGTCACTGGTCATTTGTGGTTTTTTTTGATGACTGAAGACTGTGGACTGCTGACCAGGTTTACCATTGATAACAAAGATTATTCACAAAATTTTTTGTGCAAATCTGTGTAATCTGTGGTTAAATTTTTTTGCAGGCAGAATAAACAGAAAATATTTTAGTCATAATAAAATTATACGGAAAACTAAAATCCCAGAAACCAACTCAATATGTAAAATGCTTAATCTTTTCGCCCTTTTGTCCGATTTCCGTCATTGCTTCAATACCAATTTCGAGATGGAGATCAGAGTATTGTTTTGTTACTATTAAATCAGATTCTTCAGTTTTTATTCCTTCCGGAAACATCGGCACATCTGAAACAAGCAACAAAGCACCACGAGGAATTTCATTAACCAATCCTACAATGAAAAGAGTAGCCGTTTCCATATCAATCGCAATAGTAGAGAGTTTTCTGAGATAATTCTTAAAATCCTCATCCCATTCCCAAACTCTCCTGTTGGTTGTGTAAACTACACCTGTCCTATATTCTAAGCCTCGCTGAACAATCTTTTCAGAAACAAATTTGTGAAGTTTAAATGAAGGTAATGCAGGAACTTCTTTTGGTTTATAATCATCACTGGTACCTTCTCCTCTGATAGCCGCAATTGGAAGAATAAAATGTCCTATTTCAGTAGAAGTTTTAAGTCCGCCGCATTTACCTAAAAACAAAACACCTTTTGGTGCTCTTGCAACAAGTAAATCCATAATGGTAGCAGCGTTTGCGGAACCAATACCGAAATTTATAATTGACAATCCTGCATTATTAGTAGCTGTCTGCATAGGTTTACCAATTCCTTTAATATCACAATTAAATCTCTCAGCGAATCTTTCGACATAATTATGAAAATTTGTAAGTAACATATAATCACCGAACTCATCTATTTGAGTTCCGGTATAACGAGGTAACCAGTTTTTTGCAATGTCAAGTTTTGTTTTCATAAACATACTCTCTTTTTCATTTATTAACTTGGCGTCTTTGCAAGAACAAAAATCATTTCAAGCAAAGTCGCTGAGCCGCAGATAAAATTTAATTAGTATAATTTGCAATTACTTTTTTTATTGCGTCTTCACATACCTTACAAAAAGGTTTATCACCTTTTGAAAACATAATACAATCAAGCATCGGACGGTATAAACCTTTTGGCTGATAACCGGCACCTTCAAATGCTCCGACTTTCCCCCAGTACTTACTGTTTCTAAGATATTGATCAACTTTTTCTGATTGCAGTTTATCTTTTATTGCATATTCTTCTTCAGCAGCTTTAATTTGTTCTTCAGGTGCTCTGTTTCTTTTAAGTTCAGCAATGTAATTATTCAAACGGTTTCTTTCCTTTAACCACTCATAACTCATCTTATCAAATTCTTCTTTTTCCCACGGAGTTGGAATTTCAATACCTTCACTTAAAAGATTTTTCCACTTGATATCTTTTGGATCAAGTAAAGCAGTAATGTTTGGTTCAATAGGTTCAACTGTTGGTTTGTAAAAATCAGTGTAAGCAACATCCGAGGTATAATATTCATCAGCAAGTCCGGTAAACGAATGTCCGAACTCATGAATGAACAGATATTTTGCAAATTGATTATCAGTAGTGTAAGTACAAAATTGATTATATATTCCTCCGCCACCATAACGAGGATGATTTACCTGAATGTAAATTGCATCATAAGGAACAAAAGCGGCAAGATCCCGCATCGCTTTATTGTCTTCTGTCATCAGATATCGCTCTGAGCCAAGTGACCAGAATGTTGTATTTAAAGTAGTGTTAACAAATATATCTGCGCCCGGTAAATCAGTTCCACTTTCCTGTGAGGGTTTATAAACACCATAAATATTGAATTTATCTTTAATAGATTTATACGGTTCTACTTCAAAAAAATATTTAACAAATCGTTCTAAGTCATCAATAAATTTCTGTCTTTCTTCTATTGTATAACCTTCTGCAAGTATTACAATATCAACTTTTGTATGTGGATTACCATTATAAACAGTTTGGAATATCTCAACATCTGAATCAATTACTCTGTCCTTGATTATATAAATACTCGATGGATCAATCTCTGTTCGGAAAATCTCATTCATTTTATTCGATTCATCGCGCTTTTCAATTGAAAAAATAATTTTGTTTTTCGGGAAAGGAATTATTGCGGTTTCGTGATAAGATTTTTTAATTCCCGCTATTCCATCACGACTTGAAGCATATTCACCGAAGAATGTATCAAATCCTTTTGAATAGATTAACTCTTCAGTTAAAGCATCATATATTTTATAATAGTACTTCCCGTTGTTAAGATTATCAACAAGATTAGTTAAACTTCCTGCCCAAATTCCATAACGATAAATCTTATCAATTGTAAATATTTCTGAAGTTGCATCTCCAATGTGGAAGTAATCTATTCGCATGGTTTCATCGAGAAAATATTTATCAAAATTTGAATTTGATTGAGAAAAAATGAAAGAAGCAGTTAACAAAGCGATAAGTATTGTTTTCATAATAACACCTGTGAAATTTCATTTGTGAAAATAAGGAAATAGCCACTAATGGCGAAGCCATCGCTAAGATGATTACGCGAATTTTCACTAGTGAAAATCCTGAACTTCTGTTTGTGTTAATCAGTGTTAATCTGTGGTTCCCTTTTTCTCATAAGGAATTAGCTGGAATATTTACAGAACAATAATCCAGATAATGCAGAAATCAGCACGATTCATTAGGCAAGTATCTCAGAAAACCTTTAATTTTGAACAACAAATTTTAAGGATTTAATAAAAATGAACATAAGCCTTTTCATCAAACAACTCAAACAAAAAACACAAAGGAGAGTATTTTTATGGCTCGAAAGAATGTGTTGATAATGGGCGCGGCTGGTCGCGATTTCCACAACTTCAATGTCTTTTTCAGAAACAATCCTGACTATAATGTAGTCGCATTTACTGCAACACAAATCCCAAACATCGAAGGACGAATTTATCCTAAAGAACTTGCCGGCAAACTTTATCCCAATGGGATAAAAATCTACGAAGAATCGAAACTCGAAGAGTTAATAAAAAAATTAAAAGTTGATGAAGTGGTCTTTTCATACTCTGATGTTCCTTTCGAGTATGTTATGACCAAAGCGTCAATTGTAAATGCTGCAGGAGTATCTTTCAGATTACTCGGTGCTGCTGAAACTCAAATTAAAAGCAGTAAACCTGTTGTTGCAGTGCTGGCAGTTCGTACCGGTTGCGGTAAATCTCAGACTTCAAGAAGAATTGTTGAAGTGCTTACTAAAGCAGGTAAGAAAGTTGTCGCTATCAGGCATCCTATGCCTTACGGTGATTTAGTTAAACAGAAAGTGCAAAGATTCGCTACTTACGCTGATCTCAAAAAACACAATTGTACCATTGAAGAGATTGAGGAATATGAACCACACATTGCCCGGGGCGGTGTTATTTATGCAGGAGTTGATTATGAAGCAATTCTCCGTCGGGCTGAAAAAGAAGCTGATGTGATTTTGTGGGATGGTGGAAATAATGATTTTTCATTCTACAAAGCTGATGTAACTTTCACTGTTGTTGATCCACACAGACCCGGACACGAGCTTGTTTATTATCCGGGCAATACATCTCTCAGACTTGCAGACTGTGCAATCATTAATAAAATTGATTCGGCTGATGCAGTCAATATCAACATTGTCAGAGAAAACATTCAGAAAGTAAATCCAAAAGCAACTATAATTGAAGCCGCTTCGCCTGTTACAGTTGAGAAACCGGAATTGATCAGAGGGAAGAGAGTTCTTGTTGTTGAAGATGGTCCGACTTTAACTCACGGCGAAATGAAATACGGTGCCGGCACAGTTGCAGCACAAAAACTCGGCGCTAAAGAAATCGTTGATCCAAGGCCTTATACTGTAAAATCAATTACTGAGACTTACAAAAAATATCCGAACATTGGCGTTCTGCTTCCGGCTATGGGATACGGAAAACAACAAATGAAAGACCTTGAGACAACTATAAACCGAACCAAATGTGATGTGGTTGTAATCGGTACTCCAATTGACCTTAGCAGATATATCAAAATCAATAAACCGCATACAAGAGTGAAATACGATTTACAGGAAATCGGCTCTATTACTGTTGAAACTGTTCTGAGAGAAAAGAAAATTATTAAGAAACTTCTGACAAATTAAAGAAAAATGTCACACTGAGCTTGTCGAAGTGAGATTTTCTACTAAAATGTCAGTCTTCGACAGGCTCAGACTGACACTTGTAAAATATTTCAGAAGTTTCATTAAATAAGAATTCCGACATACTATATACTTTAAACCTGCAGTATTAACTTCTGCAGGTTTTTTATTGCCATTAATTACACTAATTATCACAAATTCGTGTTAATTAGTGAAATTCGTGGCTATTACTTTATCTTAGTTCTGTTGAAAATTTTTATTTTGAATGAGTACTGATAAAACATTAGAATTAATAATAGTTATCATTTACCTCCTTACTGTAGCAGTTATTGGAATCCTTTCCGGAGGCAGGCAAAAATCAATTAAAGATTATTTCCTCGGTGCTGAAAAAATCCCCTGGCTTGCAGTAAGTTTTTCAATAATTGCAGCAGAAACCAGCACTTTAACATTCATTTCAATTCCGGGACTCGCCTACAAAACAAATTTTAATTTTCTTCAATTGACTTTTGGTTTTTTAATCGGGAGAATTGCTGTTGCATTAATTCTATTACCGAAATATTATCAGGGAGAGTTATCAACAGTTTATACTTTCCTCGAAAAAAGATTCGGCAAAAAAGTTAGAACATTTGCTTCAGTTGTTTTTTTACTGACACGCGTTGCCTCAGATGGAGTTCGACTCTTTGCAGCCGCAATACCACTTTATCTTTTGCTGAGCATTGAACCGGTTTATGCAATTATAATTATCAGTATAATAGCACTGGCTTATACTTATACAGGTGGAATGAGAGCAATAATTTATGTAGATGCTATTCAGATGTTTATTTATTTAGGTGGTGCAATAATTTCAATTTTTTTCTTGCTGAATTTTAAGGGTGCTGATATCTTTAATTCAGAAACTGCTGCTGAAAAATTATCAGTCATAAATTTTGGATTTGAAAATGGGTTGTCATTATTCTTTAATCAACCATACACACTGCTTAGCGGAGTAATCGGCGGAGCTTTCCTGTCAATGGCTTCTCACGGAACGGATCAATTAATCGTTCAAAGATTACTGGCAGTTCAGAATTTGAAGAAGAGTCAACTTGCAGTCATCACATCAGGAGTAATAATAATTTTACAATTCACAATCTTCTTACTGATTGGATTTTTACTTTTTGGATTTTACGGTCACACAGAAATGAAATCTGATGAAATATTTCCTTATTTCATCATCAATCAGCTACCATCAGGATTATCCGGTTTAATAATCGCAGGAATATTTGCAGCAGCTCTTTCAACATTAGCTGGTTCAATTAGTTCTCTTTCATCATCAACAATGATAGACCTTTTTCTGGATAACAAAAAAGAAACTCTTGATGAAAAATCCAAACTAACCTACTCAAGAGTATTTACAATAATCTGGACTATGATACTAGTAGCTTCAGCTATGTTTTTTATGAATACAGATAAAGCAGTTGTCGAATTAGCTTTAAGTATTTCATCATTTACCTTCGGCGGAATGCTTGGAACATTTCTGCTTGGAATTTTCAATAAGAAGGCAGATGAAGTAATTGCAATTATATCTTTCATTGTGAGCATTATATTGGTAACCATTGTTATAATGTTAAAACTTGTTGCCTGGACCTGGTTTGTATTTTTCGGAGTTAGTGCAGTTCTGATTACCGGAAGTCTTTTAACATTATTCAAAAATAGAAATAATAAATTTTGAATAGACCAGAAATTAGTTTTGTTCTCGGTGTAATCCTTTTAGATGAACGCAGATAAAGCGGATTTGACGGGTTTTCACGGATTTAGTATTCGTGATAATTCGTCTAATTAGTAACTACGTGAAAATAAAAGTAAAATAAAGTTTATTACAGACGATAACATTCAATAATAACGAGATTTTACTATGGAATTATCTGACTACTTAATCGTAATACTTTACTTCATTATATCCTTCTCCATTGCTTTCTATTTCTACAAACGTGCAGGAAAAAACACGAATGAATTTTTTCTGTCGGGAAGAAATCTGCCGTGGTATCTTGCAGGACTTTCAATGGTTGCAACCACATTCGCAGCTGATACACCGTTAGCTGTTACAGAGCTTGTTGCAAGAAACGGAATTGCAGGTAACTGGCTCTGGTGGAATTTCGCCTTTGGTGGAATGCTCACAGTATTTTTCTTCTCAAGACTCTGGCGAAGAGCTGGTTTAGTAACAGAAGTTGAATTTGCTGAATTCAGATATTCCGGAAAACCTGCAAAGTTTTTAAGAGGATTCAGAGCTGTTTATCTCGGCTTCATTATGAATATAATAATTATTGGTTGGGTTAATAAAGCGATGATTTCTGTTCTTACTGGATTTTTTGATATAGATGAATCAATCGTCTTCTTTTATGTTTTTGCTGTAATGACCGTTGTTGCAATCTATTCTGCTCTTTCCGGATTGTGGGGAGTAGTTGTAACAGATGCATTTCAGTTTTTTATGGCAATGACTGGATGTATAATTCTTGCGATACTTGTTGTAAACTCTCCTCAAATTGGTGGAATGAGTGAATTAAAAAGTCAACTGCCGGAGTCAGTATTTAATTTTTTCCCATCAATCTCCGATGCAGGTGAAGCCGGTGGAGCATTAGTTCTTTCTCTTTCATCATTTCTTGCTTATGTAGGAATAATCTGGTGGGCAAGTTGGTATCCCGGTGCTGAACCTGGCGGTGGTGGTTATGTCGTACAGCGAATGTTATCAGCAAAAAATGAAAAGCATTCTCTCTTTGCTACTTTGTTTTTTCAGGTTGCTCACTATGCTTTAAGACCCTGGCCCTGGATAATTGTTGGTCTTGCTACTCTTGTTCTTTACCCTGAACTCTCTGAAAATCAGAAAGGACTTGGATACATTTATGCTATGAAAGATTTTCTGCCAACAGGATTAAAAGGTTTGCTTATCGCTGCTTTCTTCGCAGCATATATGAGTACAATTGCAACACAATTAAACTGGGGAACTTCATATATAATAAATGACTTCTACAGGAGATTTTTAGTTAAAGACAAAACAGAGAAACATTATGTATTTACATCCAGAGCAACAACACTATTGTTAATGATTGTATCAGTCATTATTACTCTTTTCATAAACAGAATTTCAGGTGCGTGGGAATTTATTCTTGAATGTGGTGCAGGTTTAGGATTAGTTTTAATAATGAGATGGTTCTGGTGGCGGATAAATGCCTGGAGTGAAATTTCTGCAATGATTACTCCTTTTATACTCTTACCAATTCTGAAATTATTTGATGTAGGTTTTCCAGATACACTTTTTATTCTTGTACCTTCAACCACTTTTGTCTGGTTAATAATTACATTTATAACAAAACCAACTGATGAAATAACCTTAATTGAATTTTACAAAAAAGTCTATCCCGGCGGCAGACTCTGGAAAATGATTTCTGATAAATTACCTGAAGCCCCAAGACAACAAAATTTTATTTCAATGTTCATTAATTGGATAGCAGGAGTTGTGCTTGTCTATTCATCACTTTTTGCAATTGGGAAAGTAATTCTTGGAGATTATAGTAATTCCATTATTTATTTTATCCTGATGATTATCTCTGTCATTATCATATCATATAACTTATCCAGAGAAGGTTGGCGGAGATTGCTGGAATAATGCTTCGATACTTTTTTATCTCTTTTATTGAAATCAGTTTTAATTTTGTTCTAATTTCTGGTTTTAATGAAACTGCATATTGGAGAAGAAAATTTTTTGACATTAAAATATAAAGAATATTTTGCTGGATGGTTTCATTAGAATGCCAACAGAACATTCTTATTGGAAATTTTTACTTGCCAATCAGATATAAAGGTCCATCAGGTCCTAATGGCAAGCCAAGATAGACCCAACCAATCAGCAATAGTATCCAAAAAATAGTTAAGAGAATTGTGTACGGAATCATTGTTGAAATTATAGTACCAATACCATACTTCTCATCATACTTTTGTGCGAATGCAACAATTAGTGCAAAGTAACTCATCATCGGAGTTACAAGATTTGTAACTGAATCGCCTATTCTGAACGCCGCTTGTGTAAGAGCGGGATGATAACCTAATAACATAAACATAGGGACAAAAACAGGAGCCATAATTGCCCACTTTGCAGATGCACTTCCCATAAATAAATTGATAAATGCTGAAAGTAGTACAAACGCTACGAGTAAAGGAATTCCTGTCAATCCAATGTTTTTAAGAAAAGCAGCACCATCAATCGCTATTATAAGTCCAAGATTGCTGTATCTGAAAAAGTAAACAAATTGCGCTGCAAAAAACACAAGCACTATGTATGTTGCCATTGTTGACATCGATTTGATAATGTGCTTCATAAAGTCTTTATCATTTTTAATTGACTTAACTGCAATGCCATACGCCAATCCGGGAACAAGAAAGAAAATCAGAATTCCTGTTATTATTCCATCAAAAAATGGTGAATGCAGTATCTCGCCAGTCTTCGGGTTTCTGAATAAACCATTTTCAGGAATAATTGTTAAGGAAAGGAGTATCAAAAGAATCAGCAATGAAATTCCTGCCCATTTTAAACCTTTCTTTTCATCGTCAGAAATTTTCTCTACAGATATTTTCTCAGCGTTTCCCTGATAAGATTTTAATCTTGGCTCAACAATCTTTTCTGTTATCCAGGTTCCGGCTATTACTATCATTATTGCCGAGACGAACATAAAATAAAAATTTACCGCTGCATTAACCTTTATATCAGGGTTAAGAATATTTGCTGCAGATTCTGATAAACCTGCAAGCACAGGGTCAATTGAACCAATCAGAAAGTTTGCACCAAATCCACCGCTTACACCACAGAACGCTGCAGCCAGCCCTGCCATTGGATGTCTTCCAAGTGCGTGATAAATTGCTGCTCCAAGAGGAATTAGAATAACATAACCAGCTTCTGATGCCAGATGAGATAAAACACCCGCAAAAACAATTGAACCGGTTATTAGTTTCGCCGGAGCTTTAAGAACCAAAGCTCTGATCATAGCATTGAATAATCCGGAACCTTCTGCAACACCAATTCCAATCATAACAGCAAGTACATATCCTAATGGCGGAAAGTTTACGAAGTTGTGCACAACATTTGTGTAAATCCAGCGAACTCCGTCAGATGAAAGTAAATTTTTTACTGTGATCTCAGAACCGTCAGCAGGATGAATTGCTTTCAGAGAAAACCAATCACCCAATAGCGACGAGATTGCAACTATTATAGCTAATAGAGCAAAAAGAGTAGCCGGATGTGGTAGTTTGTTTCCAACGATTTCTATATAATCAAGAATTTTGTTAAATATCTTGGAGGAATTAACTGTTTGTTTCAAAAGAACCTCTCAGAATTTTTAAAAGTATTTGTATTTAGTTGACTAAAATTTCTAAGTTAACTTTACAAAGATAATTCTCCGACTTTGTTTAACAAGTAAATTTCTGATTTTATGAATGAAACCATTTATTACTTCAGTTTGATTACAATCTTCTTTACTTTACTGGGAATTGCAATAGGAAGCTATCCCGGTTTCAGAATGAACAGAGCTACAATTGCTCTGGTTGGTGCAACTATTCTTGTTCTGATAAATGATTTACCGCTTGAAGAAGCAGCAAAGTTGATAGATATAAATACGATCATCCTTTTATTCGCAATGATGATACTGAATATCAATCTTCGTTTATCAGGATTCTTTAACATTATTGCTAACCGAATAATCAGAATTGCAAGAACACCGAAGCAACTTTTAGCTTTAATAATTTTCTCCGGGGGATTTTTATCAAGTTTATTTTTAAATGATACAATAGTTATAATGTTCACTCCCCTTTTAATTGAAGTAGTAATAAAACTGAAAAGAAATCCAATTCCATATCTGATAGCATTAGCCACATCAGCAAATGTCGGAAGTGTTGCAACAATTGTAGGTAACCCTCAGAATATGATAATAGGAATTTTTTCTGGTTTAAGTTTTGTTCAGTTTGCGATAAAACTTTTTCCGATTGCAATTATGGGCTTATTCATAATATGGATAGTTATAATAAATTTATACAAAAAAGAATTTCGGGAAAATGCTTCGCTCGTCTCTGAAGAGTTTCGCCCTAAAATATTTAAACCTCTTTTAATCAAAAGCACTGTGGTACTTTCAATAATGCTGCTTGCATTCCTGTTTGGACTTCCAATTGCTCCATCTGCACTTGG
>FWPV01010595.1_pt1 | contig 15012 bp, 14 predicted proteins | sample 2228371 | NCBI WGS metagenome assembly FWPV01 (sample SAMEA103939776, study PRJEB20133) | metagenome
AGGTTTTCGGCGGCCTGGAAGACCTCGGCCGGCCACCAGATGCCGATGATGCTGCCGATGACGGATAGCAGGATCACGCCGTAGATCACATACAAGAACGTCGGCCGTGCCCGGCTGGTCCAGGGGTCGAGGCTGTTGGCCTCAGCCAGGATGGCAGACAGGCTCACCTGCATCTCCTGCAGGGCTTGCTGGCCTTCGGTCTGCAACAGCGCCAGCTTGGCCTTCTCACGCTCGGCGGGGTCGGGGATAAGCCGGTCGATCAGCCTCGCACCGGCTTCGAACAGGCCAGGCGCCAGGGTGGTGACGAGCGGGTTCATTGCGCACCGCCCATCAGTTTGAGCTTGATGGCAGCACCGACCAGGATGACGGCCAGCAACCCAGTGGTGGCGACCTTGATGATGGTCTGCCAGGCGGTGTGTCGGGCTTCGCGCCAGGCTTCCAGCAGGTCGCGCAATTCACGGATATCGCGCGCGGCATGGCCGTTTTCCAGGCCGAGATGGGCCAGGCAACGCTCGGCACCACGTTCGGCGGCGCGGGTGAGCAGGTCGTCCAGATCGTCGGGGCGCAGGGTGATGGCGGCGTCGGTTTCGGTAATTTGGTGGTCAGTCATTTGCGGTCTCCAAAGCAAATGGCCCGCGCAGATTGCTCTGGCGGGCCGGTTGTGAATGTCTTTCTTGGCGGTTTACTGATCGGCGGTGTGCACCAACGGGTGCTCCACCACGCAGGCAATCTCGACCTGTTCGCCCCTTGGGCGGATGGCCATGACCCGGGCCAACTGGCTCCAGAGCACGTCTTCGTTCTCCCCTGCCGCGCTGCCTTCAGTGCCCTCTGTGCCCTGGGCGGGCATGTCGTGGCTGATGGCAATCAGGTCACCGAAGGTCGGAATCAAGCCTTCCATCTCGGTGCGGAAGGTGATGAGCCTGCGGCGATAGCAGTTGGCGGCAGCGATGTACTTGCCTTCACGCATGGCCTGGGCCTGGCTGGTACAGCCAAACAGGTTCACCGTGGCCGGGTTGGCTTCGGTGGAGCCCGGCAGCGACACCGTGACTTCCGACGGCTTCCAGGTCTTGGGGTTGAAGAACTCCACGGTCACCGCATCGGCCGTTTCTTCACCGGGCATGACGTACTGGAGCTTGAAGCTGCCTTTGACGATGTTGGCGGTGGTGAAGCGGGCCACGGGCAGCGTTTTGGGTTCATCGCGCACCAGGCGCACGACGCCGCTTTGCAGGTAAGGCACAGCCCGGCCACAGCGGGCAATGCGGGTGAGCGCTTCCCAGACGGTGACCTTCTGGTCGAAGACGGCGTCGAACTGGTCTCCCCGGGCGTTCCAGGTCTGGTCCAGCCGGTAGAGGGCAGCCAGGTCAATGCGGCTATCCAACAGCTTCGCGCCATAGTCGGCCCGCACCGCATCGGCAAAGGCCCATGCGATTGAGCGCGTGGCTTGCGGGCTGGTCCAGCCAGTGGTCGGGTTCCAGACCGGCAGCTTGCGGGTCACCAGGCAGTTGACGAGGCGGCTCGAGCGCATCGACAGGTTGTCGGTGGCGCGCATCTTGACGGCCAGAAAGGTGATGCCCGCCGGGAGGCTGGGGTTGACCAAATAACCGCGCACCTCACCCCAGCGCAATTCGTGTCCGGCCCGTGCCCGGGTGTCCTTGTGGTCGAGCCGAACCACACGGACTTCGTACCGACCCGGCGTGACCGGGTAACGGTAGCTGCGCCGGATGGTGTCGGGCGTGGCCGCGCTGATGACCTCTTGCTGGCTGTAGGCACTGCGGGTACGACGCTGGATGTAGTAGCTGTAGCAAATGCCGGACTCGAAATCCTGGCTGGCACAGTCGCCCAGCTGGTATTCCTCGGTCAGGGTGTTAGCTGGCATAGGCGGGGGACCATAGGTGGTGCTGTAGTAGCCGCCCTCGGAATCCGAATGGTAGGTCTGGCTGGTGACGGCACTGGCCGTGGACCAGGTGGTGTTCCAGCCGCTCCAGTCGCTGTAGCTGGTGCCACTGATGAGCGTCTGCCAGCCGGTGGTGGGTTCACCCTCGTCGTTCACACCGCGCGCTTCCACCGTCCAGCGCACTTCCTTGGCGTCTTGACCACCAGCGTCGTTGGCATAGAACAAGCCACGCGGCAGCAGGATGTCGACGCCGATGCTGTCAATACGGGTTTCGGGTGGGTTGATGATGAATGGGCCGATGGACTCGCCCCTTGTGTTGGCCGGGTCGTCGAACGCCAGAATCTCCTGGCCCGCCACTTCGGGTGCGGTGACTACGTCGTGGTTGAAGAGCGTGTTCTGGCCACCGGGCAGGATGACCTGGGCTTGCACTTCTTCGAAGGACTGAATGGACGTGTCTTCGATGCGCACGGCCTCAATCTCGTAGTCGCCCTGGCCGATAACCAGCAACTGATGCAGGTACTGCTCGTTGTTGAGGTACTCGGTGTAGGGCGTGGCACCCAGGTCGGGGTAGACCAGATGGCGGCCATAGATAACCGGAATGGGCTGCAGCAGCCGGGCGAAATTGCCCTGGGATTGCAGCGAATAGGTGGGGCTGGGCGCCAGGGCGTTCTGCGCCGAGGGCACATTGGCACTGGGCAGGGGTACCAGAGCGTTGACCAGGTAGGCGCCGAGCACACTGACCCCGGCGGCCAGCAACCCAAAGCCGATGGTGCCCATGGCCGCTTGCGCGGCGGCAATGCCGGCCGCCGTCATGCCATAGCCCATGAGTCCGGCTGCGGCATAGGGGGCCAGCACCATCACGGCAATCGACAGTACCACCCGCAGCGGGTTGCTGCCGCCACCGCCTCCACCACCACCGGGCAGACCGACCAGAACCACCACATCGTGCGCGGCCAGCGTGCGGACGGCCCAGTCACGGCGCAGCAGGGGCCGGCCGTTGATTAGGCAGACGGTGGGAAGAGGGAACTCGGTTATGGCTTGGGCACGCATCCAGTCGGCGACGGTGCTGCCCACCTCCACGGCGTGCAGGTCTTTGTCAGCGGGATGGAAGGGGTTGCGGGGCCAGACGATGGTGGCTTGCGGCACTGGGGGCTCAGGCGCAGCGGGTATGTGCGGACTCATGTCGGTTCACGGAAACGGTAGAAGCCCTCGATGCGCCAACCGTGGGCATCCAGCGCCGCCAGGGTTTGAAACACCACCCCGGCATGGCGCACGGCGTGCAGCACGCCACCGCCGTCGATGTCCAGCCACACGCCGATGTGCACTGGGTAACGAGACTGACGCATCAGGACGGCGTCGCCCTCTTCCGGCTGGGGCGCGGCCTGCCAGCGCTGGCGTTCGGGATGACCGCTGAACGCATCGAGCACCGCGCGCAAGTTGGTGGCATCGACCGGGTTTTCTGGAAGGGAGCGCTGGAAGTGGGTGCGCTGCACGGTGACAAACAAGCCCCAGCAGTCATAGGCATCGGGACCCTGGGCGCCGACCACCCACGGCAGGCCGATCAAGTCGGTGAGCTGAGCCGCCTGAATGGCACTCATCGCGTCAGTCCCGGAAACTCCCGCGCCGAGTAGGTGCGGCTGGGGAATGCCTTGTTGCCGATGTCCATCATCCTGGCGCGAGCAGTGACCCGCTGCACATCGGCTTCCACCTCGGTCAGAACCAGCGTGATGGGCGGATCCATCTGCGGACCTTCGAGATCGTTGGACAGATAGGGCCGGTAGGTGATCTCGATCACCGCCTGCGATTCAGCCGCCGCATCCAGGTGCCGAACGATCTCGCGACTGACGTTGTCCAGCGTAACCACGATCTCGGGTACGGGGGCGGTGTCCACTGGTGGCAGATCCAGATCAAAGCCCATGGCGATGAAGATGACCATCTGGCCGGCGTTAAGCGGGGCATCGGCTTCCAGCCGTGCGGTCAGATCGACCTGATCACGCACCACACGGATGGCGGTTGGATTGCCAGCGTCGTCACGGAAATCCGGGTGGCGCAGCTCCAGCGTGTGCAAGATGATGGCGTCCGTCGGTGCGTGGGCGTAGGCCTCCTGGATGGCTTCAGACAGGGTGGGATCGGGCATGGCGCGCCCCCGTCACATCGAGACGCGGATGGCCGAGCGACGGGCGCGCACGTCCACCGGCATGGGTTTGCCGGTTTCCTGCTCGCGCACCACATACCAGTCGGTGTCGGCCAGGTAGAGAAGCTTTTCTGGGAGGGTGTCTTCGTAGCAGAGCTCGAGTTCGACCAGCACGCCGGCTTGGATTTCAACGGGATTGTCCGGGTCGGTGGTGTCGATGATGCGATCGAGCAGGCGGGTGCCATTGCCATAGAAGGCCTTAGCGCTGCTGGCCGAACCACGGAACAGCTCTTCGCCGGTGTCTTTGCGTTTGACGTACATGGGGAAATCTCCTGAATCTGAAGTGGGTGGGAATCAGCGCTGCACCGGGGACATGTAGGCCAGGCCCCAGCCTTCGACGATCAGGCCGGTGAAGCCCCAGTTGTAGACACGCCAGCGCAGGTTGTTGGCCACGGCCAGATCACCCACCGGAATGGCCCAGGCGGCCTGGTAGGTCGAGCTGTCGGTGTTGGTGAACGGCACTGGCACGATGGTCGGGTCATCGGCCAGTTGCTTCGTGGTGGCGTTGACGAAGTTGCGGTGCCCGCCATCCGAGCCGTAGTGCTGGCCTTGCACGGCGATCAGGCCGGTGGAGGCTTGCGTATCACCGCGCGCCGGATTGCCCGCAGGCGATCTTGCGCTGGCATGGCGGCAGATGTGGGGCCGCGCCCAATTGGTCACCACCGCATCCCATTCGCCGTCGCCATTGAGGTCTTGCAGCTGGAAGCTGTGGGTGGCGCTGTAGTTGCCGTGTTCTGTACCGCCAACGTTCACGAAGGTGCGTGCCACCTGGTCCGGATGGCCTACCACGGAGCCCGACATCACCAGATAGGCCTTGCGGTTGCTGATGGCGTGCAGATCCTCATAGGGCAAGAGCGTGCGCCAGGCTGAGGTGGGAATGCCGTCGGTGCTGAAGTCGGCGTAGCAGCGGTAGTAGTCGGTCTCGCCCATGGCGTTGGTAAACGTCAGTGGCGCTCCGGTCACCGGATTCATGAGCACCGGGGAATAGGCTGAGCCATTGCCATAGCCCACATCACCCGTGCTGTGGGCATTCCACTCGTCAATCGCTCCCCACTCGACGAAGGGATTGCGGTTGATGCTGTCGGCGGGGCGGTAGCCGCCGGCCTCGTTGTCCCAGACCACTGGGTTCTTGCCATCGGCGTCTGCTGCCACGTACTGCCCGTCTTGCCAGGGGTGGCCAATGACCATGGCCGGGAAGATGCGGATGCGATCGGCGGGTTTGAGGGTGTTCCAGAAGACGTAGTTGGTGCTGTAGGGGCGGATGTTGCCCAGCTCCGCGTTGACCGCGCTGGTGACGCTGTTGATGGCGCTGGTGGCACGGGCATCGTTGGTGGCGACCGCCGCGTTGACGGTGCTGTTGATCGCGTCGATCTTGCCCTGCACGGTTTGGTTAAGGGCCGAGGTGGCGGCGATGACGTTTTGCAGTTCGGTTTCGAGACTCATGGGCTGGGCTCCGGTAAATGTGGGGACGGTGTTGTGGGGATGGCTCACAGGATGTGGTCGATGTCGGCGGCCGAGACGCTGCCGCTCACGATGCCCTTGAGCAGCGCGCGCACCGAGTTCTTGAAGTTGTTGAGCTGCACGTTGGCGTAGGTGAATTCGTGCCAGACGGGCGCAATGGCGTAGCGCTGACGAAACACCGTAGAAATGGTGTTGCCCGCAGGGTTGCGGTAGTCGGCCGCGCCGCCGATGGTGATGAAGATCCCGGAGTTGTCCGCCGGGTAGGCGCTGCCGTTACTGGCCAGGATCCAGACGCCGCCCGTGGAGGTGTCGGCCGGATCAGACGCCCCTGCCGAAAAGAAGTTGGGCGGCAGCAGGTTGTACCAAAGCTGGGTGTAGGCGGCATTCCAGGGGCTGGTAGGGGTGCCGGCCCCACTGCCACCCGATGCGGGGTTGCCGTCGATCAGGTTCAAACCCCAAGGGTTCCAGACCTCCAGCGGGGTGCGCACGATCAACTCGAGCGGGATCATGAAGCTGTAGCCCTCCACCACGGAACTCAGCGTGGTTTTGGCCACGTAGAGCGTCGGATCGTTGAAGCCCCGCCGCGCGGTGGTGCGCCCGGCTGCGTCGTTGCTGCCGATCTTGTAGGTGCGGTTGTACTTGGCCAGGTTCGCCTGAGCATCGCCCACCACGTTGTAGGTGGTGAAGTTGGTGCCGTAGGAATCGATCACCTCGGGTATGAACGCGCCCTCGCCATCGAGCCCCCAGACCTGCGCGCAGATCGCGTCCATGCTGTCCTGGTCCAGGGTGAAGCGCGCCAGACCGGATTCGGCCAGTTGCAGCCAGCCGGCCGTGGGCATGCCGCTCTCGCGCAGGCGGTTCAGCGCCTCCACGTCCTTGATCAGCTTGAAGCGGTTGCTGTTGTCGATGACGTGGTTGACGGCCTTGTACAGATCGAATGGGAAGCGGTCTTGCACCGTCTGTACGTCCGTGGGGTGCTGGTGCGGCACGGCTGCCGTGCTCCAGACCACGGGGCCAGCCATGCTCCCATCGGCCTTGCGGTAGCTGGCGATGCTGGGTGTGCCGCTGACCGCCAGAAACTGGTTGACCGGGTCGTCCGGGCGACGGGCACCCAGGTTGGTCGCAACCAGGGTTGCGCCGTTCCAGCTCAGGGCATACAGGTGGCTGTGGTTCTCGGCCACCGATGAGGCCGGCGAATAGTTGTAGCTGGACTCGATGTAGAGCGTGGCCCCGCCAAGGAGGCTGTTCATCTCGGCAGGGGTCAGGGGCACGTCCAGCGCATGGCCGTGGGTGCCACCCACAGCGGCGGATACTACCGTGAACGATATCTGCGGCGTTTGGTCACCGGTGCTGTAGCTGGTCTTGAGCACCCGGGGGCTCAACTTGCCAACCGCGCGGGCGCGCAGACGGTAGTTCAGGTAGGCGTACTCGGGCGTGCCGTCGGCGTTGACCAGGGAGATGACACCACAGCGGAAAGAGCCGTTTTCTGGGAGGTCCTTGGCACCGGAGTAGTTCAGCTTTTGCGCGAAATTGAGTAAGTCGCGCAGCCGGTTGGCGTTCTCCTTGTGGCGGAAGGAACTGATCAGGGTGTTCAGATCGCCGCCTGCCGGGAGCTTTTCCAGCCAGACCTCCATGTAGAGCAGGTCCAGCCGGGTGTCCTCCAGGTGCTGGGTAAAGAGGTTGCGCATGTAGCGCGCCTGGGTGTCATTGGCGGTGTCGATACTGACCGTGCCGTTGGCGTTCAGGCTCACGCCCGTGGGCTTGGCCAGAACGCTGGCCGGCACGGGCGGCGCGCTCAGGATGCGATCGTCCTGATCGATGAGCGTGGGGTCGTTGTGCGTGGTACGCACGTAGTAGCCGTTGACGATGGCGCACAGCTCGCCCAGGCCCACCATGCGGTAGTAGTTGGGGTGGTTGTGCTGGAACTGCGCGGTGGACGTGACCGTAAACGGGCGGTGCAAAGCCTGGTTGCCATCGTCAACCGAGTAGTTGCGGGTGCTGTAAAGGCCCGAGCCACCCATGCCGCGCAGGATCTCAGCCGTGTAGGCCGACTCAAATCCATCGATCAGGAAGTCTTGCTCGATCAAGCCCTGGTAGGCGGGCGGGATGCCGGGCTCGAGAGTGTCGATCTTCTGGTCTAGCCGAGCGACTTCGGTCGAGACGCGGGTGGTCAGTCCGGCCAGATTGCTGGTGTTGGTCTGGACCTGGGACTTGACCTCGCGGTCGTCAAAGAAATCGCGCAGGTTTTCATGGGTGGCGGAGACCAGGGCCTCGGCCAGGATGGCGTTGTGGCTGGCCAGCGGCAGGTAGTCGTAGTCCAACTTGCCGTCGAGGCCCGCCACGGGCACCTTGCCCGGAGCGGATTCGAAGGAGCCGTCGTTGCCGGTAACCACGGCCACCGCTTGGTCGCGAAAGGTCAGCGCGGTGTCGCGGGCAGCTTCGGTCTCGTCCAGGGTGGCGGCTGCGTTCGTTGCGCTCTGGCTGGCGGCCTGAGCACTGTTGGCAGCTGTTGTGGCACTGCTGGCAGCGGCATCGACGCTGGCGTCAAGTGTCGCTTTGCGGACATTCACGGTGTTGAGCAGTTGCGTGGTGGCGTGCGTAAGCGCCGCCACTTCGGTCATCAGACCGCTGGCAGATTCAGCCATGGAAAGGCTCCTAAAAGGATTCGGATCAGGTGAAGGCGTGGTGCTCGATCACCACCGCCTGGGTGGCGATGAGGTGCGCCGCCATCTGGGTGTAGGGCGCAGCGACCAAGGCATCGGCCTGGTCGACGTAGGTGCTGCACGCCAGTTGGGCAGCCTGGGCATCGGCTTTGAAGGCGAAGGCCTCATCGGCCGACTGCTGGGACTTTTTGGCCTGGGTTCGCGCCGTGGTGGCAGATGAGGCGGCCTTTTGCGCCGACTTGGTGGCCGCTTCCTGGGCGGCATTGGCGGTGCTGGCCATGACTGCGCTGGTGGCAGCGGCCACTTGCGCCTGCGTGGCGGATTGGGCAGCGGCGCTGGCTTGGTCTGTCGCCGATTGGGCCGATTGCTGTGCTTCGTCCGCACGGGTGGCGGCAGTGACTGCGTGATCGCCTGCATGAGAGGACGAGACGGCGGCAGCCGTAGCCGATTGACGCGCACGCGATTCACTCAGTCCGGCATTGACCTCCAAATCTGACGCAGCATCGGCGGATGCATCGGCAGCCGTGGCACTGGCGCTGGCGGCGTTGGCCGAGGCCGCTGCATTGGATTCAGACGTCGCGGCCCGGCTGGCCGAACCTGACGCAGAGCTGGCCTGCTGCGTAGCCGTGCTGGCCGAAGCCTCCGACTGGCTGGCCGCCGTCTGCGCACGCGAGAGCAAGCTACTCGCTGCTTGGTTGATCTCGGCATCCTTGTCCGCGATCAGTTTGGCGGGCGAGCGCACCGGTCCGCGTTCGGTGCTGATCTGGGCATTGGCATCGCCATGGGCCCAGTCGTGCACCAGGCCGCTGTCGGTCTCCAATTGCGTGACCGAGCGCAGCAGTTGATCTTTGATGGACATGAGCTTTCCTCAGAAATACGGCGCGGTGCTGAACGCGCCCATCTGCTCGTGCAGCCAGCGGTGCAGCCGGTCGGCCAGGGCCATTTCGATATCGCCGTAAATGCTGGCGGCCTCCAACTCCTCGGCGGTCAGACGCTGCAGGTTGCGGATTTCCATCTGGGCGGCGACACGCCAGCGTCTGGCGGGTAGCAGTTCCGCCTGCCACGGGGCCAGGAATCGGGCTTCCACCGCCTGGACATCCAGCGGCACGGCCAGCGGGAGCACAAACCACTGCTCGCCCAGCCGGGTGTTCAAGGCCCACCAGGCGTCGAACACCGCGAACTGGAATTCTGAGAACCGCCACTCGGCCTGCACCTGATAGTGGGCAGTGAGCGAGCGCAGCCGGTGGCGGGCCGCACCGGTTTCCATCTCGGTGCGCAAGAGGCTGGGCCGAGGCGACAGGCTGTAGCCCTCCACCCGGGGCGGTGGCAGGGTTTCGGGCCAGACGGACAGATTGTTCACGGTGGTCATCGCACCGCTCCCATGGCCGGGTTCAGGCCATAGCGGCGCTCCAGCGTCGGCGCGATGCCAGTGCCCTGGCTGATGGCGCGCGCCATGCGGCCTTCGATCTGTTCGATGAACACGTCCAGCCTCAATCCGCCATCGGGTTGCCGCTGCTGCTCAATGCGGGCGTCCACCCCTTGGGCATTGTTGACCACGTTGACCTGCACGTTCACGGCGGGCGGTTGGGTCTTGGCCGACAAGGCTCCGCCCAATGCGCGCATCTGCCCGCGGGTGAAGACCGCCTCACCCTCCTGGGCGATGATGGGCACTTCGCCCGAAACGATGCCACCGGTGTGGAACCGTGGGGCACCGGCGAAGACGCCCGGATGCACGGAGCGGGTGATGAGCGCATCGGAGCCGATCACGCCGCCACTGTGGGCGACATTGGCCATGGTGCCCATCAAGTCGCTGCTGCCAGCGGGGAAGGAACCTGCTGCTGTACCACCACCCATGCCCGGGATCACACTGCCCAGCCAGTTGGCCAGCGGCAAGGTGATGGCGCGCTGGATATGGATGCGCACCAGATCCGCGATGATGGAATCGGCAAGACTGCGGAAGTCGAGCTTGCCGGTCATCACAAAGCGTGTGAGCGCATCCTCCATGGAACGGAAGGCGTTGACCGTGACCTGCTGGGCGCGCTTGGCAGCGTTGGTCGCGTCGTCGATGTAGGACTTCAGCGCCGACTTGGCGCCGTACTCGAAACTGCGCTGATAGTCGGCATTGGCGCGCACCAGTTCTTCGACGATGGGCAACTGCCGCGCCAAGGCGTCGTTGATCGCCTCCAGCGTCTGCACCCGCAGCCCGGCGTCTTCGATCTGGTTGGCTTCCTTTCGCGCGTTGGCAGCGGACTTCTCCAGATCGGTGCGGGCCTGCAGGACGGCGCGCTCGGTGTCCGTCAGGTCCAGCATCTCGCGCTGCAACTGCAGGGATTCGATGCGTTGGCGGTTGCTGCCGATCAGGCCTTCGGTGATCTTGCGCGAGGCGGCTTCTTCCTTTTCAAAAGCGTCGAAGGCTTTATTGGCTTCCTTCTGGCGCTCGATGGCTTCGAGCACCTGGATGTACTGCTCGGCCTCGGCCGCCACCCCCTTGTAACCCTTGGCTTCGATCTGCAAGGCCCGGGCGCGCAGTTCGGCGGCTTCGCCATCCTGGGTGCGGGTTAGGCGTGCGCGCAGCTGGTTCAAGAAGGCTTCGCCTTCGTTGAGTTTTTCAGCCGGCTTGGGCTTTTGAAAGCCGGAGAGGTCCAGCGCCACTGCAGGTTTGCGTGGAACAGTCGGCAGGAACTTGTCGTAGATGGTCTGCACTTCCTTGGCCTGGGCCTCGGTGTCGAGCACGAACTTCTGGCCCATGACGCGCACGGTGCGGCGCTGCTCGTCGAAGAACTTGGCCACCCGGTCCACATAACCCGGGTTCTGGTTGATGTTGAAGAGCCGGTCGTTGGCCGCGCGAACGTAGTCGTCACGCGCGCCTTGCAGTTTGGCGATTTCGGCATCGATGACCTTGGGATCAAAGCCCATGGACTTCATCGAGCGCAGCAGATCGGTCTTGAACCAGGTCTCGATGTCCTTGCCCACGACCGACAGGCTGTCGAAAGGCTGGGCAATCACGCGCTTGGCCAGCACGGCCGACTCGGCAATGAAGGCCAGGCCCGAAGCGACCGATTCCAGAAACGCGAGCGTGGCCTCTCGGTTGGATGTGATGCGCTGCAGCTCGTTGCTGAAGCTGCCGGTTTCGCCCTGCGCCAGGATCACCTGCTCGGTGAAGTCAGCCAACACCGGGATGAGGGCGGCACCGATCTGACGTTGCACGCCTTCGAAGATGGCGGACAGTCGCGTCAGGTTGTCATTGAAGGCCTCCGAAGCCCGCGCCACGTCTTCGGACATGACCAGGCCCAGGCGCTGGGCTTCTTCCATCAGCGCCGTAATGCCTTCACGCCCCTGGTTCAGGAACGGGATGATGGCTAGACCTTCTTTGCCGAAGAGCTTGACCGCGAGTGCCGCCTTGTCAGCCCCATCGGGCATGACCGAGAACTTGTCGGCCAGATCCAGCAACACCTGCTCGGTCGGCCGGATCTGCCCGTGCACATCGGTGGCCGACACACCCAGGGCTTTCAGTGCTGCGCTACCCTCTTCGCCATTGACTTGGGTGTCGAACATGGCGATCGACAACTTCTGCATCGCCTTGGTCAGGCCTTCGGTGCTGACATCCGAGAGCTTGGCGGCGTAGTCCAGCGCGGTCAGCGCCTCGACCGAAACGCCGGTCTTCTGTGAGAGCTTGAAGAACTCATCGCCCACTCGCGCCGCTGGCATGACCAGGGCCGTGATGCCCACGCCCAGTGCCGCAATGCTTGCACCGGCGATCAGACCAGCAGGGCCGAGCTTGCCCAGCACCGAGCCCAGCAGGCCCAGCCGTTCGGTCGCGGCTTCCAACTGGAACTTGGCGTCGTTGGCGGCGCTGGACAAGAGCTTGAGGCCACCGGAGGCTGGGGTGGCGGCCGCCTCGATTTTTTTGAGCGAGCGCTCCCCCTTCTCGCCGATCTCGGACAGCTCGGCCTTGACCTTGCCGCCGTCGACCACGGACAGGCGGATGGAGAGGTTGCGTTCAGCCATGGAAGGAAATCAATCGCAAGGGTTATTCGTTTTGCTCAAAGGTGCTCATCAGGCCCGCCTCAACAGCCGGAAACAGATCGATGGCCGTGGCTTTATCGAGCCCCGTGCTCTCACAGGCCAGCATCCAGGCGTTCAGATCCAGTCCGACCACCCGTCCCTGCGCCATGCGCAACTGGCTGGCGCAGACTTCAATCGCACTGGCGGCTTGCCAGCAGTCCAGACTTTGGGGGGCGTTCATGGTGTAGGGGCACTCGGGACATGGCACAGAACAGCTTTGAAGGCAGGCACTGCAGTAGCCCGGCCCGCCACCGAAATGCCAGGCGGTGCGGGCCTTCAGGCGTTTTTTTCTGCATCCATGGCGTAGAGGCCGGCGAGGTATTCACGTTCGAAGGCATCGGCCAGCAGCCAGTGTTCCATCAGGGCAGCCACACCTTCAGGCGTGACAGCAGCGGGCTTGCCTTTGTCGTCAGCGACACCTTCCCAGGCAAGAACGGCCAGCTTGGCCAGTTCGGTGATGAGGGTGGCGGTACGCTCGCCGGCAGCAGCGGTGTCGGTGCCCGCCACTTTGGAGGCGGCATGGCGGGCGGCCATGACGAGCGGGGTGGTGGCAGGACGGACCTGCAGGCGCACGCCAGCGGCCAGCGTGATCCAGTGCGGTTCACGCGGAAGGTTCAGTTTGATCATGAGAGACCTCGAGGTAATCAGTAGGTGGTGACGTCGTTCACCAGTTCGACGGTGAGCATGCGCGCCACACCGGCGGCCTTGGCGGCTTGCCACTCAAAGGTGGCCTGGATGCCGCCCGGCCCTGAGATGGAGAGCTTGGGTTTGGGCAAATAGACCTCGTGCGCGATGAAGGTCAGGCGCCGCTCGGCGTCGATCGCGTAGCCAAAGGTCAACTCCAGCGGCGTGTTGTTGGTGGCGGCATCGATCAGCGTGGTGTCAGCAAAGCGCACCTCCAGGTTGCCGGTCAGGCTGGCCACCGTGGGATCAGCGCCGTCGATCTTGCCGTCCGAGCGGATGGTCTCGATGCGCTCCAGGTTGTTGGAGTACGTCAGCTGTGCAGAGACCACGTTGCCCAAGGCAGAACCGCCTTGCTTGATCGAGCCCTGGAACTGGTTGAAACGGATCAGATCGCGGCTGGCCGGGGTGGCATCCAACGTGGCCGCTTGCTTGGCCTCGCCCTGGGCGATCAAGCCCACTGTGGCGTTGGCCGCACCAGAGCGGGCGAAACCCACCTGCAGGCTATTGACCATGACGCCTGAGGCGACAAACCAGGCCGGGATGTCGGGCAAGCCCGTCTCCAGCGTCAGGCTGGGCAGGCTGGGTTTGCCTGAGGTGAAGGTATGCGTGACCACACCAGCACCACTGGTGCTGGCATCACCCAACAGAGCCTTGAGCCAGATGCCGATGTTGCGCACGTCGATCGGCACAACGATATCGCCCTCGACCTTGATCACGTCGCGGATCGGGGCACTGGGATCTCGTCCCAAGCCGATCAAGTCGTTGGCAATCAGCCCCTGTTCGGAGCCGAGGGTGGTGGAAACAAAGGGCAGCTTCCAGTAGTCGCCCACCGGGTTGCTGCCGTAGGTGGTTTCGAACGCGGCCAATAGGCTGGCGTTCGCGCCATAGGCACGGGCCATAAGGTTTCTCCTTGGAGGATGGATTCAGTTCAGGGGGCCGGAGCTGGTGTAGTGCAGGACCACAGGCAGCAGACAGACCTTGATGCCGCTGCTGCCGTCGGGGGCCAGTTCGTCGAACTTGGGCGGGACGATCTCGGCGTACTCGATGACACCGCCAAGGGTCCGGTCGGGTTCGATCAGGGCAGCCAGCTCAAGCAACAGACCGTCCATGCGTGCATCGCGCGTGCTGGCATCCGGGTCGGCCACGAACAGTTCAATGGCCACCTGGTGCTGCCAGTGGTAGGTCAGCGGCGAGAGCGACACCTCGGGCTCGCCCATCTCGCCATCGCGCAGGATGGCCATGGCGTGGTCGGTCACCCTCTCGGGCAAGGCGGCGTTGCGTTTGACTGTGGTTCCAAGGGATAACTGCCCGAGCACGGCGAACAGTGCGCCGATGGCGCTCTCACGTTGACTCATCGGGTTCCACCTTTGCGTTCCGCCTCATCGAAGCGATTGGCGATCCGGTTGGCCAGCGTGCTGACCCAGCGGCGTGAAGCGCTGTCGATGTCGAATTTCTTCTTGAGCGTCACCTGGGGCACCAGCAGGAACATCGGCACGGTGACCAGGCCCCGACCGGTGGCTTGGGCCTTCTGCGAGGCAGCCGAGAAGCCGCCGCGCTGGCCCTGGCGGGCACGCTGGTTTTCTGCGACGAGGAGCGAGGGCTTGCCTCGGCGGTAGACGAAGCGCAGGCGCTGGCCACGGAGCTTTTCCCAAAGGCCGGGGGTCATGCGTTTGCCACGCGGGCCTTTTCCAGCAGCGGGTAGCGGGATCGCCAACCAGAAGCCGTCTTTGGAGCGGATGGTTGCGCCCTGGTCATGGGCACCGACCACTTCGGGGGCCCGGCTGTAGACCAGCCCCGCTGCCTTGATGCTCATCTGACCCTTGGGATAGACCTCGCCACGCCAGGTGTTGGCCAGGCGCTGACCCAAGCCCGCACCGGTGATCTGGTTACGCAACTCGGTCTTGAGCCCATCGGTGGCTTCGCGGATGGACTGCGTCACCGCGTGCTCGGCAATGCGCACCTCATCGGTCAGCATCTGGTCCAGCTCGCCGGACAAGGCCGCCGAAAGCACCGATGCCAGGGCGGAGCACGAAGCCAGGCCGGCCGGCATT
>FWPV01009736.1_pt1 | contig 15011 bp, 9 predicted proteins | sample 2228371 | NCBI WGS metagenome assembly FWPV01 (sample SAMEA103939776, study PRJEB20133) | metagenome
TGCCCTCCGCATCACAGGCGGCGATCTCCGCGATCGATCCCCATTCGTTTTGACCGGGGTCGGTCTTGATGACCCGGAAGGTGAATCGTGCCGCGGTGACCGGCGTCGGCAAGTCGATCGTTTGCTCGCCGCGGCGGTTCTCCAGAGCGAAGACGGCCGCCTTTCGCCCGTCGGCCTGGATTTCGATCTCCCGAGCGACGCTCAGACCGGGTGACGTGGTCAACCAAAGAGAAAAGCGACGGACCGTGACGGGAGCGGGCAGAGGTATGGTAATCTCAGCCTCCGCAAGCGGATCGAGTACGGACCACGAACTCGTATCGCCGTCGCGCATCCGCCATAACGGGGTCCTGGAATTGATTCGCAAGCCCGGCGAGGCTATGACTTCACCATCGCTCACCTGCTGCGGCAGGTCCGGTTCGTCGTCATGAATATAGCCCAGCAGGGCAGGGTGACCTCGCAAGGCGTCGTCGTAGGGCATCACACCATACAAGCCGGCGTCTCGTACCCTATCCAAATACTCGATGACGCTTTGAGTCCCGCCCGATCCCCGCCAATAACCGGCGGTGGTATTCATGCCGCAATCCCGAACGGCCGGAAAATTACCGGGGTCTTGCAACCATGCCATGATGGGAAGAAACGGCCTTCCATTGACGCGCAGTTCCCGTTCAGCGCCGATCGTGACGACGCGAATAGGCTCCGGCGGTTGCGCGGCCGATGGTACGACAAATGAAACAAGGCCCCCCCACAGTGCCATCTGGAACAAAAACCGCCGGTAGCCGTGCTGAAATCTTTGCATGAGATGCCTCTCCGATGTCCGAGGATGACTCGTACCACCTGGGAATACGCGCCCCCCAAAACGGCCGGCCGTCTTGACTTCCGCCCCGGCCCCGACCGCGTCCCCGCAACTCGACCGTCCTCGCACGCGCCGGATCGCTTTGACACCCAACATTCCGTTTCGCGTAGCCCCCAGCGAATTCAACGCACTCAACTTAGCGATTCCTCCGTCTGGAATAAAGTCCCCAATGCGTTCGTGAGTACTCAAAGCGGAATCCGGATGCCGAGCGTTGATTCCCCGGCTTTTTGGAAAATAATGGGCGTAGGGCGAAGGCCGCGTGTTCGAACGTAGAGGCCTTTATGAACTCCGGTTCGACGCTCATCCGAGAGCCGTGCCTGCGTTCTTTAAACCCATGGCCATTCTTTTGGATCAACCAAAGTCACGGAATTCCCCTATATGCGAATCCCTGCACTGCATTCTCGGACCCCGGCTCGATGTTTGGCGATCCTACTGTTCGCCGCGATTATCACAAGCGGGTTTGCGGGCCTTCCATTTGCGGTCGTCGGGGCTGAAGATCGACCCGCGAATCCCATTGAAAGCCTGGACGACGCACGTCGGCTGGAGTCGCGAATCAGCGAGCTGGTCCCAAAGCTCATTCCTGCCGTGGTGTGCGTGCGGGTGGGAGGGAGCCAAGGTTCGGGCGTCATCGTGACGGATGACGGTTATGTATTGACGGCCGGCCACGTCATTGTTCAGCCCAATCAACGTGCCGAGTTCATCTTTTGGGACGGTAAGCGGGCTTTCGGAACCACATTGGGACGCAATGAGGAGCTGGATGCAGGACTTCTGAAATTGGAGGGTGACGGACCCTGGCCGGCTGTAACCATGGGACCATCGGCGTCACTTTCGGAGGGCGATTGGGTTCTCGCGTTGGGGCATCCGCTGGGTTTCACGGCGGGGCGTCCCCCGGTACTTCGTGTGGGCCGCGTCTTGCGAGCCGATCCGAGCTTGATTCGCACGGACTGTCCGCTGGTGGCGGGCGATTCCGGGGGACCGCTGTTCGACTTGGAAGGTCGCGTGGTAGGAATCCATAGTCGTATTTCCACCGCCACTACCACGAATTTCCACGTCCCCGTCCAGATTTTTCGCGATGGATGGGACCGCCTGGTCCGCGGGGACGTATGGCGTAGCCCGTTGCCGCTGCGAGACCTGGATACGATCAAGCAGGCATTCGCACAGGTTGTCGCGGGGGTTCGCCGGTGCGTGGTGCTCATCCGATCCGGAGGGAACGACGTTGCCTGGGGAACCATCGTCGGCCCGGACGGTTGGATCGTCACCAAAGCCGATGAGCTGAAGCCGCCGATCACCTGTCGCCTGCCGGACGGACGCGAGCTGCCGGCTGACATCGTCGGTATCTCATCCCAACACGACGTCGCCATGCTGAAGATCGATGCGAGGGACTTGCCGGAGATTGTTTGGCATCGCGGAGAAGACCCGCAGGTCGGACGGTGGCTCATCTCACCCGGGTTCGGGGCCGACATTCCCGCGGTGATCGGCGTACTGGCCGCTCCGCGACGCAGCATCCCTATTCAGCCGGGCATCCTAGGCGTCGCGCTGCGGGATACGGAGTCGGGGCCGAGCGTAACCGAAGTGCTGGAGGGCACGGCCGCGTTTGCCGCCGGGATCAAGGCGGGAGACATTATCCTCTCCGTGGAAGGCATCGCGACGGGGAAATCGGCGGATGTCGTCCGTGCCGTCCGAAACCATCGGCCGGGCGAAACGATCATCCTGAAGATTCGCCGCGGCGAGGAGGAGCAAGAGATTCAGGCCGTCTTGAAGCCGTCGGATACTCCCGACGCAAGGAAACGGCGCATGCAAAATGCCTCGGCCGTCGGAGTCAGTCGCCGCGCGGACGACTACCCGGCCGTCTTGCAGCACGACGGAGTTCTGTCTCCCAAGCACTGCGGCGGGCCCGTCGTCGACTCGGACGGGAACGTCATCGGCATCAACATCGCCCGGGCAGGCAGAACCGAGACCTTCGTATTGCCCTCGGACGTCCTGCTGGATTTGATGTACGACCTGATGTCCGGACGTCTACGGCCGGATCGGTCTGCGCCGCGAGAGGATGCATCCAAGTCGGGGCCGATCAACGAGGAGTCCGGTGAAGACCCGCCCTTGCCGCCTCAAGAAAATTCACCGCCCGACGACGGTTCAACACCGGAAGCGTCTCCCAATCCCACGGACGAGCCTGGACCGGCCGAACCGGACGCGGAATCCGAATCCGATTCACAGTAGACGGGCAGACTGGGGCGGCTCGGCGACAGACTCACCTGGGCGGCGTGTCAGCCCCATCTTGCCACCGACACAGGCCCAGGCTCTATTCCACTCGCCATTCCAGGATGCCGCCCGAGAAATTTTCCCGAAGCTGCACTTCCAGTCGCAGCCCCGTTGTCTCGATCGGCGTAAAGCCGACGCGGTTGAACGCGTTCTTTTGCAGACCGAACTCGTCACCGGTGGTCACGGGCCTCCACTCGTTCCCATCGAGGTAGAGCAATCGCCAGGTTGTAGGAACGCGGCAATAGCCGCCGACCGGCTCGTCATCGAACCAGTAAACCTCGGCGGAAGAAATGGTAACGGGTGCGGCCCAACGGTACTCGACCCACTCCGCCGTGCCGCGATGGTCCCACCAAGTGAACCGAGGGATTCCGTGATCGCTGGAGTTTTGGGGCACCAACGCGTCGTTGAGGGCCTCGACTTGGTCGTTGGGGTTACAGTGCGAGGCGGCAGGCTCGGCGGCTTCCAGCACCGTCAACGGCTGATCTTCGCCCAACGTGGCCGGATCAAGAGGTCGATACAGCAGCCCTTGCCAAGTAGGATCGTCTGCCTGAGGACGGCGCGACTTGCCCGACTGCCGCACCCACACCGCCATGGGCCCCGGCTCGCGGTGATCCCAAGCATAGTACGGGATGGCCGTGACCCGGCGATGATCCGCGGCATCGGCCCGCACGACCACCATCCCGCCGAGGAGATCGGGCCGGTATTCCGCTTCCGGTCGCAGGTCCTTAGCCAGCACGATCTTGCGGACGTCGAAGCCGTTATCCACGCTTTCGAAGCAGTAAACCAGCGGGCCTCTTTGAAGGGCGACGCGACCGCGATCGGCCGCCACGGCCGGATGGGCTTCGATTCGCTCGACCGGCATCGCCAAGCTCAAATCCACGCGATCTCCTTCTTTCCAAACTCGGCGGAGCGTAAGATACCCCTTCTCGATCACCGGGCTGTCCATCGGCTCTCCGTTCACTGCGGCCTTGAACTCGCGGCACCAGCCGGGAATGCGGAGTTGGAGCGCGAATTCCCGCGGCTCGTTCGGGAACAGGCGGATTCCGATTTCACCGTCCCAGGGATAACGTCCCTCTTGGCGCAATCCCAATTTCCCGCCGGATGTCTCCAAGACCGCGCTGCCCGCCGCGTAGAGGTTGACGAAGATCTCCTCGGGGTCGGCCCGCTGCATGTAGACGTAGCCCGGCACGGAGGGAATCAATCGCACCACGTTCGTGGGGCAGCACGCACAGCCGAAAAACGGTTGCCGGTGGTGATTGCCCGCCGACGCCAAGGGATTGACGTAGAAGAAGTGCTCGCCGTCCAGGGCGACGCCCGCCAACACGTTGTTGTACAGCGCCCGCTCCAAGACATCCGCATACTGGGCGTCTCCGTGCATGAGCGCCAAACGGTACGACCAAAAGGCCAGACCGATCGCGGCGCACGTCTCGCAATAGGCGGATTCATTGGGCAATTCGTAGGGATCGCCGAATGCTTCGCCCGCATGACGAGCGCCGACCCCTCCGGTAATGTAGAGTTTTCGCAGGGTGACATCCTTCCAAATGCGGTCCATGGCGGCCATCAGTTCCGCGTCGCCGGTATAGGCCGCCACATCCGCCACGCCCGAATAGAGATACATCGCTCGAACCGCGTGCCCGACGATCTCCGACTGCTCACGGACCGGCACATGATCTTGGCAATAGGGACCGTACGAGGGTCGATGCGTACTGTCTCCGCGTTGATCGATGAAGAACTTGGCCAGGTCGAAGTAGCGTCGCTCGCCGGTGACCTCATACAGCAAAACCAGCGCCAACTCGATTTCTTCGTGGCCTGGCACGCCGTACTTTTTGCCGGGGCCGAAAACACGGTCGATATGGTCGGCCAAACGGATCGCCACGTCCAGCATGGTGCGTTTGCCGGTTGCGCGGTAGTGCGCCACCGCGGCCTCGAAGAAATGGCCGGCACAATACAATTCATGCATCACCGGCAGATTCGTCCACCGCTTGTCCAATCCCGTCAGCGTATAGTACGTGTTGAGGTATCCATCCTCACGCTGTGCGGCGGCGATCCACGCAATAACGCGGTCCATCCGATGTTCCAACTCGGGATCCGGCGCGGCTGCTAGAGCGTACGAAGCCCCCTCCAACACCTTGTAGACGTCCGAGTCGTTGAAGTAGATGCCTTCGAATTCGCCCTGCATCAGACCGGCCGCCTTGGCGAAGTTGGAAAAGCGACCCGTTTCCTCACACCAACGAAAATTGTGGGGAAGGGACCGATCATGGTTCGTTTTCAGACGGCCCGACCAAAAGCCGTCATCCAATTGCACGGCGGTGAAGGGGACGGGCGTCAGACGATGGGCCGCGGTGGGCGTTTCCTCGCCTTGCGTCGGCAGGGCCGCCGACAATACACTCGCCGCTGCACATGCGAAGAGCGACCGAATTGTCGTCCATTTCCAGAATTGTCTCATCATACCCTCCGGGCACTTCACATCAGGGCTGCCTGTTGCGACTGGGCGGATTGCAAGACGAAAGGCCGTTCTTCGTCACGGGCCGGCTTGCACGAAACGGAATCGCACGGTGGGCTCAGGCGATCCCCGGGTATCGCACGGGCGGCCCGCGCGCGATCCTAAAGCACCTCCCTTTTTAACGTCCCAGCGCGGTCGTTGCAATTACGCATAAGAACCGCCTCGACGGTCGGGTAGTAGCAGCGCCGGGAACCGTAACCCTACCTTCCGCACAAGATTGTGGTGCCGGACGCTTGCCGCCGTCTCGTACTCGCTTACGCGTCCGTGACCTCCGAGCGGTCGCGTTCCAATTGTTCCAACCTGGCGGGAATCGCTAGGACGGAGGCCAATAGGGCCAGCACAAGTTGCCCGAAAATGAAAACCAGATACGTCACTACCGGGAGCAATCCGCCGAGTATTAAGAAGATTCGACCCGAGGCCTCGAAGGCGAGTACGAGCATTCGGACAGTGAGGGTGTTGCCTGAGTGTTCGAAGGCCGATGGTTCGAAATCGCCCGGTGCGACGTTTCTTGTCTCCCCAAACACCAAGATCAGGGCCGCCAGCAGTTGGAAGAATCCGAGCAGAATCAGCGTGCCGAACAGGACCGGCGTCATGCGCAAGCTCATTTTCAAAAGGAACTGCAAGAGTCCCAACGCCTCTTCCGCGGGCGAAGTCTCGGGTACGATCGCGATGTTCATGCCTTCCAAATTCAGCATGGAAAGACTGAGGTAGGCGAAAATGATGAAGCCCCCCAGCGCGACGAACAGAAGATTCGGCATCCCGCTGCGAAAGGCAATGACGGTGAACGAGACCAGGCCCGCCGTACCGACGAAAAGCGATATTAGCGACAGCCCGTCGGTCGGGGCGGAGGACCCAAGCTGCGCATGAACCAGGCGATCCCAACGTTCCAGGACGAAGAGCAGCCGGGAGGCCGCGTACTGAAAAATCACCAAGACCGCCGCGAATGCGATCCCGTAAAAGATTTGGGTGGGGTCCGACAGCCGCAAAGCGGCGACCGCTCCGGCAATGATCGCAACCACGGCGCCCGCCCACAGACCGAATTGCCCGCACAGCGCGAACAGCCGCAACGTGCCGTTGATGAACTCGCTGCCGAAGAATTGTCGCAAGAATCCTAGAATGGCATCGAAGACGTGTCCGCCCTGGCTTTCGCGCGATCGGGCGAAGGTGGTCGGCGAGTTCTCGAAAGCCGCCTTCAAGCGGCCGGTGCGCCCCCCCTCGGGCCGCGGGAACGACTCCGAAAGCGGCGGCGGTCGCCGAGACGCAAATTGGTCCTCCTCCGTCGCCGTCGCCGCAATGTTGCTACTCATCGGCACAGACGGTTGTGCGGCCGGGTATTCATCTTGAACGCCGGGCAGTGCCTCCTCCGGACCGGATTCCGCAGACGCGCCGGACGGAGCGGATGGGGCGGCCTCCGCCGATTCGCTCTGCGGGAAAAGTCCGCGAATGCGTTTGGCGGCCGTCCAATCCCGCAGTCCTTCTCGCCAAACGAGATCGTCCGGCAGCAATTCCGAATTTTGCGCCAAGCGTTTCAGCTCGCCCGCCGTGATCGGCCCGATCTTGCGCTCGCCCTTTGCGTAATACCACTGTTGAACCATAAGATTTCCCCGACCGGCCGGTGAGGCGCAACCCCGAGCGGATGCTTTTCGATCCTTCACGTGCTATCCTGATTCAATCCGGGGGGAATTGCAAGCCGCTTCGAGAGACGGTCGGAAACACGCCATGGATGCTTCCGCGGACTTCTTCAACCGATTTCTGTATTGCCTGATTCCCCTCTTCGTCGCCGTCGATCCCATCGGAATCCTGCCGCTGTACTTGGGATTCACCGCCGAGCTTTCGGAAGTCGGTAAACGGCGCGTCATTCGGCAATCGCTGCTCACCGCGGCGATCGTTGTTATCGGCTTCGCTTTGGCCGGCCGTTGGGTCTTGCTTTACCTGCAAATCACCATCGCAGATTTCATGATGGCAGGGGGAATACTCTTGTTCGTTTTAGCGATGGGAGATCTCTTTGCAACGGAAAAGAGCGGAGTTCGGCCGGACCCCGAATCGCTGGGCGCCGTTCCCTTGGGTATTCCTCTGATGGCCGGCCCGGCCCTCTTGACGACGGTCTTGCTGCTGACCAATTCCTACGGCGCCGTGCCGGCTCTCTTGGCCGCAATGGTGAACATCGGCCTGGCGGGAGTATTCTTTCACGCCGCATCCTCGATCGAGAGAATAGTGGGACCGACCGGCTTGCGGACGGCCTCCAAGATGGCGGCTCTTATCCTGGCTGCGATCGGGGTGATGATGGTACGGCGAGGTCTGGAAGCTACATTTCCCGGCCTCACCGAGCATTGACGCTACCGGTTCGGAGAACCTCGCCGCGACGCGGAGCCGGTGACGACACTCATCTAGCGTCCAACCGCGACTCGGAATCCTCGGGCGACATCCGCTGCATCTTGCTCAAAAGCGTCTCCACCAGGTTGCGTTTTTCACGCAGCATGTCCCGGACGTCGGCGAATCGAGCGTGCCGAATCTCGCAATGCAGATCGGCCCTTTCTCGCTCCAACAGTTCCACCAACAGCGTGCACTCGCTTTGAGAAATGTCGAGCAGCGGGACCATGACCGTCCCTCCTCAAGCTAAGAATCTGCCCCCAAAAGAATGGTAGGCAGCGGTTCGCGCAGAGGCAACCCAGCCGCAAGAAAGACCCCCCCCACTAAAACCACGCTTTAGATGGGGACATCTCCCTTCGACACACGGGTTAATCCATCGAAAAGCGACGAATCACTGCCGCCGAGGCCTGTCCCTGTGCATTGAAGCTGAGGTTGATACACACCTCGCCCGCGGGGGGGGCGCCGTCGCGAACCACCTGAACGGGGCATTCCGGGTCAGGCGTGTCGTAGTTCAAAGTAGGGAACAAAGATCCTTCCAATAAAGCGAGGACGCCGATAATCAATTCCACCATGCCGCTTCCCGCCCCCAGATTGCCGTAGTAGCTCTTGGGGGCCATCACAGGCACCTTGTTGGGGCCGAAAACGTCGGCTAATCCCAAGGCTTCCTCCCGATCGGCAGTGCGGGTGCTTAGCCCGTTGGCAACCACGAAACCGACATCGCTCGCGTTCAGGCCGGCCTGTTTCAAGGCACCGACCAGGGCCAATCGCACGGCTTGCCGCAAATCACTGACGCCGTTTTTGCTGATGGCCGCAACGGAGAAAGCCGAGAGCACCTCGGCGTACACGTTCGCCCCACGGCTCCGAGCATGAGAAAGCTCTTCCAGCAGAACGGCGCCGGCGCCTTCCCCAAGCACCATGCCCCGGCGGTCCCTATCGAACGGGCGGCTGACGGTGGCCGGGTCTTGGTCGTCGGTCACAACCAGTTCTTCTTGTTGCAGGCAGTGCATCAATTTCATGGTGCTCAAGCGAGTACCGGTCGAACCGGCCAGCATCGCATCGGCTCGACCATGGCGGATGGTGTTCAGGGCATCCATCACGCAAATGTTGGGCGTCGCCTCGCGGAGAGTGAGGGAGTTGCTCGGGCCTCGCAGATCGTTGTAGATGCCCAAGTGGCTGGCAGGCATGTTGGGCAGGTATTTCAACAGCCACAACGGGAATAACTGCGGCATTCCCTTGACGGGCCATAGCGAGAAGCGGAAGACGCCTTGCTCATCCCTGGCGTGGCGGAAACCCTCGATGAATTCCTCCGGCGAACTGACCATATAATCGCTGCCGAAGCAGACGCCGATCCTCGCCGGATCGACCTTGCCGGGCGCAATCTCGGCATCGTTCAAGGCTAACTGGCCGGCCGCGACGCCCATCTGGCACTCGCGGCACATGACTTTCAGGGCCTTCCGCAGGTTCTTCTGCACCTCCTTGGAGATGTTGCCGAAATCGCCGATCGAACCGGTGAAATCCTTCACTTCGCCGCTGTATCGGACCGGGACCGCACCCGGCGGCAAGACCGACAAGCGGCCTACGCCGCTCCGCCTGCTCCGGAGTGATTCCGTAACCGCGCTTTGGGAGCTTCCAATCGGACTGATGACGCCCAGCCCGGTGATGACGACTCTGCGCGACTCCGCGTCCATCCCAAATCCTCGCCCAAGAGATGCTTTTTCGACAATCGGCGCAAAACTTTAGTTTACCGCTGCGGCGAGCGAGCGTCGAGGTCGGCGAGGTGACGATCCCACTCGTAGAAAATCCTTCGGAAATCGTGCAATCCCATTCCGTGGTGTGCCCCAAAGCCTCTTGCCGTCGCGAATCATGACGGCGGGGTGCTGGAAACCCGGCGAACGGCGTGTCACAATGGACCGCGCTTTGCATGAGGGCTTGCCTTTGGCCGCGCCGGTCGACCAGCTCTTCCCTTTGACTTCGCATTGAGAGCGAGCCGATATGTGAGAGTTCGGACGGCGCCGCCTTGTATCGCGTCGGACGGCGGGAAGGATGCTCCTGCCGTGAAATCGGCGGAAAGATGGAGGTAATTGATCCGTGAGGGAGAATGCCATGGCATCGGGAGTTGAACAGGCCTTTGAAACGGCGTCCGCGCGATACGCGGAACTCGGAGTGGATGTCGCCTCGGCTTTGGAGAAATTGGCCTCCATTTCCATCTCCATGCACTGCTGGCAAGGCGACGACGTGGGCGGCTTCGAGAGCGACGCCGGGCTGAGCGGCGGAGGGATCATGGCCACCGGTTCGTATCCCGGCAAAGCCCGCAACGCGGACGAATTGCGACAAGACGCAGATCAAGCCTTTCGCCTGATTCCGGGACGCCATCGTTTCAATTTGCACGCCATCTATCTCGAAAGCGGCGGAGCCAAGGTGGAGAGAGACTCGATCGCGCCGGAGCACTTTTCGCGATGGATGGATTGGGCGGCGGAACGCGGCATCGGCCTCGATTTCAATCCCACTTTCTTTTCCCATCCCATGGCGAACGACGGATTCACGCTGACCCACCCCGACAGCGGCATCCGCGGGTTTTGGATTCGTCACGGGATCGCTTGCCGGAAGATCGGTGAGGCCTTCGGTCGAAGACTCGGCTCCGCCTGTGTAACCAACGTCTGGATACCGGATGGACAAAAGGATCTGACGGCCGATCGCCACACGCCGCGGCGCCGCCTGGCGGATGCCTTGGACGAGATTTTCCGAGAAGTGATCGATACCGCCTATCTGCGGGACTCGGTAGAAAGTAAGCTCTTCGGCATCGGCTCCGAAACGTACGTCCCCGGATCGCATGAATTTTACCTGGGATACGCCATCACACGGAATAAACTATTGACCTTGGATACCGGCCACTTTCATCCCACCGAAAACATCGCCGACAAGCTGTCCTCGGTGCTGTTGTACCTCGACGGCGTGTTGCTGCACGTCAGCCGCGGCATCCGCTGGGACAGCGATCACGTCGTCATCTACAACGACGATACGCGAGCCGTGGCGGAGGAGATCGTTCGCGGGAACCACTTGGGACGCGTCCTGATCGGTCTGGATTTCTTCGACGCAAGCATCCATCGTGTGGCGGCCTGGGTGACCGGCATGCGCGCCATGTTGAAAGCGCTGCTCTGGGCGCTGCTGGAACCGGCGGAACAACTCCGGCAATTGGAGGTGGCGCGGGATTACACGGCGAGGCTCGTTCTGTTCGAGACCATTAGGACTCTCCCGTTCGGGGCGGTTTGGGATTATCATTGTCGGCGCCAAGATGTGCCGCTCGACGCCGAGATCATCGGCGAAGTCCGCCGATACGAGCGCGAGGTCACGAATCGTCGCGGCTGAAACGTTTAGCAAAGACGATGCCGAAAAATCGGCGCGAATTCTCGTGGAGTTGCTTGTCCTTGAATTTGGAGACGGGAGACGAGACATGGCGTCCAAGGATATCCCCCCAACAGGGCACGGTGTATTTCAGCGACTCGACAAGCTCAATGAGTTTGAGCGACAAGCGGTCACGCCCGACAAACTGCACGGCGGCCGTTATTTCGCCGGCCTTTTCGCGGGCGAACACGTGGCGGCCACGGAGTTCGTAATCGGTGCCCTCTTCGTGATTTGGGGGGCGAAGGTGTACGACGTGGTCGTCGGACTTTTGATCGGAAACCTGTTGGCGGTTCTCTCTTGGACCTTGATCTGCGCCCCGATCGCCGTCCAGACACGATTGACTCTGTATTGGTATCTGCGCCAAATCGCCGGTCCCGTGGTAACGGTCTTGTACAATCTGCTGAACGCCGTACTGTATTGCATCCTGGCGGGCTGCATGATCACGGTGGCGGCCTCCGCCGTTCGGATTCCCTTCGGTATTGCACCGCAGACCGGTTGGTTTCCGCAAGATACCGGATTCATCTTCGTCGTGATCGGCGTCGGGGCGGTCGTGGTGACGCTGGCAATTCTGGGATTCAAACGTTTGGCGCAATTCGCCGTGGTGTGCTCCCCCTGGATGCTGCTGATGTTCGTTTGCGGGGCCGTCATGGCCATGCCGCAAGTGGGGCATGTCTCGACTTTGAAGAATTTTTGGACGGTGGCCGAATCGCGAATTTGGAGCGGTCCCGGTCCGGCGGTAAGTGCCATCGAAACCCGTCCCACGGAGGATAGAAAAGGCAAAGAGGTGGTGCTTCACCTGACTAATCTGGGTGATCGCCTGTTGGTGCTTTCCGATGGCGATTCCCCGCATCAGGCCTACGAGCAGGATCCCACCCGTCCTGAGTTGCCGGGCTTTTTCCTCTCAGCCGACGCGGACCCGAAAACGGCCGTCTTCGTGGCGGCGAAGGCTCGCGTGGAGAACATCTACGGTGAGGCCGATTTGAGCATGACCATGGACCCGGCCTTTGCCGGGCAAGCCCAGGCGATTATCGCTGAAGCGGAGGAAGCCCGTCGTCGCAACGCGCGACGATCGGGCAGGGAGGATGAGGAGGCACCCGCCCCCGCAGCCTCCCATGCAACGTCCGCGGACGCGAGTGATGCGGCCGGGCAGGGTTCACCGACGGCAGAAAGCACGCAAAACACCGCGCAGGAACCTGTGGAAGCCGCGGAACCCCAGCCGGCTCCGCAGTCCCCGCCGCTGCCGCCCTTCGTGCCTCAACCCATCAATGTCCCTCTTCCGCCTCCGATCATCGAACGCATCCTCGTACTGCATGCGGATGGGGTGACCGATCCGCAACTGGTCCGCTATGTGCGACCGAAGACGCGGCCGGGCACCATCTGCAACGACAACTTCGTTCCCCTCCAGGATTTCACGGCCGACGTTCGGGGAACGATTCTTTCCGCGGTAACTCATATCGGTTTTTGGCACATCGCGGCCTTTGCCTGGATCTGCAATTTGGCCATGCACGTCGGGCTGTCCGATATGGCGATCTTTCGATTCGCGAAAAGCTCGTGGTACGGGTTGTATTCCAGTCTGGGCATGTTCTTGGGGCACTATCTGGCCTGGATCTGCGCCGGTATCATGGGCGCCGCGGCGGCCCGACTCACTGCGACGCCGCTGATGATGCTCGACTCCGGACAAGTCGCCTTTTTGTCTCTCGGTTGGGCGGGCGCGATCGCCGTCATTATCGCCGGCTGGACGACGTCCAATCCCACGCTGTATCGCGCCGGTCTGGCCCTCCAAGTCATTACGCCCAATTGGCCGCGATGGCTTGTCACGCTCCTGGCGGGGATCATCACGACGGCCATTGCATGCTTCCCCTTCGTGTTCTTGTATCTGCTCGATTTCGTGGGCGTCTACGGGATTTTGTTGATGCCCGTCGGCGCGATCGTAGTGGTCGAACATTGGATATTCCCGCTCCTCGGTTGGCAGCGATATTGGTCTTCCAAACGGGGACAACTGGTCAACGTCCCGGCCGTGATCGCCTGGGCGGCCGGTTTGGCCCTGGCGATCGTCGGGTGGCAGACAGGATGGATTCACCTCTTTTTCCTGGCCGTGCCCGTTTGGTTCCTAACCGCCCTGGTCTACCTGATCTTGGCGTTTCTGGCCGGTGCCTCCAAGCATGTCGAGAAGGCGGACGACGCATCCGCGGTATCCGCGCCATCCGGCGATCAACCGCAAACGGTGACCTCGGCGCCTCCTACGAAACGTTCCGCCGGGTTGGCTACTTTCGCCTTTGGAGCGGGAGCCGCCTTGTGCCTCTTGGCCAGCTTGGGGTTTGCGATCATTTCCTTCATCGGCTACATGGAGCCGGCGACGATCAAGCCGTCACTCCTCTACCTGGCGATCGTCTATTTCGTTTTGGGCACTCTGTACGTTGTGAATCGTGAGCGTGCTCGCGTAAGTACCAGTTGAGCGAATCTGCGAAGAATTGCCCGCAAGCGGACGGGTGCAGTCCGGTCGTTCCCGGCAATCAAGGTGCAAGGCCCAAGGTTGCCGCAGCACTGCGGAAGACTCCCGCACCATGGAGATGGAACAATGCCGACAAGTACAAAGACTCGGATAGCGACCACCCTAGGGGTTTGCATTGGGGTGCTACTCGGCGGCGCCTGGGTTCTCGCGGAGGAGGCCGGAGGCGTCACGAGCCCCGCTCGGCTCGAGCACCTGCGTTGCGAGTACCGCGAGGATCCGCTGGGCATCGACGTGGCAAGGCCGCGCTTGAGCTGGATCATGCGAGATACCCGCCGCGGCGCGCGGCAAACCGCTTACCAAGTATTGGTGGCTTCCAGCCGGGAGAAACTGGCGCGCAACGAGGGCGATCTCTGGGATTCCGGCCGCGTGGAATCTTCGCTGACCAATCAGATCGAATACTGCGGCACTCCGCTCGCCTCGCGGATGCAATGCCACTGGAAGGTTCGGATTTGGGATGCGGATGGCGCTGTCACCGAATTCAGCCGACCAGCCATGTGGACCATGGGACTGCTCGAGGACGCGGATCGGCAAGCACGGTGGATTCAAGCCCCGGAGACGTTGTACCACCCGAATTTGGAGAAAAATCCTTCGCAAGAGGAGCCAGCCGCGAAAATCTTGGCGACGGGACTCTTTCGCAAGGAATTCTCCGTCGAGCAGCCGGTCCGCAAGGCGACGCTCTATGCGAGTGCCTTAGGGTTGTTCGACGTGGAATTGAACGGGAAGGACGCGGTCCCGGACCTCTTCCCGCCGGGATGGACCGACTACAACAAGCGAGTCTATTACAACACTTACGACGTAACCGCCTTGGTGGCTCAAGGTAAGAATGCGATCGGTGCGACGTTAGCGCCGGGCTGGTATTCGGGCCACATCGGCTGGTTCAAGCAGGCCTTTTTGTACGGGAAGGATCCCAAGATTTGGTTGCAGCTCGAGCTGGAATTGGCGGACGGTTCTCGTAAGGTCGTGGTGACGGACGAGTCCTGGAAGTTCTCTTTCGGTCCGGAAATCGAGGCGGAATTCCTGGCGGGCGAGACCTACGATGCGCGCTTGCGAATGCCGGGTTGGAGCGAACCGAACTTCAATGACGCGGAATGGAAGCCCGCCGTCGCCGCGTC
>FWPV01010596.1_pt1 | contig 15011 bp, 12 predicted proteins | sample 2228371 | NCBI WGS metagenome assembly FWPV01 (sample SAMEA103939776, study PRJEB20133) | metagenome
TCGGTCAAGCCCAAGAGCATTAAGCGCGGGCGGATGTATTTTGAAGGAAAGATCTGGGTTGATGATCAGGATCTGCAAATTGTGCGAACCGTCGGTAAAGCTGTTCCCCAATCCAGGGATAACCTTTTCCCGGAATTTGAAACCATTCGGCAAGTTATTGACGGCAAATACTGGTTTCCGGTTTGGACCTTTGCCGACAGCCAGCTCCGCTTTCCCGGTCAGGTAGTTCGCATTCAGGAGACTATTACCTACGAGGATTACAAGAAATTTGGTTCAGAAGCGACGATTAAATACCGAACCCCTGATTCGCCCCAGAAGCCGACGGATTGATGATTAATCTAAAGGCGCTGACAAACGCGTGATTATGCTTCTGCCGGTTACGCTTGCAACCAATGTCTTTGCCGGCAACCCGACCTGTACTGCACTAACTTGAGAGATGGATCTCGATTTCTCTTACGTCTCCAAATGATTCGATCATGTACTTTTTCAATTTTGAAACCAGCTTTTTCTCGGCCACGCGTACCGCCTCCCTCGATATGCCGTACCTGTCGGCGATTTGCTGAAGGGTTTCCGGCTTGTCGGCGATCAGCCTTCGGGTCAATATGACGTTTTCGCGCTCCGAAAGCGTTTGGGAAAATTCTGCGAACTTCTTTTCCAACAGTTCGCGGAATTCGCCCTGCGCAATCTTCTCGTCCACGCTCTGCTCCATCAGGCGAAAGGTATCAATGTAGCGCGTGTCGGCACCGTCGTCCCCAATGGGTGCGTCCAGCGAAACATCAGCCCCCGCCATACCTTGCTCCACTTCCAGCAGTTCTTGCTCATCTACGCCCAGGTTTTCCGCCAGCAGTTTGGAGGTAGGCACGATCCCCTTGGCTTCCAATTCACGCTTCTCGCGGTTGAGGTTCATCAGGATCTTTCGTCGGGTGTTTGTGGTTCCTATTTTGACCATGCGGGCATTGTCGAGAAGAAACTTTAAGATATAAGCTTTTATCCACCAGGCGGCATAGGTGGGAAGGCGCGTACCCCGGTGGGGATCAAAACGCTTGACTGCCTGAATAAGTCCCAGGTTGCCTTCCTGGATCAGGTCGAGGAGATTGCGGTAGACTTTTTGGTAGATCATAGCTATTTTCACTACCAACTTAAGATTGGAAGTTATCAAACGATAAGCCGCTTCCCGATCTCCGGTTTTGTGGTAGAGGACGGCAAGCCTATGCTCTTCCTCGCGGTCAAGCGGGCTGAATTTGCTGATTTCGGCTAGATACCGGCGCAGAGGGTCATATCTAACGATTTCCGTTGAGTCGCTGGTAATAATCTCAGCCGGCTCGACGGAATCTTCAAGTACAATCTCCGGTACCGAGTTGACTTCTTCAGGTTCCATGGCAAATCCTAAAAAGGGAAGCGCCGGTATCTACGATGTTCATTACGGCTATTTGACGGCCCTTTGGTACCGGTATAGTACTGCGGCTCCCAGGGTTGCACCATTTATGCTCAACGAGTACCACCCTGCTGAAACTACTATGCCCCCGTTGGATTAATAAGTATACCACTGCTTGGGGAATTCAGGAATTGTTAAGGCGTCCTTTCCGCACCGCCCGGACCGACAAGGTGGCAGCCTAAATGCTTGCTGCGCCTGTAAGATTTCGTTTTTTCGGAACGAAACTCTCCGAGCATTCCACCAGGCGCGGAAAAAGAATTGCCGGCCCTCGGACAAAGATTTCGCATCATCGATGTGAAGATTAACCCGAGCGTGTCTGATCTACCTTCTTGTCCTGTGGAACGATGGACCTTCAAAAATCACCAGTAACCCCGGTGTAACGAGCTCGATTGCCGGTTCCTGTTCGTGCTTGTGCACCCGGGTGGATTGTCCTATAACTAAATGCTATTCTGCCCAGGCGGGTGCAAGCTAAGGAGGTTTGGTCGCTATGCATCATTTTACCTATCAGGGAGACGAGCTCTACTGCGAGCGGGTACCTTTGGAGAAGATCGCTCGTGAAGTGGGAACGCCTTGTTATGTCTACAGTTGCGCGACCCTGCGGCATCATTTTAAGGTCTTTGATGAAGCATTCGCAAGCCTGCCTCATCTTACCTGTTATTCGGTAAAGGCTAACGGCAACCTGGCAATACTCGGACTGTTCGCCAAACTGGGCGCAGGCGCGGACATTGTTTCGGGCGGAGAGCTCTATAGAGCACGGCGAGCCGGCATTCCTGCGGACCGGATCGTCTATTCGGGGGTCGGCAAGACGCAGGCTGAGATCGACTATGCTCTCAGCGAGGACATCCTGATGTTCAACATCGAATCCGCCCAGGAACTGGAAGCCATCAACAACCGGGCCGCAGCCACCGGCCGCCGGGCGAGAATCGCGCTGCGGGTCAATCCCGATGTCGATCCCAATACCCATCCATACGTGACCACCGGACTGAAGAAAAACAAGTTCGGAATCGAAGTGGAGCAAGCGCTAATCGCCTATCAGCGGGCCAGGGATCTGGAGCATGTCGAGATTTTCGGGGTCGATTGCCACATTGGCAGCCAATTGACCCAGGTTGCACCTTTTGTTGACTCCCTAAGCTGCCTTAAGCTGCTGATCCGTCAGTTGGAAAAGATCGGGATTCGGATTCAAAACCTGGATCTGGGAGGCGGACTGGGGATTTCCTACCGCGAGGAGGCACCACCTCATCCCAGCGAGTATGCGCAGGCAATCGTGCAGGAACTGGGGGACCTGCGTTGCCGGCTGATTCTGGAGCCGGGACGGGTGATTGTGGGCAATGCAGGCGTGCTTCTGACTCAGGTGCTCTATACCAAAAAGACCAAAACCAAGGAATTCTTGATCGTTGACGCGGGCATGAACGACTTGGTTCGACCTAGCTTATACGGCAGCTATCACGAAATCCAGCCGCTGGTCAGAAGGCAGCGCGAATACCGCACCGTGGATGTTGTGGGCCCGATTTGCGAGTCAGCGGATTTTCTTGCCCGAGAACGTGAAATGCCTGTGGCAGAGCCCGGGGAAAATCTGGCTGTGATGAGCGCAGGGGCTTACGGTTTTTCCATGGCCTCGAATTACAATTCCAGGAGGCGGGTTGCCGAAGTACTGGTTCATGAAGACCGCTTTTATGTCACCAGGAAGCGCGAATCCTGGGAGGATCTAATCCGGGGCGAATCGATACCTGATTTTATTCAAGAATCAAATAACCTATGATTGGGACAAAATCTTCCAAAATACATTTTTTTAAAATGACCGGTACCGGCAATGATTTCATTCTTATTGACAACCGGCAGAGGATCATCGATGCGGATCAGTGCGGCGAGTTTGTACGGCGCGTCTGCCGTCACAAGCTCTCGGTCGGGGCGGACGGGGTGATTCTGATAGAAAATGACCCCCAGGCCGATTTCAAATGGCGCTTTTTTAATGCGGACGCCAGTGAGGCGGAAATGTGCGGCAACGGTGCCCGGTGTGCAGCGCGATTCGCTTACCTCACCGGAATTGTTGACCGCACCATTATGTCGTTTCGCACGCTGGCCGGGATAATCAAGGCCGAGGTGTCCGGCACCACAGTCAAAGTCCAGGTGACGGCGCCTCACAGTTTGCAGACCGATATTGGTCTCGAAGTCGAGGGCAAGCTTTTTGATCTGGCTTTTATCAATACCGGCGTGCCGCATGTTGTTTGCTTTGCCGCGGACCCGCAGGAGCTGGAATCGACCGATGTTTGCCGTTGGGGACGACTTTTGCGCTTCCATAACCGTTTCCAGCCGGCGGGAACGAATGCCAATTTCGTATGGGTTAATGATGCACATCGGGTATCGGTGCGCACTTACGAGCGCGGCGTAGAAGGGGAAACCCTTGCCTGCGGGACCGGCGCGATAGCGTCGGCATTGGTGGCTGCAGCCAAAGGCCGGGTGGTTTCGCCGGTTGAAGTGCGGACGCGGGGCGGGGAATCCTTGATGGTTCATTTCGATGCAGTGCGCGCGGGCGAGCATCGGGATCAGATGCAGTTCAGAGAAGTTTATCTTGAGGGAGAGGCTAGGGTTGCATACGAGGCGGATCTTTGGGACGAAACGCTATAGGAATTTTGTATTCGGAGGTTCACGCAATGATTGAGCAGGCAGACAGGTTAAAGCGGCTTCCCCCCTATCTTTTTCAGGAAATAGACCGGTTAAAGGCGGAACTCATGGCCAAGGGCGCCGATGTGATCAATCTGGGAGTGGGCGATCCCGATCTACCCACGCCTAAGCATATCATTGAAGAGCTGAACCGGGCTGCCCGTGATCCTGCAAACCATCAGTACCCCTCTTATTCGGGTATGAATGATTTTAAGCGATGTGTGGCACGCTGGTATGAGCGGCGCTTCGGGGTGAAGCTCGACCCGGAAACCGAAGTCTTGACCTTAATCGGTTCCAAGGAAGGGATCGCTCATTTTCCGCTTGCTTTTGTCAATCCCGGGGACCTGGTCCTGGTGCCGAGCCCTGCCTACCCGGTATATCACATTGCGACAATGTTTGCGGGTGGCGAGTCCTATTTCATGCCCTTGCGCCGGGAAAACGGGTTTCTCCCGGATACCGGACGTCTTCTGGCCTACCGTTCCGCAGGCGGATTCGGCATCCGGCTGGATGCGGGCAACGGTTTTCCCGGTGCAAGGCCAAAATGATTTTCATTAATTATCCAAACAATCCCACGGGAGCAACTGCGGAACGGGATTTCTTTGTCAGGGTTATCGATTTTGCTCGGGAATACGACTTGGTTGTGTGTCACGATGCTGCATATACGGAAATGGCTTTTGACGGATATCGGCCTATGAGCTTCATGGAGATCCCCGGTGCCAAGGAGATCGGTATCGAGTTTCATTCTCTATCGAAAACTTACAACATGACGGGCTGGCGCTTGGGTTTCGCCGTCGGCAATGCCGGACTGATCAACGGCCTGGCTCAGATTAAGAGCAACATTGATTCCGGAGCTTTCAATGCAATCCAATTTGCCGGCATTGCTGCCCTTGAAGGCGATCAAAGCTGCGTGGCGGAGATGCAGGCAATTTATCAGGAGAGGCGCGACCTGCTGGTAAGCGGTTTGCGCAAGATGAATCTCAATCCCGATTTGCCCCGGGCAACCTTTTATGTATGGTGCCCGGTTCCTTCCGGATACAGTTCCAGGGAATTTACCATGCTCCTTTTGCGCGAGGCCGGCATCGTAACCACTCCCGGCAGCGGCTTCGGCGAGCCGGGAGAAGGGTATGTGAGAATGGCTCTTACCGTGGGCAAAGAGCGCATCGAGGAGGCAGTAAGCCGGATGCAGAAGATTGCATTTTAGGATTGCAAAGGACGATGGCTGGGTAGGGCTTGCTGGCACAGGATCTCCGTTTCTTAAGGAAAGTCACGGCTTGGGCAGAATAAGGACGGAATCGCCGGGCAAGGAGCGGATTTTCATCTCCATCTATGGTTCTTGATAACCGAGTTTGCATTGACGTAAACACGGCAGAGGCATAATATCGGAGCATAATGATTGTACCGCTCTTCCCCTTGCCCGATGCGGTTTTGTTCCCCAAGACCCCGATGCCTCTTTATGTATTTGAAGAGAAATACAGGACCATGATCCGGGAGGTCATTGAAGGGAACAAGCAACTGGTGATTGCGCTGCTCAGACCTGGACTGGAGTTGAATCATGCCGGTTTGCCGGCCGTATACCGGGTGGCATGCCTGGCAAAGGTTGAGAGTTACGAAGAACTGGAGGACGGCAAATACAACATTCTTTTGGTAGGAATCCATCGCGTGCGATTTGTGCGGGAAGTCCCGCATTCTCCTTACAGGCTGGTTGAAGTTGAGAAGTTGGAAGAAACTGCCTATGACGAGTATTCGACGGAGATCATAAGGCGCCATAATCGCTTGGGGAGTCTGTTTGCCAGGTTTACAGAGCTTGCTTTAGGGGCGAGAGAGCAAGCGCGGGAGTTCATGCCTCAGTTGGATTTTGAATCTCTGGTAAACATGGTGGCTATGACCTTGAACCTTCCTGTGGAACAGAAGCAAGCATTGCTGGAAACCAGCGGTGCTTCCCAGCGCTGCGATTTGCTGATACCTGTTCTCCAGCAGCAGCTCGAGACGCTGGTGCTGGTTCGCAAGTTTGAACACATCAAACCCGAGAATCCGCACCTGAATTGAAGGAAATTTCAACTAGGTCCAGGCTTTTGGAAAACCCGACGAAAACTAAGGAAACGGGATCGAGCTATGGCTGCATGTGAGGCTCGAGTGGCACTAATCACGGGAGGAGTCAGAGGGATTGGACGGGCAATTGCGTCGACACTGGCGCGTCGCGGATGGGCGGTTGCAGTCTGCTATCGAAAAAGCGCCCAAGAGGCAGGGTTGCTCGATTCGGAGCTCAAGACCGCCGGTGCTAAAGCACTGATTGTTCGTGCGGATGTTTCCGATGCTCCTGCGGCGGAAGATTTGGTCCGCAAGGTGGTGGAAGAATTCGGCTGTATTCACGCCCTCATCAACTGCGTGGGTTCCTATCGCCGCGTCCATTTGCTGGAAGAAAGCGTGGCAGGATGGCATTCGATGTTCGATAACAACCTGCATCCTGTTTTCTATCTATGCCGCGCTGCGGCTCCTGCTATGGTTCGACAGGGCTGGGGGCGAATCATCAATTTCGGCATGGTCAATGCGGACCAGCAGATTGGTCAGCCCTATATCACGGCCCACTATATTGCAAAAATCGGAGTGATCGTGCTCAGTCGTTCGCTGGCCAAGATACTTGCTCCTCACGGCATTACCGTCAATGTGATTTCCCCCGGGTTTATAGAAACCGGCAATGTGCTTGCAGAGGACATGTCGTACTCGATCCAAAACATTCCTGCCGGCTATACGGGCACCGCGGACGACGTTGTGGGAGCTGTTTGCTATCTGCTGTCCTATGAAGCCCGCTACGTCAACGGGACCAACATCCATGTCAGCGGAGGATGGGGAGTGTAGCAGAAGCCGAGCGCTGGAAATTTTCGATCAGTTGATTACTTTTCGGTATTCTACATCGATTTGTGATTGCTTGCTTGTGCGAGTGCAGGCCAATTCGATCGCAGGAGCAATTCCGGGCTCTGCCGGGCCTCAGAGCAGAGACACCAGATCAGAAAACAGTGCGAAGGCGGTTTGATCTACGGACGGATTGTTTTCGATAATCGCCAATTCGCGCATGGTGTCGGTATTCAGGATCAGAATGTTTCCCAGGCCGCGCACCGAGGCCAGCGGATCGGAGATTTCCAATTCCTGCAATTCGACTTTTCCCATGACTTTGCCTCCCTGGCGATAGGCTCTGGCTACAAGACGAAGCCGACGGTCACGGCGTACGGCGGCGCGAACCAGGCGTCCGGTTTCCTGCGATATGCCGCTGCGCTCGATGTCTTTCGGTTTTACTTTGGCACCCATCATAGCTTGAATCAGTATAGAGAGCTTGACGGCTGCGTCCCAGCCGTCAAGATCCAGGCTGGGATCAGCCTCCACCAGTCCCAAATTGCTGACATAATCGAGCGCGGCTTCGAAGGAAGTGCCTTGTTCCATGGCGGTCAGTATATAGTTGGTGGTACTGTTGATTATGCCGCGCAGGGAGCGGACACGCGTGCCGGGCAAAGTCTGGCGCACGAGGTTGAACACCGGAGCTCCGTCCATGACCGTCCCTTCATACAAAAATCGTACGCCGCGGAGCCGAGCCAGTTGGGTGAGCTGGTGGAAATGGGTCGCTACCGGTCCCTTGTTGGTAGTGATGACGTGCAATCCGGCACCGAGCGCTTCGCGAATATAGCCGGCGGCGGGCTCGCCGCTGAGATCCAGCACGCTCATTTCGAAAAGCACGTCGGCGCCGCACTGGCGTATGAAATCAATCGGCGAGTAACACTCGGGTCCGTTGTTAAATTGATCCAAACTGGAATGACGTTTCCAGGTACGCAGGATTCTTTTGACCGGGAGCCCTTCGCGGTCAATGGCAATGCTGTGGTTCTTGGTGGCGATGCCCGTGAGCTTCCATTCGACGCCAAAATGTCTGAGCAGCCAGTTTTTCTTATCGAGCAAAAGCCGGGCGAAAGCCCGGCCTACATGCCCGAACCCGATAAAAGCAAAATTGATTTGTCGGGGTTGCTGTTCCATGCGCTTCCCGTATAAATCCGTCTGAAGCGATGCGGTAAACTGTGATGTTCTATTGCTTGGGCGCAGAGTCCATTATCGTGTACTGCCTCGTCATTCCAAACGTGAACAGGATTATGGGATGGTCGATTCGGTTAAACTGTATCGGGCAATGCTTGACGCGCGGCGGTACCCAAACCAGGCTGCTTTTTGTGATCAGATACTTTTCGCCGCCGAGCCAGAACTCAATTTCTCCGCCTAGAGCGCGCGGATCTTTGCGATTGGTGCCGATAAATCCGAAAACTTCTCCCCAATCATGGCTGTGTTCGGGGTGGTTCGGACCTTTTTCGGAGCCTTTCCAGAGGTAAACGAAATCGATGTAGGGCGCTCCTGGCACTGAATCCAGGTCCAGTAGGCGATCCCCCTCGACGGTGGATTGATTTTTCTTTCCCAGTTCCTCCCATTTTTTCAGGGCTTCCGGAGAAACCTTGTCGGGGTTGACGCCATAGGAAATATATTTTGCATAATTTCTTTCAGCGGCTTTGTCGGTCTTGAATTCCGTCGCCGTGCGCGAGTACGTGGTTGACAGTCCTCCTGTAAAGAAGAGAACCGGCGAATCTATCCGGGTAAATCTTATCGGGCAATGCCTGGTGCCCTTCGGCACATAAATGAGGCAGCATTTGTTGATCATGTATTTCTCGCCGCCGAGCCAGACCTCTATTTCCGCGCCCAGATTCCGGAAATCCTTCTGCCCTTTGACACCGATAAATCCAATGAATTCGTCAAAATCGTGAATGTGTTCCTGCTCCGCGTAGCCCTTGGCGGATCCTTCCCAGAGCCAGTGGAAATCGAGGTACGGTGCTCCTTCGGCCCGCGTCGTGTCTAGATTCAGCAAATGAGTCGAGGGCACCATGGATTGTTGTGCCTGCTGTTCTTGCTTTATCTTCGCCAATGTCTCCGGAGGAATATCAAGTGGTTTGACATCGTAGAAAATGTACTTTGAGTACTTCCCCTGTGCTCCTTTGGCATCCTGCGATGCTCCACCTGCCGGGTTAAGAACCAAAGTCCCAGAGCACACGAGTAGCGCGAGCAAAAGCAATCCTCTGAAATTTCGGTGTGTGCGTTGCATGCTCCGTCCTCCCTCCTTGTAGAAACAATTTTGCGCTCATTGTGAAGGCCCTGCCGTCCGAATATCAAGCGTTAATTTAGAATCGGCGCTCTTTACTGTTCTGTAGCGGCGGCAGGGGTCGATTTCTCGGTTGCGTGTACGGATGGCCTCCGTAAGGCAAGCGGGAATTTTCCGCTTGATTTTCACCAAATCTTCACCTATTTTTATTTCATGATCTTGGTAGGAACAAGCGGATTTCAGTATCGGGAATGGGTGCCGGTATTTTACCCCAGAAGCCTGGATCCGCGCTTTTGGTTGAACTACTACAGTCGCCGGTTCGGCTGTTGCGAACTCGGGATGACTTACTATAGGATCCCAGAAGTCTTTACAATTCAAGAGATTATCGAACAAACCCGAGGCGTTACCCAGTTTGTTTTCCGTGCCCCGTACCGATTGTCGGAGGAGCATTCCGAAAACGCTGACCTGGCAAAACGGTTGTGTTCGGCCCTTTGGCCGCTGAAAGAGTCCGGCCAATTGGCTGGGGTCTTGGCTCAATTTCCTCCTGAATTCGGGTTTATCCGCGAAAACTTTGAAAAATTGTGCCGCATCCGGGATTGGCTTGAGGGTATTCCGCTGATCGCGGAGTTCGGCTGTACGGACTGGCTTTCTCCGAGGGCGGCCAAGCATTTGGCTTCCGCACGCATTACACTGGCCTGCGTGGACGGAGGGACTACTTTAACGGAAAAAACGTTTTTTTTCTGCACAACGGCAGGCCTGGCATATGTACGTTTTCAGGGACGAAACCGGTCGAAGTGGATAAAAGGAGACGAATCCGTGCAGCATGATTATCTCTACAGCCGGGCGGAGCTTGCGGCCGCTGTTCCGGAAATCCGCCGGCTGGAACAGGAGAGCGAGCGGGTTCTGGTCTTCATGAGCAATCACTGGCGGGGTCAGGCTGTTATCAACGCCCGCATGTTGTTGGAGCTATTGAAAGGAAATGCGGAGTGAGGCTCAGCCAAGCTTTTATTCTTAATTTTCTGGTATGGAACGACAAATCGTCCATGTAACGATTCCGGCTTTCCCTGTGGCGGTGGAAAGGGTTATACACCCTGAGTTACGTAGCCGTCCGGTGGTAATAGCGTCGTCCGGTTCGTCTCGTTCGGTTGTTACGGCATTGTCGGCGGAGGCCTGGAGTGCGGGTATCCGTAAAGGGATGGTTCTTTCGCGGGCGATACGCTATTGCAGGAGTGCGGTCGTACTGCCGCCCAACGAGCAGCTTTATCTGCGCGCCACCCGCGCACTGATCAAAGTTCTGGAAGATTTTTCGCCGCTTATAGAGCTTTCCGGCTACGGTCATGCGTACCTGGATCTTACGGGGACCGGCCGGCTTTTCGGCCCGCCGCGCGACGCGGCGTGGCGGACCCAGAAGGAAATTCGGCGGCAGCTTCACCTGGATTCCTCGCTCGGCGTAGCCTCCAATAAACTGGTGAGCAAGATTGCATCGGATGTGACCCGTCCCTCCGGTTTGCAGGATGTTCCTCACGGAAATGAATCTACTTTTCTGTCGCCGCTGCCGGTGCGTCTGCTGCCGGGCATCGGTCCCGAGACCGAAAGCCGGCTCAGGGATCTTAATATCCACGTCATCCGGGAGCTTGCGGCCATGAAGCCGGAACAGCTTATGCTGGCCTTCGGCCGTTTCGGTTTTTTACTTCACCAGCGGGCTCTGGGGATTGACCCCACGCCGGTGTATCCGAAACGTGCGATTCCGGCGCTGGAACAGAAAACAGTGCTGCCGGAAGACAGTAACGATTATGAATTTTTGAAAAGAGCATTGTTGGATCTCTGCGAACGCGCAGGCGGGCAGTTGCGGGACACAAAACAACGCGCGGGCCGTATGGAGCTGTGCATCCGATACGCCGATTACCGTGAGGAAAGGCGCGCACTGAAACTTAAGCCTCCTTCGCAGTCGTCGTCCATTCTTTATACCCGCGCCCTGGTGCTACTGGATCTGGCTTTAAAGCGACGTACACGTGTTCGTAGCCTGCGTCTGCGACTGACGGATCTCTCCTTCGGCTTGGTTCAGTTGGAACTGTTTGCCGATCCCAAGCCGGAGCGCCGATTGAAGCTGGAGTTTGCCGTCGATGCCTTGCGGCACCGTTATGGGGAATCGGTGGTGGTTAGGGGCTCAGCGGCTTTGGGAGCTCATCCGCGTTTAGCCGCGGTTAATTGAAAGTGAAGGCGAAATCTCGCGGGTTGCTTTTATCCTCGACCTTTGGCCGGAAATGTTTACTCACCTGCATGTTCATTCGAATTACTCATTCTACCGCGGCGCCAACAAAATCGAAGAGCTGGTGGATGCGGCGCTCTCCCGAGGCATGTCCGCACTGGCTCTGACCGACATCAACGGTCTTTATGGAGTAATTTGGTTTTTGCAGTATGCTGCGGAGCGCGGCCTGCGGCCGATCGTCGGGTCCGAACTACGGACGGATAGGGAGCGCGCGACCGTACTGGCGCGCAATCGGGAAGGATACGAAGCTCTCTGCCGACTCATATCCCGGTGTCGGCGGGAGCCTGACTTTTGCCTGAGCAGCGCTTTGATCGAGGAGTGCGAAAACCTGGTTGTGCTCAGCGATCAAATCTCTTTGCTGAAGGCATTGGCCGGTCGAAACGGGACTGCTCGGATTTATGTGGAACTGAATGATCCCGGGGCCGAACGCGAGCTGCTGGATTTTTCCCGCTTGAGCGGAATTCCACCGGTTGCCACCAACGATGTTTATTTCGTTGATGCTTCCGATTACCCGATGCACCGGTTGCTGCGGGCAATTGATCTGAATACCTGCTTGTCGCGCATTCCGCCCCGAGAACTTGTGGGCGCCGACCGCTGGTTGAAACCGGAAGATGAGATGGCACGGCGGTACCCGCACCTTGAAGAGGCCTTGGAGAACACGCAGCGCATAGTTGAAGAGTGTGCTGCGGATCTGGAATTGGGCAAGCTCGTATTCCCACACGCGGATGTGCCCGAGGGGTGTGATCCCTTCGAATATCTAAGGGAAGAGTGTTACCGGGGTGCGGAGCGGCGTTACGGCGAGCTTTCCGATTCCGTACGTAAGCGCCTGGAACGCGAGTTGAAGATCATCCGGGAGAAAGGCTTTGCCCCATACTTTTTAATCGTGCGCGACATTGTTCGCCAATCGTCGCGCACCTGCGGCCGCGGATCGGCAGCCGCCAGCTTGGTGGCTTACTGTCTTGGGATTACCCATGTGGAACCGATTACCCACAATTTGTTCTTCGAGCGTTTTCTCAACCAAGGTCGGGTTGATCCTCCCGATATCGACATCGATTTCCCCTGGGATGAACGGGATGCGGTTTTCGATTACGTGTTCCGCAAATACGGCGCAACCAGGGTTGCCATGATTTCCAATCACGTGGGATTCGGCGCACGTGCCGCGTTGAGGGAAGTAGCCAAGGTCTACGGCCTTACTGAACAGGAGATCAGTGCGGTCACGCGACGCATGGAATATTACTGGTCGATTCGCCATCTGGAGGATTTTTTCCAACATCATCCCGTCTTCAAGGACATGGAACTGAAGGAGCCCTGGCCCGAAATTGTGCGCTTGGCTGTCAAACTTGAAGGTTATCCCCGCCATATGTCCGTGCATTGCGGGGGAATTGTGGTGGTTCCCGACCGGATCGACCGCTATGTGCCGGTCGAGATTGCTCCCAAGGGGGTGCCGATTATTCAATGGGAGAAGGATCAGGCCGAGGACGCCGGTTTGATAAAAATCGACCTTCTGGGAAACCGGTCTTTAGCCGTGATTCGGGACGCGCTGGCCGCTATCAAGGAGAATTACGGGATTGAAATCGATTACGAGCGCTGGGATCCCACGACGGATCCCAAGACCCAGGATTTGATTCGCAGAGGAGAAACCATAGGAGTGTTTTACGTGGAGTCTCCTGCCATGCGGCAGTTGCAGCAGAAGTGCCGGACGGGGGATTTTGACCACCTGGTAATTCACAGTTCAATTATCCGGCCTGCGGCCAATAAGTATATCCGCGAATATGTGCGGCGCCTGCGCGGCGGCTCTTACCGCTCGCTTCACCCGATTTTGGATGAGGTGTTGAGGGAAACGTATGGGATCATGGTGTATCAGGAAGACGTTTCCCGGATCGCCATGGCGATGGCCGGATTCGACGCTTCGGATGCGGATTTGCTGCGCAAGATCCTTTCGAAGAAGCGCGCAAGCAAAAAGCTGGAGGATTATAAAGAAAAGTTTTATGCCGGAGCGGTTGCCAGGGGCGTGTCCCGCGAGGTGATCGATGAAGTCTGGGACATGATCATGAGTTTTTCCGGCTACTCGTTTTGCAAGCCGCACTCGGCTTCTTATGCCATGGTTTCCTACAAGTCGTGTTACTTGCGCGCGCATTACCCGGCCGAATTCATGGCGGCGGTGCTGACAAATCAGGGTGGTTACTACTCTCCCTTCGCCTACATCTCGGAGGCGCGTCGGATGGGGCTGCGCGTGCTGCTTCCGGATATCAACCAAAGCCGCAAGGAGTACTGGGGTCGCGGGAAAACCCTACGTGTCGGGTTGATGCAGCTTAAGGGATTGCGAGAGTCGGCGCTGCAGGCGATTCTTGATGAGCGCAAAAAGAAGCCTTTTGCCTCCTTGGAAGATTTTCTCTGGCGCGTCGATTTGGATCTTGCGGATGTGAAGATCCTCGTCAAGTCCGGGGCAATGGACAGTATTGCCTGCGGCGCGTCGCGGCCTGAGATGATCTGGAGGGCGCTGGCCTGGTATAACGCACGTTGCGCGCGCCGCCCTGTGACGCGTTCGCTTTTTCAAGATACGATGCCTGCGGTGCCTTTTCAGGTTCCTCAGTATAGTTCCCGCACGGTTCTGGAGCATGAATTGGAGACGCTGGGTTTCCTGATCAGCCGGCATCCGCTGTCGTTGTATGCCGAACCGCTGTCGAAGTTAAGATATGTCAGGGCTGCGGAGCTTCACAAGTACGTCGGCAAACGGGTAACGACCGTGGGCTGGTGGGTGACAGGTAAAATCGTTACCACCAAGGATGACGAACCGATGGAGTTCATCAGTTTCGAGGACACTACCGCGCTTTATGAAACGACATTTTTCCCTGAGACGTATGCGCGCTTCTGCCACATATTGAATCGCTCCCGGCCGTATGTGCTTTCCGGCGTGGTCGAGGAGGAATTCGGTGCCGTCAGCCTGACGGTCGATTCCGTCCGGCTCATATAAAAAATGGGGACAGGCTACGCAATTCCCAATTCCGCCTGGGCAGATTCGCATCCTTAGGGCGGGTGAAACGGGGTCGGACCACGATAAAATGTTCATATGGCAAGTGATAGATCATTTTTAGAAGGGCAACCGGAGCCTTACAAGCATTTTTAGGGTCCAAAATTTGCGCGAAATTGGTTCTGCCTTTACCAACGGAAAGGCGCCATTTCGTACAATCAGTAAATGGCCCTTTATTTTTGATCTAACCAGTGGTTTGAATATACAAAAATGCGGCTTTCGTTAATGTTATCAGCGAATTATCGTGGTCCGACCCCCTAGTCAGGAGACCGCAAAAATCAGCTTCAAAAGAAACTTGCATCCTCGTTTTATGAGAGCGTCCTCCTTATTATCTTTTTGCTTATAGGATAAGAAGATTGCGCGTGGGAAAGCAATCGCCCAAGGGATTGATTTTGCATATAGATCTTCGGACGGATCTTCCCCTGATGTTAGCAGAGGAAGATGTGTCGTAATTTCTGATAGCATTGCACTTATAAAGAATCGAGGGATGATTTTG
>FWPV01008859.1_pt1 | contig 15009 bp, 11 predicted proteins | sample 2228371 | NCBI WGS metagenome assembly FWPV01 (sample SAMEA103939776, study PRJEB20133) | metagenome
CGCTGGACGACTTCGGCACCGGCCATTCCAGCCTCAGCCACCTGCGGCTGCTGCCGCTGGACAAGCTGAAGATCGACGCCAGCTTCGTCTCGGACATCGAGCACAACCAGGCCAGCGAGGACATCGTCCGCACGGTGCTGCAACTGGGTCGCAACCTGCGTATGGAGTGCGTGGTCGAGGGCGTCGAGACCGAGGTCCAGCGCGACCGCGTGGCCGCGCTCGGCGCCACGGTCATGCAGGGCTACCACTTCGCGCGACCCATGCCGGCCGAGGCCGTGCCGGGCTATCTCAGCGGCGAAGCCGTGTCCGCCGCCCGTCGTCGGCGCGAGCGCGGGGCGGGGCCGGCCGAGTGGGACGGCGACTTCTGCCGCGAGGCTGGCTGAGGCGCTCCACAGTCAAGCGTTTCGGCTGAACTTGCGTTGAGTGGGGGCGCTGGTCCGGATGGAAATCCTCGTCCTTCGACAAGCTCAGGATGAGGATTTTGCGCAAGCCGAGGGTGACAGTCGTCCTCACCCTGAGCCTGTCCCCCGGGACCGACCGAAGGTCGGCCCGAGGATAAACTCCGGGCGAGGACGGCTCCCACGGCCGCCACCAACACTGGATGCAATTTAGAGCCTGTTGGCCAAATCCATTTGCCGGGTCGTGCCGGCGATGAAGCCGCCGCCCAGCACCCGGTCCGGATCGGCCGGATCATAGAGCACACAGGCCTGGCCCGGCGCGACGCCTTCCTCGGCGCCGTCGAAGACGACCGCCAGCGCGCCGTCGATCATGGCCAGGCGTCCGGGAACGGGTTCGCGGGTCGAGCGCACGCGGGCCAGCACACGTTGTCCGTCCTCGGCGGCGGCCTCCAGGCTGTCCTGGCCGCCCAGCCAGCTTCCCTCTTTCAAGGTCAGGGACGCGGTCAGCAGGGCCTCGCGCGGGCCGACGATCACTTGGCGCTTTTCGGCGTCGATCCTGACCACGAACAGCGGATCGCCGACGGCGATGTTCATGCCCCGGCGCTGGCCGATGGTGTAGCGGGTCACGCCCTCGTGGCGGCCCAGCACCCGGCCGTCCAGGTGCACGACATCGCCGGCCTCCGCGCCCTGCGGGCGGATGCGGTCGATGACGGTCGTATACTTGCCCTCGGGCACGAAGCAGATGTCCTGGCTGTCGGGCTTGTCGGCGATCGACAGGCCAAGACCGGCGGCGACGGCGCGCACGGTGGGCTTGTCCATGCCGCCCAGCGGGAAGCGCAGGAAGTCCAGCTGCTCGCGCGTGGTGGCGAACAGGAAGTAGCTCTGGTCCTTGGCCGGATCGGCCGCGCGGCGCAGTTGCGGACGGTTGCCGCCGTTTCCGGGCATGGCGCGCTGGACGTAGTGGCCGGTGGCCATGGCCTCGGCGCCCAGGTCGCGGGCCACGTCCAACAAGTCGCGGAACTTGACCGTCTGGTTGCAACGAACGCACGGGATCGGCGTCTCGCCGCGCAGATAGGCGTCGGCGAAGTCCTCGATGACCTGCTCGCGGAAGCGGCTTTCATAGTCCAGCACATAGTGCGGGATGCCGATGCGCTCGGCGGCCATACGGGCGTCCAGGATGTCCTGGCCCGCGCAGCAGGCGCCCTTGCGCGAGATCGCCGCGCCGTGGTCGTAGAGCTGCAGGGTGACGCCGACGACGTCGTAGCCGGCGCGGGCCAACAGAGCGGCGGTGACGGTGGAGTCCACCCCGCCCGACATCGCCGCGACGATCCGCGTTCCCTCCGGCAGGCCGACGGAGGCGCGCGCCTGCTCGACCGCGCGCGCGATCAGCGTGTCGGAGTCGAGGGCGGGGATCGTGTCAGTCAAAGCCAGGTCCATCGCCGCCATATAGCGGCTTGACCCGGATTTTGCGAGGCGAGGGCTAAAGCAGGGCAAGTTGGGCGTTTGGTCGCAGGGCCAGCTGGTCCAGCAGGCGCGGGATCCGCTTCTTGAGACCAAAGAAGCCGCCACGACCGTGCGGCCAGGTCAGGGCGTCGTAGGGACGCCCCAAAGACGTCAAGGTCAGGCCGTGCGCGGCCAGCTGGGGCGCCAGCGCGTTCAGTCGATCCCGGGTCGGTCCGATGGGCGCGTGCGCGGTGACGATGGTCCTGACCCCGGCGGCCAGGGCGGCCTGCGCCAGCGCCTCGGCGTCGATCGGTCCGCGACGGATCACGGCGTCGGGAAAGGCCACGGCGATGCGGCGCACGGCGTCGTCGAGCGCCTGGCGGGCGAAGTCCTGGACCAGGGGGGATCGGGCGTTGGCGTCCTGCTCCACCGCGTCGGCGACATGGACCGCCGCCACGGTCGCGCCGGAAGGCAGGAGGGTCTCCGGATCGAGGTCTTCCTCGGTGACCAGCAGCAGCGACGGACCTTGTGGCGGGGTGAGATCGAGGACCGGCGACGTCCAGGGCTGCGCGAAGGGCGGCTCCTCCAGGGACGGCGCGTCGGTCGCCAAGTCTTGGGGCTGGAAGCGGCCCGCAGTGTAGCGCGCGATGTTATCGGCCCTGGCCAGATAGGTCTTGCCTGGGGTGTGCAGGCCCACCACCCAACGCCACGACAGGGTGTTGGCGGCCGGATCGCCATCCAGCAGCCGCGCGAGCATGAAAGCCGCGCCCAGCGCCCAGGGCAGACCCAAGGTGTGGCTCCAGATCGAGGCGAACCACATGCGGGCGTGGTTGTGCAGATAGCCGGTCGCCTCCAGTTCCGCGACCCAGGCGTCGAAGGCGTCGATCCCGGTGCGGCCGGCGACGGCGTCGGCGTAGCGGCGGGCCAGGGCCGGGTCGCGGTCCAGCGCCGCACGGTCTTGCGCGAGCGACTGGCGGTAGCGGGTCCAGATCTCGGGCTGACCCTCCAACCGGCCCTTGAAGTGGGCGCGCCAGAACACCTCGTCGATGAACTTCTCGGCGGCGGTTTCGTCATGGCGGGCCAGGACGCGGGTCAGCACCTCGCGCTCGGTCACCATCCGGCGGCGCAGATAGGGCGACAGGCCCGACACGGTGGGCGCGTCGACCGCATGGTTGCGCCGCGCGGCGTAGGCGCGACCGGCGTGCGGCAGGAAGGCGTCCAGGCGCGCCAGGCCGGCGGCGCGCGTGGCGGTCCAGGTCGAGAAGGCGGTGTTCATGCCTCCGCTTACGGCCAAGCCGGCCCCGCGGATGGGCGGCCTTACTTCAGAACGTTCAGCAGCGAGGAGGCCTGCAGGCTGGTGAACACCTGGGCCGAGGCCTGCACTGCCAGCTTTGCGGCCTCCAGGCGGGTGACGGCCTCGGCCATGTCCACATCGACGATGCCGCCGACCATGGTGGTCAGGGTGTCGGCCTGGTTGGAGAGATCGGTCTCGGCGGCCTCGAAGCGCTTCTGGTTGACGCCGTTCTTGCCCTGAATGTCGACCACCGACTTGTAGGCCGTGTCGAAGGTGGTCAGCATGCCCTTCAGGAAGTTGACCTGGGTGTCATTGAGGTTGCCGGTGAAGGCGCCGTTGACGTCGATATAGGCCTGGACCTGCTTGAAGGCGTCGAAGGTCGCCGTGCCCAGAGCGTCGCCCAGCACGCCGGTCTTGGCGTTGGTCTGCTCATCGACCCGGTTGGTGGTGATGTACTGGTCGTTCTGGAACAGCGACGCCGTCGAGGGGGCCGCCGTCAGGTCGGCCATGGTGGCCGCGGTGGTGGTCGCAGTTTGGGTCTGGGCGCCGGAGAACACGTAGAGCCCGTTCGACTTGGTGTTGACGCCCTGAACCACCTCGCTGAACGCCGCCTGCAGTTGCTGCATCAGGGTGGTGGCGTTGCCGGCCGCCAGCGCGTTGGCGATGGCTTCGCGCGCATCCTTGGTTCCATCGGCGACCCGGCCGATACCGGTGTTCTGCATGTCCAACCGATTGTTGACCAGCTTGGTCTGGTCCAAGAGGCCGTTGATCTTGGTCTGGGCGCTGCGCATGGCGGTCAGAACCTCGGCGTTCTTGGCGTAGCCGCGCAGGTCGGTGGCGACCTTCTGGCTGGCCACCTGGGCGCCTACGTCATTCTGGCGGATCTGCGCCTTCATGAGGTTGGACGTCATGATGTTGTAGTTCTGGACGGTCGAGACGCGGGTCATGTCTTACCCCAGGATTCCGGTGAGCACGTCGAACATGTCCTTGCTCGCCTGGATCAGGCGGGCCGAGGCGTTGAAGGCTTGCTGGTAGGTGGTCAGGTTGATCAGTTCTTCGTCCAGGTTCACGCCCTCTTCGGACTGACGCTGGCTGTCGACTTCGCTGGACACCGCTGCGGCGGCGTCCTTGCGGCTTTCGGCGGTGGCGGCCTTTCGGGCGATGGAGCCCCCGAAGTCGGCCGCATACCGCGACACGGTCATGGTCACCGAAGCGGCGCTGCCGGCGACGCCGAACGTGGCGGTGTTCTCGCCGGCGTTGGCCAGCGCCAGGGCGCCGCGCCCGTCGCCGATCGCCAGGGCCGCGCTGCCGCCGACCGCCTGGGTCAGGTCCAGCTTGGCGAAGGGCAACAGCTTGGGGTTCTGGTCCATCGCCGTGTTGAGGGAGAACTTCTTGCCGCGCGTGCTGCGTTCGGCGGGCCCGATGCCGAACAGTTGGCTGGCCGAGGGGCCGCCGGCGCCGCGCTCGGTGCTGTCGGCGACGATCGACATCGCCACCGGGGTGTTGGTGTTCGACGTGAAGCTGATCTGGCCCTTGCCGTTCATCGAGAACTGACCGTAGAGGCCGACCCCTGACGCGCGGGAGTTCAGCGCATCGAGCATGTTCTGCATCGTCCCGCCCACGGGCGGCGTGAAGGGGATGTCGCGAATACGACCGCCCTCGACGTCGGTCAGGCGGATCGTCATCTCGCCGCTGGTGAACCCGTGGGGGTCCGAGGCCGTCAGGCCGGTTTCATACGGGGAATAGCCGCTGGTGCGGACAATGTCGTTGAGGCCGAAATAGTGGCTGAAACCCTTGCCGATCTTGTTCGATGGCGTGGTTGCGTCATCGGCGATGGCCACGCCCAGGCCGCCGCTGGCGCTGAGGCTCAGCGCGCCGTTCGAGAAGCCCGCCGCGCCCTGACCGCCGAGCGCGGTGTTGAGCTGGGCGACGAAGTTGGCCGAGGTGAAGGCCGGGCCCGCGGCGCCGTTCACCGTCATCGTGCTGGCGTCGAAGTCGATGTCGATCCGCCGCTGGATCACCCCGCTCGCATCGGTGAGGGCGATGGTGGTCTTGCCCGTGAAGCCGGTCACCGCCGCCTGGGCGTCCAGACCGGTATCGCGTCCCGAGAGGCTGCTGGGGGCCGGGACCGAAGAGGCGGCGTTGGCCGCCCGGTTGATCTCTTCGGTGGCGCGCGATGTGAACTCGCCGAGCTGGTCGGACAGATTGACCAGCTCGGTGTTGCGCACGTCCATCAGGCCGCGGATCTCGCCGCTCGAGATGTTCAGCGGTGTTGGGTACTCCGAGCCATTGGCTAGCTGAACGGTCAGGAAGCCGGTGGCGGTGGCCGAGGTCTGGTAGGTGACCTTGGCCGCGCCGTCGCCCGCCAGGTTCAGGCCCTCGGTCGACCGCACAACGACCCCGCCGAGGGTGCGCGCCGTAACCTGAACATTCATCAACTCGGAGAGCTCGTCGACCAGCTTGCTCTGGACGTTCTCGGCGCCCGTGGCGTCGGCGCCCGCGACCTTGGCCCGCGTAATGTCGGTGTTCAGCGCATCGATCTGACTGAGCAGGTCGTTGACGCGTCCGACATCGGCGGCGATGCGCGTATCGGCGTCCTTGCCCAGCTTCGACAGCGAGGCGGTGATGCGGGCGGACTCACTGAGAAAGTCGTCCAGTCGGGTCAGCGCCTGGGTGCGCAACAGGCTCGAGGAAGGATCGTCCTGCGCCGACGAGAACGCGGCGTAGACATCATCCAACACCGTGAAGAAGCTCGTCGAGCCGCTGGGGTCGCCGAACAGCTGCTGGGCGCTGTTGAGCGTGCTGGCGACGATCGAGGCGCGACCGCTTTCCGAGGCGGCGTTCAGGCTGGCCGACTGCAGGAAGGCGTCGGTCGCGCGCTTGATGGCGTCGATATTGACGCCCACGCCCATGCCGTTGGACAGCAGGTTGGACTGGCTGACCGTCTTGCGGACGTAGCCGGTGGTATTGACGTTGGCGATGTTGTCCGACGTGACGCGCAGACCCGTCTGCGCGGCCATCATGCCGGACGTCGCCGTGCTCATGATCGCGTTGAGCGACATGGATCAGGCCTCCTTCGGCTCGGCAAACCGCGTAGCGCACAATGCGCCGTTGCCCGGCGAAACTTGCCGGGTCGCGGTGGGGCATGATCCCCGATGATGTGCCAAGCCCTTGAAATTCATGGCGATGTGTTCCGGGCGCCGGAAATTCGACGAGGGGTCTTCCGCAAGGACGGCGCCAACCTGGGGCGTGGCGCGGCGACGCGGCAACTCCCGTCCCCCACGCTCGTCGGAACTCGGCAAAAAGCGCCGCACGCGGCCTGATTTTCGTTCGTAAACAAGCCATTAAAGTCCAATAAAACAACGGGATAGGATGCATTTTCCGAGTTGGCCCGACCGTTGCTGAGGGGGGCGGCGAAGGCGCGTCCGTCATGGAGCGCCGCCAACCGAGCAACGACTGCGCATGACCGCGATCGCCGCACCCACCGCCGCTCTACCCGCCGCGCCGATCCCGGCCGGCGGCGTCAAGGCGTCCGCTGACGGCTTTGACGCCCTGTTGGCCATCGCCGGGCGACCGGACGAGGCTCCGGCCCAGCGCCCGGCGCCGCGCCGCGCCGAGGCCAGGAGCGATGACCGTGACCTAGATCGCGACGTAAAGGCCGCCGAAAGACCCGCCCGGACCGAGGCGCGCGCCGAAGCCAAGACCGTCGAGCGCAGCGAAGAGCCCCGCGCCGACGCCGACGACACCGTCGAGGGGGGGCGCGAGGCCAAGGCCAACGACGCCAAGACCAATGACGATGCGGCCGCCGAAAAGACGTCCGGCGCACAGACCGAGACGTCCGAGGCGGGCGTTGAGGCTCCGGTCGAGGTCGACTCGACCCTAGCCGCGGCCCAGGCCGCCGCGATGCTGATCGCCGCCATGTCCGCCGAGCCGGCGACCACGACGCCGGTCGAGGTCGCGGTCGAGCCGGCCCCGGCGCTCGCCGCCGCCGCCGTGGGTGACGCCGCAGCCTTCGCCGCCGCCGTCGAGGTCGCCGGTGAGGCGCCGGTGGTCGCTCCGCATCCTTCCACGCTGTGGAAGTATGTAAAAGGTAAAAAGAATAAGTACAATATTATTAGCAGGGGCAGGGGCAGGGGCAGGAGCAGGAGCAGGAGCAGGGGACGACCGAGCTGGCTCCGCAGGCTGCTGCGGTGGCCTCGCCGCAGGCTGCGTCGGCGCCGACAACCGCTGTCGCCGCCGAACAGGCGCTGGACGCCACCGCGCTCGACGCCCTGACCCAGCTGGCCGGTGAGGTCGAGGCGACTCCTGACACCGAGGGCCAGACCACGATGCGCGCTGCGCTGACGGGGACGACCACGACGACCACACCGACAAAGACCGCCGAGGTGACCGCGGTCGCTACGGTCACGCCGGCTCCCAGCGCTACGCCCGCTCCGGACGCCGCGCTGCCACAGCAGGCCGCCGCGCCGCTAGAAGCCGCGATCATCGCGGAGGCCGCTCCGGTGGCGACCGCCGCGAGCACGGACGCCGTCGAGGCCTCGCCCGCCGTAACGTCAGGCGTCGCGACCATCGCCGCCAAGGCGGTGGAAGCGCCCGCGACCCAGGCCGCGCCGACCGGCGCGCCCGCTGCGGTCGTGGCTGCAGAAACAGGCGAAACCGCTCAGGCCGTGACCGCCGTCGCGTCCGGCGCTGCGGGCGGCGACGCGAGCGCCAACAGCGACGCCAACGCCCAGGCCAACGGGTCGGAGACCCCCGCTGGCGCCGCCATGACGGCGGAGGCTTCGGTCGCCAGGGCGACGAGCGCTGAAGCCGCGCCGGCCGCGACCACCACGCCGCCGGTTCAGTTGCAGGCCGCCAACACCGCCACGCCCGCCGCCGCGCCGGCCCCGGTGCGCGGCTCGCCCGAGACCGTCGCGGCCTTGTCGGCCGAGATTCTCAAGAAGGCCGACGCCAAGATCACGCGCTTCGATGTGGCCCTGACCCCGGACGGCCTGGGCAAGGTCGACGTGCGGATCGAGATCGCCCGCGACGGCGCCCTGACCGCGTCCATGCGCTTCGACACCGCCCATGCGGCCCAAGAGTTGCGCAGCAAGGCCAATGAGCTGCGTCAGGCGCTGTCCGACGCCGGCTTCAACGTCGCCGACAACGCGCTCAGCTTCGACGTCTCCAGCCAAGACGGCCGGAGCCAAAACCCGTTCTTCGCCTTCGAGGGCTGGGGCGACCAGGGGCAGCGCGCCTTCTCGGGCCGCGCCTTCCAGGCCGCTCTGACCGGCGAGGAAGACATCACGATCACCCCCGAACTGCTGCCCGGCCTGAAGACCGCCGTCGACAGCGGTCTGGACATCCGGATCTAGGAGATACCGACATGGCCACCGCCGTCTCGTCACAGAACACTTCGTCGGTCCTTGACCGGATCAACAACTCGCGCACGTCGCTGGCGACCAACAAGGAGACCTTCCTGCAGCTGCTGACAACGCAACTGAAGAACCAGGACCCTCTGTCGCCGACCGACACCACCCAGATGACCCAGCAGATCACGCAGATGACCGGCGTGGAGCAGCAGCTGGTCACCAACGACCTGCTGGCCGCGCTGGTGGGCATGAACACCGGCACGGGCCTCTCCGAAGGCGTGGCGATGATCGGCAAGCAGATCACCGCCATCAGCGACACTTCGACCCTTAAGAACGGTACGGCGACCTTCTCCTGGACCCAGCCAAGCGCCTCGGCGTCGCTGAAGGTCGAGATCAAGAACCCCGCCGGCAAGGTGGTCCGCACCTTGACGCCGGATGATCAGAAGAGCGGCGACCACACCATCACCTGGGATGGCAAGGACGACAGCGGCGCTCAACTGCCCGACGGCGGCGTCTACGGCATCGTCGTGACGGCCAAGACTGGCGACGGCAAGGAAATCAAGGCGACCAACATCAAGGGTCGCGCCGAGGGCGTGGTGACCGCCGTCGACAACGCCACCGGTCAGCCGATGGTCGTGGTCGATGGCAAGACCATCCCCGTCGACAACGTCGTCGGCATCAAGGCGGCGGCCTAGAGCACTCACCAGGCCGAGGCGGCCTGAACCCCCCATCGACCGGGCGTCAGAAAGACGCCGACGCGGTCCCCGGAAGACGGTCTTCCCGCGGATCCAAACGCAAACAGCGCTGAACCCTCGTCCCCCCATTTTTGTAGGAATTCAGTCATGAGCATCAACAGCGCCATGCTCGCCGGCGTTTCTGGGCTGATCGCGAACTCTTCGGCCCTGGCCGCGATCTCCGACAATATCGCCAACGTCAACACGGTCGGCTTCAAGCGGTCGACCTCGAATTTCTCAACCTTGGTGACCTCGGGCACGAAGAACCAAGCCTACAGCGCCGGTGGCGTTACGGCGACCACACACCAGTTCATCAGCCAGCAGGGCCTGACTCAATCCACGACATCGAACCTTGATCTATCGATCTCAGGCTCAGGTTTCTTCGTAACGACCGAGAGAGCCGAGAATTTGACGGCTGCCGATACCCGGTCATTTACGCGCGCAGGTTCTTTCCAGTTGGACAGCCTGGGCTACCTGCGCAACGACGCGAATCTGTATCTCCAAGGCTGGCTGGCCGATCCGGTCAGCGGCACGATCACGCCCGATCCATCCGACCTGACGCAACTGTCCTCTATCAATGTTGGTAGCGTCGGCGGCACCGCCGAGAAGACGACGCGTGTTGGCGTCAACGCCAACCTGCGATCGGAGCAGCCCGTCGCGGCCGCTGTTTCTTACAAGGTTGGTACGGCCGGTACGCCATCCTTCACAAACGTCGCGACAACACCGGCGACGACCGCTAGGTCGTACGACGTGATCTATAGTTCGACCGGCGTCGCCAATCCGGCCGGCTCGGGCAATAACGAGTATCAGGTCGAGATAAAGGAAAACGGCGTCACCATCGCCTCCGGCGTCGTCGGCTACGATGCTGCGACCGGCAATATCGCGACGTCGAACCTGAAGCCGAAGGGCGCGGCGGCCGGCAATGGCACGACGACCGACGTCGATATCGACACCGCCGCGACCCCGACCACGGTGTCGCTGGCCGACCTCGGCATCGACACCGACGCCGACGCCAAGCTCGGCAAGCTCTATGATCCTTCGACCTGGTCTATGTCGGACTATGCTAAGGACACCGCCAAGGGCGTGAAGCCGGACTTCGAGATCCAGATCCCTCTGTCGGACTCCAAGGGCGGCCAGCGCACCGTGACGCTGTCGCTGCTGAAGGCGCCGGGGCCGAACCAGTGGTACGCCGAACTGCGCGCCAAGCCGGGCGACCTAGCCAACAACGCCAACGGCCAGATCAGCACGGGCATCATCGAGTTCACCACTGACGGCAAGCTGAAGAGCACGGGTGGTCTGTTCGGCACCACCAGCCCCACGTCAATCACGATCAAGAACTCGGGCTATGTCGATCCGCCTGTCACGCCCCCGGCCGTGCAGCCGCCGGCGCCGCCGACATGGGCCGACGGTCTGGGCATCGACACGCAGGAGGTCCAGATCGACCTCGCCAACGCCGCTGGCGGTCTGACCCAGTATAACAGTCAGTCTGTCGTACAGTCTGTGAACACGAACGGTACGGCCTTCGGTAACCTGACCAATATCGAGGTCGATGAGGATGGCTATGTCTCGGCCATTTTCGACAATGGCGTCACGCGCCGGATCGCCCAGGTCGCCATCGCCACCTTCTCCAACCCGAACGGCCTGAAGGGCGTCAATGGAAACGCCTACCGGGTTACCAATGAGAGCGGCACCTACAGCCTTAAGGCTCCGGGTGAGGGCGGTTCGGGCGTAATCGCCCCCTCTACCCTTGAAGCCTCGACCGTTGATCTGTCCCAGGAGTTTACCGGCCTGATCACTACTCAGCGCGCCTACTCCGCTTCGTCGAAGATCATCACGACCGCCGATCAGATGCTTGAGGAGCTCTTGAATATTAAGCGCTAATCATAGGGCTTAACATTCTTTAATTCTTGTGTTTCACACTGAGACACTGCGGACTGCTAAGGAGCCATCTTGTTTAGGCCTTTCTTTACTATTGGAATTAAGCCGCTGTTATTAGGCGGCGCCTATAGTGGCCTTCAACAGTGATGGTTGTGGGAAAGGCGTAAAGCCATGTTGCAGCAGCAGCGCACCAACAGCCGGGGTGAAAAGTACGTCATCGGTCCGACCGGTGCGCCTCTCACTCTGGCGGATTTGCCGCCCGCGGAGACCCAGCGTTGGGTCATCCGTCGGAAGGCCGAGGTCGTGGCCGCCGTCCGCGGGGGTCTGCTCTCGCTCGACGAGGCGTGCGATCGTTACAAGCTGACGAACGACGAGTTCCTCAGCTGGCAGCAGTCGATCGATCGGCACGGCCTGGCGGGCCTGCGGACCACTCGGATCCAGCAGTACCGTTAAGAAGGACAGGGTGTGTTGATGTGACCGCCCTTCTTCGCCTCGACAACCCAACGGGCCATGCGCCTCAAGGGTTTGACGACGTTCAGCGGCCGCGCCCGAAAGGGCGCGGCCGCGACGTTTTGGCGCCTGCGGAACGCACGACGGCCGGCAGATATAAACGCCTCGTTTACCTTGTACTGGGTAAATCCTGCCTACCGGCGAGCGCTTCGTATGCGTTTGGCGGGCTTCCCCTCGGGGATTGTTGACGCAGGGGATGGGGCTTCGTGGAAAGCTTTCTGGGTTCAATCAGGCAGTTCGGCGTCGGGCGTCTCGCCGCGATGCTGGGTGTCGGGGCGGGCGTCGTCGCCGTGCTCGTGGCCCTGGTCATGTTCATGGGCAAGGAGCCCAGTGAACTGCTCTATTCCAACCTCGACCTGAAGGAAGCCTCGGAAGTCACCCAGGCTCTCGATCAGGCCGGCATCAAGTATGAAACCAAGGGCGACGGCTCGACCATCATGGTGCCGCGCGACAAGGTCGCCACCGCGCGCCTGATGGTGGCCGGCAAGGGGCTCCGGCTCCATCGGCTACGAGATCTTCGATACCAGCAACGCGCTGGGCCAGACCGATTTTGTCCAGCAACTGAACCGCCAGCGCGCCCTGCAGGGCGAGCTGGAGCGCACCATCAAGGCGATGCAGGGCGTCAACAGCGTCCGCGTGCACCTGGTTCTGCCCAAGCGCCAACTCTTCGAGGAAGACGCCGAGCAGCCTTCGGCCGCCGTCACCATCGGCGTGGGCTCGCGCGAGCCTTCGTCGGACATGGTCCGCGCCATCCAGAACCTGGTTTCGTCGGCGGTGCCGAACATGAAGGCTGAGAAGGTCGCGGTCATCGATCAGCACGGCAAGACCCTGTCGGCCCCCAGCGACGAGAGCCTGGCGGGCAAGATGGCTCAGGACCGCAAGTCCGAGGTCGAGGCCCGCATCGCCAAGACCGTCAAGGACATGATCGACGGCGTGCTGGGCCCGGGCAAGGCGCGCGTCAACGTCACCGCCGAGCTGGACCTGAACCGCGTCACCACCCAGGAAGAGCGCTTCGATCCGGATGGTCAGGTTGTCCGGTCGGAAAGCACGACCGAGGCGTCCAGCCAGGAAAACAAGAACGACGACAACGCCGGCGTCACGGCGGCGGCCAACGTGCCGGGCGGTCAAGGCGCCAACGGTTTCCAGCAACTGGGGTCGCGCACGGGTCAGAACGACGCCGTCACCAATTACGAGATCTCCAAGTCGGTGAAGACCACCGTCCAGGAGCCGGGTACGATCAAGAAGGTCGCCGTGGCGGTCGCCATCGACGGCGTCAGCGCGCCGATGGGCAAGGACGGCAAGCCGGGCGCCTATACGCCGCGCACCGCCGAGGAAATCCAGCAGATCGAGGAATTGGTGAAGACCGCCGTCGGCTTCGACGCCGAGCGGGGCGACCAGGTCCGGGTCACCAACATCAAGTTCCCGCAGCCTGAGGATCAGGGCCTTGAGAAGGCGGGGCTGCTGGCGGGCTTCGACAAGAACGACATCATGCGCGCGGCCGAGCTGGGCGTTCTGGCGGTCGTGGCCTTGCTGATCCTGCTGTTCGCGGTCCGCCCGTTCATCAAGAACCTGTCGGCGCCGGCGCCGGGCCAGGTCGCTCTGGCCGGACCGTCGGGCGGCGCGCCTGTCACGCGGCTGGTGACCTTGTCGGACGGCACGCAGCAGCAGGTGGTCGTCGACCAGTCCGGCGAGCCGATCGCCATCGCTGGCCCCGCGCCCAGCGACATCGACCAGCGCATCGACATCGCCAAGATCGAAGGTCAGGTGAAGGCCTCGTCGATCAAGCGCGTCTCGGAATTCGTCGAAAAGCATCCTGACGAGTCCGTCGCGATCCTGCGTAACTGGCTGCACGAGTCGACCTGATGGCCATGAAGATTGCCGTCACCGACGTGAAGAACCTGTCGGGGCCCGAAAAGGCCGCGATCGTTCTGCTCGCCCTGGGCGAGGAGCACACCAAGATCTGGGAAGCTCTGGACGACGAGGAGATCAAGGAAGTCTCCCAAGCCATGGCGGGCCTGGGCACCGTCTCGGCCTCGGTGGTCGAAGACCTTCTGGTCGAGTTCGTCTCGGGCATGAGCTCGACCGGCGCGATCATGGGCTCGTACGAACAGACCCAGCGCCTGTTGGCTTCGTTCATGCCGGCCGACAAGGTCGACGCCCTGATGGAAGAGATCCGCGGTCCGGCGGGTCGCACCATGTGGGACAAGCTGGGCAATGTGAACGAGGCCGTGCTCGCCAACTATCTGAAGAACGAGTACCCGCAGACCGTCGCCGTCGTGCTCTCGAAGGTGAAGAGCGACCACGCCGCGCGTGTTCTGGCCTGCCTGCCGGAAGACTTCGCCTTGGAATGCGTGACCCGGATGCTACGCATGGAGCCGGTGCAGCGCGAGATCCTCGACAAGATCGAGATGACGCTGCGCACCGAGTTCATGTCGAACCTGGCGCGGACGTCCAAGCGCGACAGCCACGAGATGATGGCCGAGATCTTCAACAACTTCGACCGCCAGACCGAAGCGCGCTTCATCGCCGCTCTGGAAGAGCGCAACCGCGAGGCCGCCGAGCGCATCCGCGCCCTGATGTTCGTGTTCGAGGATCTGTCGAAGCTGGACCCGGGCGGAATCCAGACCCTGCTGCGCGGCACGCCCAAGGAGCAGCTGGCCCTGGCCCTCAAGGGCGCCTCGGACAAGCTGCGCGACATGTTCTTCTCCAACATGTCCGAGCGCGCGGCCAAGATCATGCGCGAGGACATGGACAGCATGGGCCCCGTGCGCCTGAAGGACGTCGACGCCGCCCAGGTGGGCATGGTGCAGGTGGCCAAGGATCTCGCCGCCAAGGGCGAGATCATGCTGGCCGGCTCGGGCGCCGACGACGAGCTGATCTACTGAGGGGCATGCGATGACCGACATCCCTCACCGCAAATTCGCCTTCGACACCGTCTTCGACGACCACGGTGGCGTGGCCTACACCGCGCCGCGCGTGAAGAAGAGCTTCACGCCCGAGGAGGTCGAGGCCGCCAAGGCGCAGGCCTACGCCGAGGGCGAGCGCTCGGCCCTGGTCCGCACCGAGCAGGAGGCCGCCCATGCCCTGGCCGAGGTGGCCCAGGCCGTGCAGCAGGCGTTCGAGACCCTGGCCCACGTGGCCCACGAACATCGCGAAGGCTCGGCGATGCTGGCTCTGGCCTGTGGTCGCAAGATCGCCGACGCAGCCCTGACCCACTTCCCCGAGGCCCCGGTGACCGCGGCGCTGGAGGCCCTGGCCCGCGAGGTCGAGGCCCAGCCCCGGATCTTCGTGCGCGTCTCGCCCGAGCTTGAGGAGCGCACCCAGCAGGCGCTGGAGAATGTCGCCGCCCAGATCGGCTTCCAGGGCCAGATCGTGGCGCGGGCCGACGGCGCCATGCCCCG
>FWPV01010598.1_pt1 | contig 15009 bp, 10 predicted proteins | sample 2228371 | NCBI WGS metagenome assembly FWPV01 (sample SAMEA103939776, study PRJEB20133) | metagenome
TACCAAGCGGCATTTACAATGTTGTTATCCGAGGCAGCTTAGGAACAGCTAACTACAATTTCATAAAAGAATAAATTTTTGCTAAACAAAAACATTTTTAGATTTATTTTTACAAAATTCCTACGCTACAATTGCCAATAAATCTTCTTCTATTTGTTTCCAATCCTGATTTAAATCAATTGTCATTACTCGGATTCGGTGCGTCTTGTATCTATATGAATACTCGAAATGAACTCGGTTTGTCGGGTAAAGTAAAATCCCTTCGCAGTTTAATGTTTCTTCGTTGTCGGCTTCTTCCTGGTTGATTATATAAGCAAAGATTTGGTAAAAGTTACCCGAAATAATCTTTTCCACATCGAAATTGCAAGCCAAAGCCTCCTTATAAAATTTTGTATCGATTATGATTTTTCGCCCATCCTTTTGCATAGTAATATCGGTCTGCATAATCGGGAGTTTTCGCAAATCTTCTGGGTTTGTGGTTGCTTCGAATTGCCATTTGATTTCGCTTCGCGAAACATTGTAGTCGCTTTCGATTCGATAGAAATTTCTAACGAATGCTTCGAATAGGCTAGCCATCGCTTTTTCGTCGCGCAAGAAATCAACAAATTTGTATTGCCCTTCCTTTTCGTCTATCAATAAATGCTCGTGAATTAAACGACATACTTTCAGAAGGAAATGGTAATAGAAATTGTTCCGATGTATTTTGACTTGTCCGAATATCGATTTGTTGAGTCGTATTTCGGTAACAGGTGGGAATTTAAAATAAATATATCGCAACTCTTCTTTGAGTTTGTTATCCAAATCATTAACTTTAAGCAATTTGCTTATGGTTGATTTTAGGATTTGATTATGTAGAACGTTGCTATCGAATTCATCGTAACTGCAATAAGTTCTGCAATATTGCAAAAGGTTGCGACCTATCGTCTGCGACAAATGTAACTTCCCTTTAACTCCAATCAACGTTCTTTCGGTTTCGGTGTAGTAACGGTCGAGTCCTTGTTTCAAAAGCTTCGAACAACCACTTGAAAGCACCCGAGCAAATAAATCCAAAAGCTTATTGGAGCCAATTTGGTTTACATCGACAATATCGCGGGCTTCGAGACGGTTCCAAGCATAACACAACATATAATAAATATTTTGTATGGGTATTTCGGTAACTTCCATTGAGTCTTCTTAGTTCGATACTAAAAGTATATCTTTTGCCTCATTAATCTTCTGTTTATCGTCGAACCAGTATTCTTCGAGAAGGGGCAGAATTTCGAATCGCACAATTTTTTCGAACCATTGCTTTTCGTCTTGCTTCTCTTTGCCTTTCGAATTGCAAAAGTAACTGTGTCCAATCATAAATCCTTCGCCCAAATTCTTATCTTTACTTATTTTCTCGTTGAGTTCTTGTATTCTTTTTGTGAGGTCATCGACGAACTCATTAGAAAAGCCAGCTTCGACAAGGTATTTTTTGAATTTATCGTTAAACTTTGGCACCAAAGTGATGAATCGGAAGCGGCGACGGAGCGCATAATCGACAATTGCAAGGGAGCGGTCGGCTGTGTTCATTGTGCCAATGATATAAAGATTTTCGGGAACGTAAAAGCTTTCCTCGGAGTAAGTTAATTTTACCGAATATTGGGATCCTCTTTTGTCGGGTTCAATCAAGAGCAGAAGTTCGCCTAATATCTTGCTTAAATTGCCACGGTTAATCTCGTCGATGATAAAAAAGAATTTTTCATCGGGTTTGTCAATGGCTTTTTTGCAAAATTCATAAAAGACACCATTTTTCAATTCGAATTTGCCCTCGGGGGTTGGTCGGTAGCCTTGAATAAAGTCTTCGTAGGAGTAGGATTGATGGAATTGAACCATTTCGATATTAGTAGGCGATTTTCTTTGCAAGGAATGTTTTTCCAACTCCCGGTGGCCCTTGCAAAACAATATTTTTCTTTTCATTTAATGATTCTATGATTTTTCTTATTAAGTCCTCTTCAATGAAAATATTATCTATTTCGTTGAAAATTGAGTAAGGTTGGTATTGAGTATGATATGAACCGGCTGTGCTTTGCTCCGAAATGCCAAGCTCCGCCAATATTTTCCCACTTTCTAATTTTTCAATAATATTTTTGTAAGAAGGATAAGCTTCGAGGTACCGGGCTTTAACCATATCCCACATTTTTATTCCGTAAAATATCCTATGTATAAATATTTGTTTTTCAAATTCAATTTGCTCATTGATTAACCATTTAACCCTTTTGATATGTTTAAATAAATTCTCTTCGGGATGATATTCATAATCACTTGTAATTACCCCAATGCCATGGGAAATGTTTGTTTTACTTGTTGCAATAATTGTATCACCAATTTTGGAACTTAAAAATTGATTTAGTTCAGTCACAATATTTGAGTAAATAGGTTCATTTAAAGCCCTTGCAAGTTCTTCTTTATTCTTATAATTACGAAGGTCACCAATTTCATTAACTTTTTCGTGCCAAAAACAAATAATTCCTCTTTTGTATATTTCGTCCCAATATTTCCCGTCTTCGCCGGGAACATACTTCCAAAAACGAATTGCATTATTATCTAAATCAACGGCATCAAAATCTTTTACATATTCGGGATTTGGAATATTTCGTCCCAAATAATCGGATAGATACTTTATCATTGCCGGGGAATGGGCTGTTTTCATTTTCGGCCGGATATTTGCAGATTTAATTGCTACTTCAATTAACTTTCGATTGACTTCTTTTAGTTTAGGTAAAACCTCCAAAACATTCTGATAATGAACAATACAAAGAATTGAATCGCGAATAGTTCCAAGATTATCGGGAATTGCATCTATATCCATTGGATAATAGTTTTCCTTTTCTATGAAATGTTTGAATTTCGAATTTTGATATTGGGGTATTTTCTTTAATTCATTTTTTAAACTTTGGTTAATCGGGGTTATGTTCGCGCAAAGCATTTGGTAATTGGGTATTTTCTTTAATTCATTTTTTAAACCCAAAACAAGAAAAAAGTCTTTTAAAATAACACAACAATAAACACTACCTATGTTAAATTGGACAAAGCCACCCGCTTTATTTAAATTTACATTCCAGTTCGAAGGGTTCAATTCATTTGCATACAAAATAGCATCGGCAAGGAACTCCAACACCGAATCACGAATCTCCTTATTGGGCAAAAATTTATTGATAACTTGCTCGGCAAATTTGGGGTCGTTTCGTTTGTTGTTGGTTTTGTCATCAGTTGTACCTTGGGGGTGCTCTTCTTCATCTTGTTCTTCTATCTGCTCGTCTGTAGCTATTGGTAGCAACAGCCTATTTTCTCGTTCAGCTATTTCAACTGAATTTCGCAACTTTTCAATTGCTTCGCGTAAAGTAGTGAAAGTCTCAATATCTTTTGAACTATTATTTTTTAGTTTTCCACCAGGGTAAATACCCGCTTCAAAATCATTGGGATTGATTTGAACAAAAATTTGATAACAACGTTGATGATTTGGGAAAGCATTTGGATATAAAGCTAACCAACAGTAAGAACAACCATAATTTTTAGGATTATCAAAATTATCAAAACCAACAAAGTGTTTTTCAAACTTATTTAGGCCGAGAATTTTAATCAATAAATCGCTAATATCTTCCAGATTTTGCATAGTTTCTTGCTTCCTGCCTTTTAGATAGTAATAAAAAGTGTAAAATTTAGAAAAGTGTTTTTGGAAACTGGCAAAAGGGGAATTATATTTATAATTTTTTTTCGAAAAATCCTCGATTAATCGGGTAATTTCCTTTCCGTAGTTAGCAAAATATTGTGTATCCTTGCTTACAATTTTGTATTTAATTTCTTCGACTAATTCTTTCGTAATTCTTTCACCTTTTTTCAACTTATCCAGAACAACAAAACGCAGGAAATTAACCGGTTGCAAACTTTTAGATTTGAAAGGATTATAGAATTCCGTCAATTCTTCGATTTCTTCCTTCGACATTTTGTTAATGTAGTCGAAAAGGTAATTTTCGTCGTTTTTCATTTTTTCCAACTCTTTGGCATACACTTGGATTTTCTTTGCTTTTTCTTCGAGTTCTGCGATGATAACCGATTCATCGAAATTAACGGCGGGAACATTTCCTTTCATAGCCTAACCTATGGAAAACCTTTTAAATTACGAAAATAACAAATATATAATAAAAATCAAAGACAAAATATTACGGCGAAAGGGAGACAAGCCCTGTAAATTCATTAATTAATAAAATTAGTTTAGTTATTTATCACAAAATAGGCGGGTTGTTTTCCCGCCTATTGCAAAATTGAGTTAGGGGTTAATAATATACAATCCACCTACTAATGAATTATGATTACCTTGGCTATTTGGCGGATGCCTCCGGAATCAATTTCCAATAGATAGACCCCGGAGGGAACAGACGACACATCCAAATCGATTGATTCAGTTGCGCCTTGGCTGACCACCATCAAAGTATTACCTAAATTGTCTTTCAAAGATATTCTGCGAATTTGCCATCCTTCGGTGCTCGTTATGAATAGCTTACTTGTTGCGGGGTTAGGATAAATTCGAATGCCTTCGAGGTTTTCGCTTACCGAGCTTACGAAATAGAATGGGTCAGACATTTCCGAAACACAGCCTGGAGCAGTCGTTACTTGAACAGTGTAATAGCCTGTCCTTTGCGGGTAAATGTATTGGTTCGTATCGCCAATTAAAATCACTCCATTGTAATACCATTGATTCCCATACAGCGACGACGAGGCAAGGAATCCGCCACTATCGATTATAACTGGCTTCTCTGGTTTAGGAGCAATCCTGACGGTAATTTCGGCGGTATCGCGGAAATTGTAACCAGGGAAGTTTTGAATTAATTGAACCTTTCCAATTCCGCTTTGACCCCAAAGCACCCAAATGCGTCGATTAGTATTCGAAGAAGTAATAGTTCCGCCTTGAACTGACCAGAGACAATTTGCTCCAAGGTTGGAAATAGATTCGAAATAGGTTTCGGTTTGCTCGCAAACAAGAGTATCGCCGAGTATTTCGGCGGGCTGGAAAATTCGCACCATTATTTCAGTCGAATCGAAACATCCCGCTTGCGATGTTTGAACGACGGAAACTTTGCCTACCCCTGGATAAATCCAAGCAATTGTTACCGAGTCGCGATTGGATTCACCAATTATCGCTCCATTGGTAACTTTCCATTGAACTCCGAAAAAGCTAGAATTTCTACGGGTTTTATAAATCACAACATCTTCGATTCGAACTTCCCCAGGTCCAGTTATGTTTGCAACAGGTTTTTCGAAAATGTCAACTTTTATCGAAACAGTGTCGGTGCAACCCCCAATCGTTGTTCTTCGCAACCGTACAAATCCTTGGCCGACACTATCCCAACGAATGAGGACAACATTGTGCCGAGGTTTGGTAATTAATGTGCCATTTACAACACTCCAAGAGTTAAGTATTTCGGTGCTGTCGGAAGTCGAATAAAGGTAAGTATTGCCCGAACAAGCAAGTTTTGGACCATTGAGAATTCTACCCGGTAGATTGGAAAAATGCACCAACAAAATTGATGAATCGACACAGTTGTATTGATTTACACTTGTTAGAACAACTTTACCTTCGGTATTTGTTTCCCATTCGACGAAAATTGTATCGCTCATAGGGTCATTTAAAATCACTCCGCCTTCGACTCGCCAAATGTAAAGATGATTGGGTTTCGAATCTCGCCATAAAATTTGCTCACTACTTGAACAAACAATTGAGTCGCCATAGATAGCAGGCTTTTCGATATCGTGAATTTCGATATTTCTATTTAAATCGCCACCATCGAGAGCAGGCTGGGTAGAAACAACTTTAATCCTGTAATGCAGGCTTTCTTTAATACCTTTTGGCACATAGCATAGAATTTGATTTTGAATCTGGTTTGCAGAACTTGCACGGCTTCTACCAATTATCATTGGATTATCGAAGGAACCCGAAGAGTCGCTCAATAGGGCAAGGAATTCATTTTGGCTGTCGAACAAGCCGAAAGTATAAAATCGGACAACAGTATTTGTCCCTTGGCAAAGCGAATAAGGTAGTTCGTAAGTCCTGATTTCAGGCAAAATTATATCGTTTAAAACATACAAGCCTTTATTGGTTGCAATCCATTTGTTATTAGAAATGTCAACAAGTATGTCGGCAATGTAGTTGCTTTCCAAAGGCGAGTTTGCATTATTTAAGTAAATCCAGTTTGTGTCCTTAATTGCAACAAGTCCAGCGTCGAAAGTACCAATCCAAAGCCAGCCTTGTTTGTCCATCGCAATTCTTGTCAAATTGTTCGAAGGCAAGGGGGAATTTCCATCTCCGTAAATATTCCAAACAGAATCGAGGGTAACTAAGCCCACTCTGTCGGTTGCAAGCATCAAAGTTTGGTTGTCGTCGATATAAATATCATTTATTGTAACACCAACCAAAGGCGAATTGTTGACATCATACAAATAAAGTGTATCGGGTGTTAGTATTGCTAAACCAACTCTATTTAAGCCGATGTACAAGCTGTCGCCGGATTTGTAAAGAGCTGTGATATCATTACGAAGAACACCATCGTAAAGAGTATCGTAACGGGTAACTTGCGAAAAGTTTTGTTGCGATAAATCCAAACTTACCAGCCCGCTATCGGTTCCAACCCACAATTTACTGCCATCTTGCAAAAGCTTTCGAACATTGTTGCTCGGAAGCCCTAGGGTATCGTAAGTAAGAATATAGAACATTGGTGGAAAATTGGAAATAAAAAATCCCAAGGTCAACCCATAGTTTGTAGCAAAAGAAATAATATTTCTCGGTTTATAGAACTCAATATCATTTACAACAACATCATCGAATTGAATGAGAAAATTCAAATTTCCCCAGTTCAGACCATCGAAGGTATTCAAACCATATTTGGAAGATATAAATTTTCGAAGGTCGTAATGTTCGAAAAGTGTTACAATTTCGTTCGATGGCAGTGGCGAATTTTTAAAGTCTATATGGATGAAGTTAGTATCTTGAATAACATTCAACATATTTTTAGTGCAAACGAATTTGCGATTTGTAATTCTATCGATGTGAATCTGGTAGATGTAATCGTTGCTCAAATCGGAGCTGTCGGCGGTGAGAACGTTCCAACCATTAGCATTTTGGTACCAAATTCCGCTGTCGGTTCCAATCCATTTGTAATTCGAAGTGTCCCAAGCGATAGATAAAACATTGTTGCTTGGAATGTTCGAATTGTTTGTATCGAAAACAAAAAAGTTGTCGCCGACAATATTTACCAGACCACCGCCAAGAGTTCCAACCCATTTGGAGTAATTATTTGGGTCGAATTCAACGAAGGTAACAAAATCGGCAGGTAATTGCGAATTTGTTGTGTTCCAAACATACCAATCGTTTCTGTCGAACAGAACCAATCCGAAATCAGTACCAAGCCAAATGTTACCAAGTCGGTCAATCGTAACGTAATTGATTTTGTCGGACGGTAACCCCGAATTGCCTGTATTATAAACTACCCAGTCAGTGCCATCGAAGAATGCTAAACCATTGTCTGTTGCAATCCATTTGTTACCCAAAACATCGAATGCTACATCATTGACATTGTCCGAAGGTAGCCCCGAATTTTGAGTGTTGTAAAGATTCAAACCCGATGATGTCAAAAGTAGAATACCTTTTGGGGTACAAATCCAAACGGAATCCAATGACTGTTTCCTTAACTTATTGATTTGGTGTGTGGGCAGTGGAGTGTTGAGTTTGTTATAGATTCCAACATACTTCATTGAATCCAAATTGAACACACCAATGCCTGCCTCTTTTGAACCAATCAAGTAGATAGAATTTCCAAAAATTGGCAAAACGCTGGTAATTTCGTTGCCGTTGAAGTAGAACCTCCATTGAAAATCATTGGAATATGCAGAAAGAGTAACGACTATTAAAGTAGCCAGAACAAAAAATAGTCTTTTCATAGTACACACCTTTTATTTTTTGTCATTTTGTAGTTTTCTAATATAATGAATTAAACTCCATTTATCAAAATAAGTTAATTGGGAATGAAAGGGAAACATCAAATTTTGTCCCGCACCGAGAATATGAAACAATCTTTTGTTCGAAAGCATCTTTGTCCCCTCCGAAGATAAGTCTTTTGGGGGTGGGAAACCTTCCTCTTCTTCGCTCAGCTGCACTTTCGTAACAATTGGACCATTGCCTCGTCCATCTAAACCGTGGCAAGGGACACAAAATCGAAGAAACAATAGCTCACCCCGCTTTAACATAAACGAATCAGCAGGTATTTCATTGATTTCTAAATTTTCCGCTTTTTCGATTTCATACGGAAGTAGAGGATAAAATGCATCTTCGAGTGGAATTGCATTCGGGTTTAATCTTACGTCGCGAACTTTACCTTCTTCGTCGTACGGAATAAAATCTGCTTTCAACTTGTTTTGATGGTCCATATCGGAAATAATTTCAAGAGGTTGCCTCCGATTCTGAACTGTTATATACCCAAAATACCTTAGGACAAGATAAACAGCCAAAAGAGTAAGTGAAAATGCAATGAAAAAAAGCAAATATGTAAGTTTCGCTTTCATTAAATCCTTTTAACTTCGAAAGTGAATTTATTTTCAACTAACTTGTTTAAAACATAATCGACTTGTGGAATTAATGAATCGGGCAACAAAAGCAAGATATCATCGGATTTGAGCTTAGAAATGTGGATTTTTACCTCATCGGGCACTTCTTTGGTGTGGGTGTGATTGACAAGTAAAAAGCGAATGAAGACAACAATTCCAGCAAAAAGCATAGTAATTTCGAATGCAAATGGCAAGGCAATTGCTAAATGGAACAGAGGCTTTCCGCTTTGCATAAGTGGATAATCAAAAACATTTATGTAATATTGATATGCAATCGACAAAAGGAAAATCAAAATTGAAGAAAGGAAGAGGTATTTAGCGAAGCTTTTTCTTATTTTATATTCTGAACAAGATATGGCACTTTTGTTTAAAGTGAATATTTTGCACTTTTGGAAATCATTGCCCAAAAGGTTTTTCAGAAAAGTCAAAATTTCTTTTTCTTTAAATTTGATAACAACCATCAGAATATATCATCTTCCAAAAAGGAAATATCTTCTGGACTAAGTGTTCGGTCATCATCGTATAGCATTTCTTCTTCGACTTTTTCGGGTGGCTTAACCTTACCTTGGCTTTGCAATTCGTCGATTAATGATTTAGGGACAATTTTAGTGTACCCTGTGGATTCCATCACGAGATAAATTCTTTTGTTGAAAATGTCAATTTTATTGATTTTGGCATTGCCTTCGGGAAGTTCAACAATAGAAAACATTGGTGGATAGTTTTTGTATTCATCGATATAGATATCGTGTTCGTAAAGTATACAACATTTCAGACGCCCACAGTACCCGCTCAGTTTTGCAACATTATTAGCAAGCCGTTGTGTGCGGGCGTGGTCCAAGGTTACGTGGCAGCTATTCTGGCAAAGATTGGAACAGCACAAAGACAAACCGCACGGACCCATACCACCAATTCTACGGGCTTCTTCGCGGGTGCTAATTTGACGAAGTTCAATTCGAGTTTTGTATATTTTTGCCAAATCTTTGACAAGTTCACGAAAATCCACTCGTTGTGGGGCGCTGAAATATATTGTAAGCCTTTGTCGGTCTAATTGCCATTCTGCTTCGGTTACTTTAATGTCCAAATTATGCTTTTTTGCTAACTCTCGGGTTGTTACGACTACCCCTGGCTCTTCCGAACGATTCTTTTCGAATATCTCCATATCCTTGTCGGTAGCAAAGCGAACCACAGGGTAAATCTTCTCTTCTTTCTTGTAATTACTCTTTAACTTATCTTCGGCTTCCTTACCAAAGGAAATAACAGTGCCTAAATCGAATCCGCTTTCAACTTCGACAATTACGTATTCATACTTGTTGAAAGTAAGTTTATTTGGATTGTTGAATATCCTTTTTCTTTTAACTTTGAAAATTACCTCGACAAATTCGGGTGGGGGGCCATTTTTGGAATTGCCATTGTATTTTACTTCCCCAACATCGAATTTGCCAACATAATCGAGATTGTAATAGCGGCTGTCGACCCAACGGTTGCGACTTGGTGGCTTTTGTTTTAAAATTTGCAAATAATATTTATTTCGTCGCTTTTGATTAGGCGAATCTTTCTTTTCCTCTGAACCTTGTTCAGAGCCTTCCCGATATATATCTTCCATAAGTAAGTCTCACAAAAATATAAATACATCTATTTTATTTCAATATTTTCAATTTCAAAAAGTGCAATATAATCAATAATTTTACAAAAAAGCCCCTTTTGGTATGCAAGGGGTTCAAAAAAATTAAGTGGCTAGGGACGGAATCGAACCGCCGACACATGGATTTTCAGTCCACTGCTCTACCAACTGAGCTACCTAGCCTTCGAAATTCAAAATTAATAAATTTTTTTCTTTTATCAAAATCTTTTACCAAATTCTTTTATTTTGTAATATTTATTCAAAAAAAACGTTTCAATATTTTGTTTATTGGAGATTTATGAAAAAGTTCAAATTCCAATTTGTAGTTTTCTTTTCTGTTATTTTGATTTTCGCTTGCAACGAAAAGAAAGAACAAGCTGAACCTTCAAATGATTCGAAAAACACAACTGTCGAACAAAAATCGCAAAGTCCCAACCAAAGGCAAGACAAAATTACTGTTTTGCTCAACCCTGAACTTGGTCAAAAGTTCACCTACAAAAACTATCTTTACCTTACGATGAAACAGAAATACGATACTGTTTCCTCGCAATCGAAAATGAATAATTTTAGCACTTTTAGTCTAAAAGTTACAGAAAAAACACCCGACTATGTCCGATTCAACATTACTTTCGAACAATTCGCAGTCGAAATTTCGAACGATTTCCAAAGGATTAATATCAATACTGCCCAACCAAGTTCAAATCCATCGTTGACGGAGACTTTTCTTCGAAAATGCGTTGGAAGAAACTTCTACATCAAAGTAAATTCGAAAACTAAAGAAATCGAACTTTCGGGTCTGGATACACTTGTAAAAAACTTGCAAAATTCGCTTTCAAAAACCCAAGATTTTGCGAACGTCGATAAACAAATGGTCGATAATTTAATCAACTCGATTTTTAGCGAAGAGAATTTGAAAAGTAGTTACCAAAAAATGTTCGATTTTTATCCTTCGACACCAATAACAATTGGCAATACTTGGGAGCGCCAACAAACTGTGCAAGAACCACTACCACTTAAAGTCAACAATGTCTATACTGTATCTTCAATCGTAAACGATACAGTATTTTTAAGCACAAAAGCAAAGCTAGATTTCTTGAAAAATGAATTACCCAAGGAAGTCAAACTGCTCAACGTTTCGGGTAATCAATCGGGCGAAATAAAATTGAACAGAAAGAATGGCTTGGTAATTATGGCTGCTGTCAAACAAAATATCAAAACGAGCCACGAGCTTACAAATCCAATGGAACAAAACAAAAAAGTTACAATAACGACCGAAATTACATCGACAAATAAAATTGAGTTGCAATAAACTCGGAGGAGGCAACTATGAAAATTTGGGCATATCTTGTTGTTGTAGTAAATTTAATTTTTGCATTAAACATATTTTCCGCACCAAAGTTAAGATTTGAAACAGGCGATACAGTGAATTTTGGTAAACTCCGCAATGTAGAAGATATGTTGAAAAAGAAAGTCAAGATATTCAACGATGGCACCGATACATTAAAGATTTTGACTGTAAGACCTGGTTGTGGTTGCACTGCTGCACCTTTGAACAAGAAGGAAATCGAACCTCGTGGCTTTGCCGAAATGGATATTTCTCTCATTCTTTCGAACAAACCAGGAAAATACACAAAATCTATTTACATTCAAACCAACGACCCCGAAAGAACAGAAACTTACTTGTATCTGACTGCAGAAATCGAGCCTGCATTGAAATTCTTTCCCGATACAAAAATTCTTGCATCAAACATATTAGCCCGAGATACTTCGTCATATAAGCTAATTATGCAAAATATGCTCGACGAGGATTTAATTATTAGGGACCCAAAGTATGAACCCGAAGGGACAATAGCCACGAACTTACCCGAAACATTGATTTTAAAGCCAAAGGAAGAATTTACGCTCGAAGTTCGAGTGTTCCCCACTTCGCCTGGAAATTACAGTGGAAAAATAAAAATCAAAACATCGGCAATGGATTTACCTCGAGTAGAAATTCCAATCTACGGGCTTGTAACAGGATTCAAGAAATAAAAATCAGGCTATTCCAAACCGAGTTCCAAAAGCAGAGGCGAAAGAGCCCGACAAAAGTATTGATAGATTTTTTTGTTCAATATACTTGGAAATTCTTCCAGAAATCGTGAATATATTGAACTATCGTAGAACAAAGCTTTTTTCAAGTTCCCGAGACTACTTCGGTAATGACGAAGGCGTGCATCGATTTTTGCAAGTTCGAAGTGTATTTCGGCGTTATGATAATCTCCATTCCTTAAGGTTGTTAAGACCTCTTTGGCTTCCGAAAGTCTTTCTAACTTGACGAGGAATTTCGAAAATTCCAAAACGACCAAAGGGTATTTATCGCTGAAACTTACAGCATTCTTGTAAGATTCAATCGCTTCTGAAATCAAATTTAGTTGACCTGAAACTCGGGCTCGTTCCAACCATAACTCGAAGCTTGTCGGGAAAATATCCAAAGCCTTCCTGGCTACTTCAATGGCACTATTCAAATTGCCCTTGTGTTTATATGTAAGGATTAATGCCAAATATGGAGGGATAAATTTAAGTTTGCTATTCGAAATTGCATCTTTAAAATATTTTTCGGCTCGGAAATAGTCGCCCATAATTGCAAATATCAAACCCAAACTGTAATTTAGATGCACCGAGTCTTTATTAATTTCATAGCCTTGGAAATATGATTCGTAAGCTTGCTTCAATCGGCCGAGCTGAAAATATGAATGCCCCATAAACAAAAATGCTCTCGATGAATACGGGTCAACCGAAACGCAATTTCGGAAAGCATCTATTGCCGAATAATATCTTCCTAACTCGTAATTAATAACACCAATGTAGAACCAAAGGTCTTCGGAAAAGACGTCGTATTCTAAACATTTAGTGAAGTATTTTAAGCTTCGCCGGTAGTCATCTTTGGAAAAGTATAGGGTTGCAAGTTCTTCGTAAACTTGATACTTAAGCTCATTTACAACGGGATTCGATTCTAATATATCGAGCAGAATCGATTCGGATTCATCGATTCGTCCAAGCTTTTTCAAAACTATTGCCTTGTGCAGTAGATATTCTTCGTTGTAGTCGGCTATCAAAAGTTTATCGATTATTTGCAAAGATTCATCGAACTTTCTTTGCTTGTAACAAACATACGAAAGCAGAAAGTTCGTTTCGCTGTCGGATGGGTCTTGGTGAACGATTTGCCTAAAAATTTCTTCTGCCTGCTTGAAATTCCTCGTATGCATCAAGATAATTCCACGCCTTTGCCATACGGATGTGGAATACGGATAATGTTCGATATAGTAATCGCACAATTCCAATCCTTCTTTAAAATGCTCGTTTACTATGCAATAATCAATTAAATCTTCTACTTTATCGAAATCTATTGGAAATTCCAACGAAGGGTCGTTTTTCCTCTGTTGTAAATACTCAAAGTATCGGCGAAACGATTCCTTTAAATCGTCACCAAACTCATCGTCGTTATTATCGTATTCAGAATCAAAGTAATTCATTTTTCGAAAACCTAATTCATCAAAACAAAAATATTGTATTTTTTGTAAACAATCAAACAAAAATGACGAAACTTCCACCCTTTTGTTTTTTAAATGTTCCTGCTGTTTATGAAAGCAGAACTGGGGAAGAAAATTATTTCCCAATGTTTTGCAGAGAATCCCGAATTGCCTCCAAATCGTAAAGAGTAAAACTTGTTGTAAGCCCTTTTAATGAATAAATCAACCTTTTCCTACAATCCAACTCGTTGTTGGCTTTTGTCAAAGGTGAGGAAAGCAAAATTACATACCTGTTGGTATTTGTTGTTGCATAAATGTGTTTATATACTTTTTCAGTTGAGGTCAGATTTTTGGCGATTTTCGGTTCGACTTCCCATAAAAAAACTGTTCTATTGCCAAAATCAATAACTTTTGGCTTATTTGGCACTAAATGGGCGGGGAAAACAGTCCGAAGGTAGTCCCGTTCGTAGATGAAATGTTCGAAAAGGGTATCGGAATTGTGGCTTTTTAAAAATTCCCCCACAGGAACAATTGTAAATTGAATTAATTGCCCATCGATGGAAAACAGCAAATCTTCGGGTTCAATTTCGAAAAACTTTTTGCCCATTATTTCGCACTTAAAGCTTTCGTCTTTGCCATTGAAGACGAACAGGAAGCCATCGGGTGTTTTCAAAACACTTAAACCTTCTTCGTTAGTTGTTTTGGAATTAACAACAAATGCAAATATAAAGAAGATTAGAGCGAACAAATGTTTTTTTCTCATTAATGCTCCGTCGAAGGTTCTTGATGAATGTGAACAATACTGCCTTTTAAGTTTTTCGAGATTTCTTCTTCGACCAGGTCGGAAATTCTATGTGCTTCTTCGAGTGTCAAATTTGGGTCTAAATGAATGTTGAGATTAACGAAAATATCAGCACCCGACATTCTAATTTTTATGTTATGGACTTCTTTAATTTCGGGGAACTTACCGACGACATCTTCGACAATTACTTTGGCTCGGCTTGGGGCTTTGTCGATTAGTTGGTCAACTGCTTTCCGTGCCAATCGATACGATAAGAATAAAATTACAACAACAATAACCAAAGCCCCGATGGAGTCGGCAGCATAAATACCAAAATTCGATAGAATCAATCCCAACAAAACTACTGACGATGTCAAAATATCGGTGAAGAAGTGGTAAGCATCGGCTTCCAAAGCTTGACTACGATATTTTTTCGCAGCTTTATACAAAGCAGTTGAACGGTTAATATCGACAACAAT
>FWPV01010601.1_pt1 | contig 15008 bp, 13 predicted proteins | sample 2228371 | NCBI WGS metagenome assembly FWPV01 (sample SAMEA103939776, study PRJEB20133) | metagenome
TAGACAGTGCCCTTCCTTTTGCCGCCCATGTTTTTATCCAGCGCGCAGTTATCGTTAATTTTTCTCTTGACGGAGAAAACAGAAAAGTCTCCACTTTTGCTGATACTGTGGGGGGTTTCTTGCAAGAACAAAAAGTCGTCCTCGAAAAAGAAGATTTAATAGCACCAGGAAAGAATGAAATTTTAAGCAACGAGTTAAATATCAAGGTCACAAGGGTAATAAAAAAGGAAATCATCCAAAACAAAGAAATTCCTGCCCCGCTAAAGAAAATTGAGGAAAAAAATATCGCTTTTGGAGAAATTAAAGTCAAAGAAAAAGGAGAAGCAGGACTTAAAGAAGAAAAGTGGCAAATTATTTATCATGATGGAGAAGAAATAAAAAGAAAGCTTCTGGCGGAAAAAATCATCAAAGAGCCCAAGCCGCGCGTGGAAGTACACGGAGCAAAAATTTCGCTAACATCAGCAAAAATTGGCTTGGCCAGCTGGTATAACGGAGGATATATTGCCGCACATCCCTCTTTTCCTCTCGGCTCTTCGCTAAAAGTAACGAATTTGCTGAATGGCCAAAACACTATTGTTAAAGTAGTGGATCGCGGTCCTTTTATTAAAGGTAGAATTATTGATTTGGGGAAAAAAGCTTTTGACGCCGTTTCCTCTTTAGGCAAAGGGCTTATCCCTGTAAAAGTAGAAAAAATCAATTGATAAAATTAACTGACAAAAAAACTCTGCAGAAAATTCTCTCCGCGCAGAAAATTAAAATAAAAAAATTCCGCGGCCAGAATTTTTTAATTTCTCAAAAAATTTTGGAAAAAATTATTGTTACAGCGGACTTAAAAAGAAAAGATAATATTCTGGAAGTAGGAGCGGGTTTGGGCACTTTGACTTTGGCCCTAGCGCCTCAGGTGCAAAAAATTATTGCGGTGGAGAAAGAAGAAAAATTCATTCCCTTGCTAGAAAAAAATTTTAAAAGATTTTCTCATGTAAAAATTATTCCAGGCGATATCTTAACCCTGAACATGCCGCGAATTTTTCAAAAAGAGAGCTTTATTGCGGGAAAATATAAAATTGTTGCCAATTTGCCTTATTATCTTAGCAGTCATTTTCTTAAAATTTTTTTACAGAAAAATTTGCGTCCTTCATCTTTTGTTCTCCTTCTGCAAAAAGAAGTAGCGGAAAGAATCACAGCTTCTCCTCCAAAAATGAATCTTTTAGCTGTAAGTGTACAAATTTTCGGCAAGCCGAAAATTGTATTTTTAGTTCCTAAAGAAAATTTTTGGCCGCAACCAAAAATAACTTCAGCTGTTTTAAAAATTGATTGCTTTGAAAAACCACTGATAGCGGAAAAAGAAGAAAAAAATTTTTTTAGGATGGTGAAAGCAGGGTTCAGCCAAAAAAGAAAAACCCTCGTCAACGCTCTCTCTGCCGGATTACATTTACCAAAAGAAAAAATCAAAAAAATAATAGGGGAGCTGGGTTTGCCTGAAAAAATCCGCGCTCAAAATCTGACCCTTGGTGATTGGCAAAAAATTAATAAAAAATTGCTTCCTTAGATTAGTAAGGGATAAAGAGAAAAGCAAGCTTGACCTTTTTTGACAAGCTTGTTTTCTTGTGCTACAATATAAACAAGCTCTGAAATTTATTATTTGGGGCCCAAAAACAAAAACCAAAATCAATAAACAACTTATCTTCTAAGCCATAAAGTGTATTAGGATAAGTTTTATTTTATTGTAAAAAAAGCCAAAAAATAAAAATGGCCAAAAAAACCATCCTCATAATTTTAGGAATTATCTTAGGAGTCGGGATTCTCGCCGCGGGTGTTTATATCTACATCACAAGAAAAGCAGAAGAACCGGCTCCTTTACTTTTAGAAGAAGAAAAAATAGGAGCTCTTCCTAAAACAGAAGAAATCACAAAAAAAGATTCTGATCTCGACGGATTGCCGGATGAGGAAGAGGCAAAATACGGCACTGATTCCTTCAATCCTGATACTGATGGCGATGGCTGGCTGGACGGCGAAGAGGTGCGCAACGGCTATAACCCTTTGGGCGGGGGAAGATTAGATACTGACGGAGACGGCCTTCCTGATGTGGAAGAAGAAATTTATGGAACAGATAAAAACAATCCTGACACAGACGGAGATGGTTATAAAGACGGCGAAGAAGTACGCAACGGCTACAATCCTCTTGGCGAAGGAAAGCTTGCCGTTACACCTCCACCCTCAGAAGCTCCTTCGGAAGAAAAACCGGAAGAAGCAAAAGAAAAAGCCGCGGCTTTTAATTTCACTCAAGATTTTTATAATCAGTACTTAAAACCGGAAAACGAAGGGGAGCCAGCTAAAGCCGCTACCAAAGAAATGCTAGATGATTATCTCGCCAAACAAAACACCAAGGTTCATCTTCCCTTTATTCCCAATACGGAAATAAAAATTTCCAAGGAAGAAGGGGAGGAAGCAATAAATAAATATTTGAAAAAGACACAGGTGGAACAAAAAGGAGTAGACCCTGCTGTACTCCAGCAGGCCTTTGAGGCAATTATGAACAAACGGGATCCTTCGATTATGCGCAGCACAGTGGCTTATCTTAAAAACGAACTCAAAGATTTGGAGAACATCGAAACCCCCTTTGAGGCATTGAATCTGCACAAACTGCACATAGGCATTATGCGGATAAATATCGAATTATTAAATCAAATAAGCAATTTTGAAAATGACCCCGTGGGTTCTTATGTGGCTTTAGTCAAGCTGGACAGAATGTCAAACCAAATAAAGCCTCTTTTTGATGAAGAAGTAAAAAAATTAACGGATAAATACAAAATCAAACTCTAGAAATGGAATCCTCCGAAACAAAAATAAAAATCATTTTAACCTTAAACTTTATAAGCATAATTACCCTGCTTATCAGCTTTTTTGCACTTTATCAAAAGGCAAATGCTCAATGTCCGGTTATAGAAGTAAGGAAGGGAGCGCCCACAATTAAAGATGCGGTAAAAGTAGGCATCTTGGAAGCCTTTCCCCAGGCCACCTTAAAGCAGGTTAATACTGTAATGGATATTAATGATGCTGATCCTCTGCAAGTAGATACAGAGGTAAGAATTCTCACCAATGAACCGGGCTCTGATCCTTTTGATCCCAATGCTCCTAAAGTTGACTGGACCACCACAGAAGACCGCAAGCGCTTTGAAACTGAAGATATTAAAACTGAAGCGATCGGCCAATTTGCGGATAGCGTGCGCAAGATTTACTGGGGAGATCCGGAAAATCCAAACTCCGAACCACAATATGTAGTCAGCCCTCATGATTGGTTAAATGAAATTCCTCGGCGGGCTGTGGTCAATGCTATTTTAGGCGAATGCGATGAGAACGAACCTTATACTTGCGCGGAAGAAAAATTATTGGGGGAAAATACTATTTTACGAGGAACTGCCCAAGAGGATTTAGAGCAAAATCTCATCAGTCATTATACTTCTCCTGCGGCGAAGCCTGATTTTACCTCCTCCCTTACTGTGGCAGATCCAGGAGATGCGCTTGACCCAGATAAGGGCGGCGGCTGGGATGAATTTCTGTTAGCATGGATGGATCCCAACAACAATCCTTATGGCATCAAATTAAAAGCCCAGGCATATGCAGACAAAATGTATGTGGATATTGCCAACTCCCGCCAAGCAGAGTTTTTAGCTTACAGAGGAGTAAAACCCATTACTAATCAGCAGCAGGCAAAAGAACAGCAATCCCAAACCGCTCCCAGTGAAGAGGGTGGAGAAAAAGTTGCCTATGCCGGACCATGGAAAGAATTTGTAGTAGACACAGGGGATTACGTCGCTCATCTGCGCGAGCAAATGGATAATGACACTAATGCCCTCTATTTAAGTCTTTTACCCTTGCCCGATTTAGAATCAGGAAAAGAACACCAGCCGCCTTATACGGTGAAATTGCCCGAGGAAAGAGAAAAAGATTTTACCGGAGAGGATTTTTTGGAAACTTGGTACACAGAAAGCGGCATGCGTGAAACAGGAGGACTTCAAGGGTTGGTTTCTAATCTTTTAAATTATGTATCAAGATTAATTGATCGTTATGTAGACAGATATGTAGGTATGGCTTTGGATTATGTAAATAGATATACAAGAGAATTGGAAATCCCTTCAGAGTTTTTTCCTTCACCATAGCCCTCTTTCATTATTTTATAATCAATGAAAAAAAGCTTCCCGGATAATAAAAATTTCAAAAAAATTGCTTTGTGCCTGCTTATTGTTTTGACGATGAATCTATTTTTTGAATTCATTTCCCAGCAAAATTACGCTCAAGCACAAAATAATGCAGAAGAACCAAAGAGCACTTTGCCGGAAAAGAGTGAAGCTAAAAAAGACGATAGCTGGTGGGGCTTTATCTCTAGGATTTTGGGGTTGATATTTTTTCTTCCCATCATGCTCTTTGCTTGGATTCTTAGCTTAGAAGGGAAAATATTAGATGTAATCCTGCAGGTAAAAACTTTCACTGATTTAGAAGGAGTGCGTCATGGCTGGACAATTATCAGGGATTTTGTCAATATGTTTTTTATTATCGTTCTTTTAGTGATTGCTTTTGCCACTATTTTAAAAATTGAGGCCTACGGCTACAAAAGATTAATTCCCAAACTAATTGCGGGGGTACTTTTAGTTAATTTCAGCTTATTTATCACAGGAATAGTAATAGATGCCTCTCAAGTAGCTTTAATGACTTTCGCCAATAAAGCAATTAATCTGTCTGAAACTATCGCCAATGCCGCAGGTCTATCAAGAGTCTTAGGTTATGTCGAGAAAGGACCGCAGAAGTCTCCGCAACAACAAGCGGCGGCAGGACAGCAAAAAACATGGTGGCAAGAATATAAAACATCTGAAAGCACCTATCTTTCTTCTATGATTATGATAACCATCATGTACCTTATCGCTATCATCGTCTTTGGTATTGTAACTTTTCTTTTTTTAGTCCGCATTGTCGCTCTATGGTTTTTAGCGATTCTCTCCCCCTTTGCTTTTCTTTTGATGATTTTGCCCGCCACAGGAGAAACCGCCAGAAAATGGTGGAACGCTCTTTTTCGCTACGCTTTTTTTGGCCCTATTATGGTCTTCTTTCTTTACATTCTCCATTGGATGATTAAAAAAGCGGGGGGGGAAGGAAGCAGTCTTGCTGCCCAACTGGAAATCGGAACAATTTCTCAACAAGAAAAGGGGCTTACTGCTTGGCTGGGAACCGCTTTGGGAAATTACGCTGTGACCCTTCTTCCCTTCTTTTTGATAATGATTTTTTTAGTAGCGGGGGTTATCGCTGCGAGGGCTATGGGTATTTACGGCGCGGCCGCGGCGATTTCTTACGGCCAAGCAATAGGAAAAAGAATATCTGGTTATGCAGGAAAACAAGCTCAGCGCATGGGTCTTGACTTAGCAGGAAGATTAGCGGCTTTAGGCGTTGCCGCCGCCAGACGACTTCCTCGTATAGGCAGTCGTCTGCCCAGCATGGCAGGAATACGCGCAGCAGCAGAACGCTTGCCTGTTTTAGGTAGAATTTTAGGGGGGCCAGGAACAACGGCGCAGAGAATAAGCAAGCAGGTTGATGATCTGAAAAAAAATTACAAGAATTTTGCCGATCAAGATCTCGATCTTATTTCTCAGCGCGACACCTCTACTGCCGAACAAAAAATGGCTGCTCTTGATGTAAAAGCAGAAAGAGGCAAATTAAATGAAAAAGATTTCAGCGCAAGTAATTTAGCTATGCTCAATGCCAGCCCCATAGGCGCTAAATTTGCTAAAGCCATGGTTAAAGCCATGCCCAATATGGCTCCTCGCTTGCAGGGCTATAAGAATTTTGAAAAATTCGATACTGTAGAAAAAGTGGTGGATTCATACTCACCTGAAGATATGAAAAAAATCCAACCAGAAGGTATGTCTGGAGAAGTTTCAAGTATTATCGCCAAAAGCCAAAAAATCAAGCCCGTACACCTTTCTGCTCTAGCAAGAAACAATACAGAAACTTTCTTTGCGCCTGAAGGCATTAATGCGCATTGGGCTACAAGACCCAGGGATTTCACTCCTGACAAAGCAAGGTGGCTAAGATCCACAACAGCCAGAACTATGGGCATAGCGCAACCTCCGCTCCCTCCCATCGCCCCTTCCGACCGACCCGCTCCTCCTCCTGGCCCGCCTTCTCCTATCCCCCCTTCCGCGGCGCGCCCCCCCTCATCCTCTTAGGCCTTAACCCCAAAATCCCTTTTTAAAACATTTATGCCCCAAAATAATCTCACAAATAAAAACCGCTATGCCCAGAGATGGGAAAAATTTAAAAAACTCCCTCCCAATCTTCAAGATGCTATTTTTGATCCAGAAATAGCAGATAAAATCCAATCAGTGGCCAGCAAATTCAACTTGGAAACAGAACAGCTGGAAAGCATGGCAGAAATAACAGGAGAAGCTATCCTAGGAGAAATCATCCCCTCTAATTTCCCTAAACAAATTGCTCAAAGATTAAAAATCGACGAACCTCTTTCAGTTGCCCTTGCTTTTGAACTTAATCGCCAAATTTTAAGCAATCTTTTGCCTTCCTTTCGTTCTTTTTTACAAAAGCTTCCCCCTGAAGCGCTCTCCGCCTACCAGCAAGCAACCAGAAAAGCAGCAACTGGCAGCCTTCCAGCTTTACCTGCCAAAGAAAAAATGGATATCAGAACTGCTTTGGGGAAAAAACCCCAAATCGGCCTGCAAACTATTGGGCAAAATAAAATAAGACTTACTAAGGAAGGGGTGGAAGTAAATCCCACCATTAAAAACTGGCTGCAGGATTATGATGAATTTTTGGGAGTACAGTGGCATTCTAACCTTGATCGACTGCGTTACTTGCAGGAATCTCCTAATGCTCGAAAACTCTCCCCTCAGGAACGCAATAGCTTAGGGAAAATTTTCAAATCTTATGATGAAAAAACTCCCCTTTTATTTGATGAAACAACTTCTGCCTTTACTCTAACGGAAGAAAGACCTGCCCTTCCTTCTCCTCCCTCGCCGACCCCTTCCTCTTCCCCGATTCTCTCCAAAAGCAAAGTTCCCTTAACCCACATTGTAGATCTCAAACAAACTCCCTCCCCTAATGCAGAAAATTCCTTGCTGGTGAGCCACAAGCGCAATACCATTTCACCGCGCAAACATCCAGAACCCCTTGATGAAACCATCTATAATATGCCTGAAGATCGTCAGGCTCTAAGAAATCTCTCCAGAAGAAAATAAATGCAGTTTAATATTCCTCAATTCATTGATGTAGAAGACAAAGTCATTGGTCCTTTGACTGTGAAGCAATTTCTATGGCTGCTCACAGGATCAGTGGCGATTTTCTTTATTTATATGTTTACCGATCTTTCTTTATTTATCATCCTCGCCTCTCCTGTTGCTTTGATTTTTCTTGCTTTGGCCTTTTACAAAATCAACGGCAGAAGTTTTATTGTCTTTGTGGGCGCTGTTCTTTACCATTTTATCCGCCCAAAATTTTTCCTTTGGCAAAGACAAGTGGAATTAAAAGATATTGCCATTGAACGGACAGAAGATGAAAAAAAGATTGAATCAATGAAGGAAAAAGAAAGAAAAGAATACCAAAAAATGCACCGCCAAAAACAAATCTCTGAAAGCAACTTGGAAAGATTGGCAAAGGCCTTGGATACTGAAGGGGTAATCCCTGGAGCGAGAATAGAATTAATTGAATAAATATGCCCAGAAAAACCAAAAACTCCACCCAAAAATATTTGGCTATCGAAGAAATTCGCGAAGGCATTGTGGTGTTAAAAGACGGCTCGCTTCGCGCCGTATTAATGGTCTCCAGCATTAATTTCGCCTTAAAATCCATGGAAGAGCAGGACGCCATTATTTTTGCCTATCAGGATTTCATCAATTCTTTGGATTTTCCCCTGCAGATTGTAGTAAATTCCAGAAAATTGGACATTGCTCCTTATTTAAAAAAGGTAAAAGAAATGGAACTTCAGCAAAAAAATGAATTACTGCGCATTCAAACCACGGGATATATTGATTTTATAGAAAAGCTGGTGGAAATGTCTAATATCGTCACCAAATCTTTTTATATTATCATCCCTTTTGCTCCAGCATTGGCTAAATTAGGATGGCGGCACAAATTGCAATCCATCGTCGCGCCAAAAACCACATGGCGAAGGAGCAAGGAGGATTTTGAACGCTATAAAGCCCAGCTTTGGCAAAGAGTGGATCATGTGGCTTCGGGCTTAAAAGGCCTGGGCATTCGCATGGTCCCGCTCAATACCCAAGAATTAATCGAACTTTACTATTCTTTATACAATCCTGTCACCAGCCGCAACTTGCGCCTTACCGATATTAATGATCTGCAGTTAGAGTCTAATTTAACTATTAGCGCTTAATTCGTTATGCCTCTTCCCTCGTTGCCATTTGCAAAAATAAAAAAACCAGCCAAAAAAGAGCTCTCCCCTGAAGAAAAAATTTTCCGAGAAGGAGTGACCACTATTAAAGATCTTATTGCTCCGGCGGCTTTTAAAATTTCTCCTAATTTTTTGCAATTGGGAGATATGTATGTCGCTTCTTTTTTCGTCTTGACTTATCCCCGATACCTGGTGACCAATTGGCTCTCTCCTATTATCAATCTGGATACGGTAATGGATATTGCCATGTTTCTTTATCCCCAGGAATCGGGGGTGGTTTTAAAAAATCTGCAGAAAGCCGCGGCGCGCATTCAGGCCAGCATCACCATGGCTGAAGAAAAAGGCATGGTGAGGGATCCTGTCTTGGAAATCGCTCTCAATGATGTAGAAAACCTTCGCGACAAATTGCAGGCAGGAACAGAGCGGCTTTACCGCTTTGGACTGTATTTCACCATTTACGGAGAAAGCGTGGAGGATCTTTCTAAAATCCGCTCCCAATTTGAAGCTATTTTAGAATCTCGTCTTGTTTACGCCAAGCCCGCCATTTTTCAGATGGAGCAGGCGTTTACCTCCTGCCTTCCCTTGGGCCACGATGAAATTATGATCACCAATAATTTAAATACCGCTCCGCTTTCCACCACTTTTCCCTTTGTTTCCGCGGATTTAACCTCTAATGACGGCGTGCTTTTCGGCATTAATCGCCATAACAACAGCCTGATTATTTTCGATCGCTTTAGCATGGAAAACGCCAATATGGTCATTTTCGCTAAATCCGGCGCGGGCAAAAGTTACACCGTAAAGCTGGAAATCCTGCGCAGTTTAATGTTTGGTACAGATGTCATCGTCATTGACCCGGAAAATGAATACCAATATCTTGCCAATACTGTAGGGGGAAGTTTTTTGAAAATTTCTTTGGCTTCAGATCACCGCATTAATCCTTTTGATTTGCCCAAGCCGCGTAAAGACGAAGATCCGGAAGATGTTTTAAGGGAATGCGTGATTAATCTTTCTGGTCTTATTGATTTAATGGCAGGAGGCCTCACCCCCGAAGAATCTTCCATTGTAGACCAAGCTTTAATTGAAACTTACGCCGTTAAAGATATCACCCCTGAAACTTACGCTACTTGGGACAAAACCCAAGTGCCCACTCTTGAAGATTTTGTGGAAATTTTGGGCAACATGAAAGGAGGAGCTGGAGTAGCTCTGCGCTTAAAAAAATATACCGAAGGTACATTTGCAGGAATTTTCAATCGTCCTACTAATATTTCTATGGATAATCAACTTGTGGTTTTCAATATTCGCGATATGGAGGATCAACTGCGGCCGCTCGCTATGTTTGTCATTTTAAATTTTATCTGGACCACAGTGCGTTCAGAATTAAAACGCCGACTGCTCGCTATTGATGAAGCGTGGTGGATGATGCAGCATGAGGATTCCGCACGTTTTCTTTTTGGCTTAGTAAAAAGAGCGCGCAAATATTATCTGGGGGTTACCACTATCACTCAAGACATTACAGATTTTTTAACTTCTGTGTACGGAAAGCCCATTGTTACTAATTCTTCCATCCAGATTTTATTAAAACAATCTCCCGCGGCTATTGATTTAATCGTGGAAACTTTTAATCTCACAGAAGGAGAAAAATATCTGCTCCTGGAAAGCGACGTAGGGGAAGGCATCTTCTTTGCGGGATTAAAACACGTGGCTATTAAAGTGGTGGCTTCATACGCCGAAGATCAAATTATTACTTCTGACCCTCGTCAAATTCTGGAAATTGAAAAAGCAAAAAAAGAATTAATGGAAGAAAAATAAATGCCCAACGGCATGGATACCGCTGCTAATCCCGAAGAAGAAAAAAATCAGGAAGAACTGGAAGAAGCCCAAGTTCAACAGCGCCGCATAATGATGGAAATGGCCAAAAGAAAAGCGGCGGCGGCGGCAAAACAAGCGGCAAAAAAAACGGCGGCAGCAGCAACAAAAGCTCTTTATCAAGCAGTAGCGCGCTCCACTATCTGGGTTTTAGGAACATTGTTTGGTTCTATTGGAGGCGTCACAATATTAGTTATTATCGGCATTATCCTTATCGTCGTGATAGTGGCGGTTATTCTATATTATTGCTATGAAAATCCCTGGACATGCGTAAAATGGCTTGGATTTAAAGGAAGCTGGGAAGCCCTAAAAGCATTAATTAGATACTGGGTATGGGGTTCATAAATTAAAATTTAGATAAAATAATGAAAAGAATATCAATATCAATTTTTTTAACAATCATTTTGGGCTTCATTTTAATTTGTAATTTTACTTTTGGGCAAGAAAAGCAAGCAGATACTTCCTATACCCTAGAAGCTCCTCTTATGCAAAAAGAGGCGAAAGACCTGGGAGATTATTTAACCCAAGTTTATAAATTCTTGGTTTATGCTTGTATAATCGCTGCTTTATTCGCCGTAACTATTGGCGGATATTATTATCTTACTGCCGCAGGAGATGCCAACAAGGTGGCAAAGGGGAAAGATATCATTGTTAATGCCATTATGGGCTTGGCTTTAGCTTTGTTTGCCTGGGTGCTTTTAAATACCATTAGCCCTCAATTTGTCACCCCTTCCAAAATCGGAGAAAGGTTTAAACTTGGCGGTGCTCCAACTATCCCCAGCGGCAAGGAAGAACCCGCTCCTGCCATACCCTCTGGTACTCGCATTGGCAGAGAAACACGCATAACACCTGAACAATTATATAGAGACTTAGGACCATATGCTAAAAATAATCTCGCTAACCCTCAATCTAATGTCTTACCATCTGCATTGATTGAACCAGAAGAAAATGAAGAAGTGACTTTTTCTCTCAAGGGAAAAGATGGTACTATCTATACGTTTGATATTAAAGGGAGTCCTTTTCATCAATCTCATTATATATATGATATTTATACTTATGCGAATAAAGATGGAAAAATGTATGAACTTCCTAAAGAACGTATAGTTACCAAAACTCCTTCGCCGAAAGAATCTCCATCGAAACTCTTCACGTACCAATTTCAACCCACGCCTACTTCATCTCCCGTTACCGCAGAGTTCATATTAACAAGAGGAGTTGGCGGGGCTGCTACTCAACTTACTGGCCGACTACTAGATTAAACCCAAACAACAAAAACACTCTTTTCTAAAAAAGGTGTTTTTGTTATGCTAAAAACATCATGACTATGAAAATAAAAAAAGTTTATATTTGCAAAAACTGCGGAGAGGAGTTTCCTAAATGGCAGGGAAAATGCCCCCAATGTGAGAAATGGCATACTTTGACAGAAGAAACCATCATCATTAATCCTCTTGCCAAAGAAAAAATCACTGCCACGCCTCTCAAACCTTTAGTTTTGCAAAGCAAAAAATCTTTTCAAAAATTGCCTCGCTACCCCTCAGGCATAAGAGAATTTGATCGTGTTTTAGGAGAAGGGATAATTGCAGGAGGAGTTTTTCTTTTGGGAGGAAACCCAGGCATGGGCAAATCTACGCTGGTTCTGCAAGCGGCAAATAATTTAAGCAAAAAACAAAAGGTTTTATACATTTCCGGCGAAGAAGCCGCAGAGCAGATCCAGTCAAGACTTTCTCGGCTTCAACAGCCATCAGACACTTTGTCATTTGCCAGCAGTCACAATCTAGAGGAAGTTTTAGCCACATTAAAGAACGAGAAGCCGCAAATTGCCATTTTGGATTCCATCCAAACTATTGCTTCTGAATATATTGAAAGCATCCCTGGAAGCATTACCCAGGTAAGAGAATGCGCTTCCCAGCTTATTAAATCAGCAAAACAAGATAAAATCAGCCTTATTATTATAGGACATGTCACCAAAGGAGGAGATGTCGCTGGGCCCAAAACCCTAGAGCATCTCGTGGATGCAGTTTTATATTTAGAAGGAGACCCCGTTTCTTCCTTGCGCATTTTGCGCTCAAGTAAAAATCGCTTTGGCAAAACGAGCGAAATCGGTGTTTTTGAAATGACCCAAGAAGGTTTGAAGGAAATCAAAGATCCCGCGGGCATTTTTTTGTCCACCCAAAAAACATGGACCCCAGGATCTTGTTTATCCGCTGTGCTGGAAGGATCAAGAATTATTCTTATAGAAGTGCAGGCGCTTACCAACTTTACCAAATTCGGCTATCCTAAAAGATCTAGCCGCGGCTATGATTTCAACCGCCTGCAGATGCTGCTGGCAGTGCTTACCAAAAGATTAAAATTAAAATTAGACCGTCAGGATGTTTATGTTAATGTAATGGGAGGATTAACTATTGACGAACCCAGCACTGATTTGGCAGTGGCCTTAGCCATTATCAGCGCCCATTATAACCGGGCTTTGCCGGAAAATTTAGTGGCCTTGGGAGAAATCGGCTTATCCGGGGAAATCCGCATCGTCCCGCAAATAGAAAAAAGAATTCATGAAGCTAAGCGCTTAGGATTGCAAAATTTTGTCATCCCTCAAGATAAAAAAATATCGCTTTCTCCTGACACCATCTTGGCCTCTCATATCAGCGAGGCCAAAACAAAATTATTTTAATTTTTAATCAAATATGATGGAAAGAGAAGAATTTCATCCGTCTTTAAAAGAATATCCCAAAGATTTTGGCAATGTAGAAGCAGAGGAAATGCAGTTAGAGTTTTTGAAAAAAGAGTTCAGGGCCATAGAAAAAGTGGAAAAAGCATCCCGCTTTGATGATCAAAGAAATGCCACGGATTTTGTGGTGCGCTTGAAAAATGGCGCTCTTTTCGCTCTACAGGGCACGCTTTCCTCAGATCCCGAAACCCATCAATACAAAGTAAAACAGCTCCTCGCAAAACCAGTGGTAGATTTACATGATGATACGGGAAAGGTGGTAGAAAGGAATGTGCCGCGCTTTGTTATTTCTGAAGACAAAATAAAATTTGGCCAGGCTTTTAACCGAGCAAAAGAAGCAGGACTGGAAAGCCCCTATTTTGCTTTTAATGAAGAAGAAAGAAAGGCAATTACTGTCAAGTGGCTTCGCCAATTACTAAAAGAAGCGGAAACTCTTAAAGAACTTTTTCCTAAAAATCGCCATCTTTATGAACCGATAATCGAGTCATTAGGAGAGGAATTGGAGGAAGTTAAAAAAGAAAAAAGAGCAGCTTAGTTGCCGCTCTTAGAATGGCGAGGAATTATCTCTCCTAAATACACTTGGGATTTCCTGCCCGAGGGTAAATGAAAAAGGATGATGTCTTCCTGTGTATCTTCATTCCTGACAAGCTCTGCCCGGTTTAGCACTGAGCCAGCTTTGGTTATAAAAGTAACCATTGCCCCTTCTCTAGTTACTCTTTCTAGTTTGATATCCAGCACTTTGGAATCCGGACTTAATCTTTCTTTCATTCTTGTTAAAACTTCTAGCCAAAAACCTTCTGTTTCCTCTTCTTTTTCCGCGGGCATCATCTTCTTTCTCCCTAATAAAGAACAAGTTTTTGTATTATATATTAATGGGATTTTTGTGTCAAACCCAAATTCACCTTTGCCCCTGCAGAAAGCAGGGTTTTTAATAACAAACTAATGGATACCAATAGCCAAAAAACAAAAGCCAAATCATTTTTCCAATAAGGGACATCAACTAAACCATGAATGAGAATAGTGAGCATACTAAAAAAAGAAGCGAAAAGAAGGGTTTTGGCTGGGTAAGGAGTTTTTTTATACTTCAGTAATTTCACTGCCTGATTAAAAAAGATAAATAAAATTGCTAGAAATGCCACAAACCCCAAAACCCCCAAATTCAGCCAAAAAGATAAAAACAAATTATGCGGCTCTCTCACCACCCATTCTAGGGGGGGGAAAAAATATTGAGGCAAATATTTTTGATAGACGGGTTCAAATTGACCCAAGCCTATTCCCCCAAGCCAATGATCTTGTAATATTGCCAAACTTGTCCGCCAAATTTGCAACCGAGCTTGAAGAGAGGAAGATTCCTGCCCATGAACAAAGTGCTGCCATTTAGAAGAAGGAATTTGAAAAAAGAGGAAAAATACCGCCAGCAGAAAAAATATAACCAATAATAACCATTGTGATTTTCGCGGCAGAAAAAAGAAGAAGATGGCCAAACTCATACAGACAGCAAAAAACCCGCCATATGATTGAGATAAAAACAAAGCATAAGACATGATAACAATACTCAACCCTAAACCCCATTTTGCTACTTTAGTTTGATTTGGCAATTTAAAAAATAAAACTATGGTTAAAATTAAAATGGGCGCCAAATACAAAGCAAGGTAATTTGGCACTCCTTCGTAAATAGAAGCAATGCGGCCATCGTAAGTAAACTTTCCTAAAATTGCTTGGATAATGCCGATCGCTGAAACAAGCAATCCAGAGGTAATAAGCGAAAAGAAAAATAAAAAAACTTGTCTTACGCTCTTGATAACCTGCAAAACAAGAAAAAAATAAAGTAAGGGATCAAAAAACCAGGCCTTGGCAATACCCAGACTCGCCCTAAGATGCGAGGAAATGAGAGTGGAAAGAACGAGGGAAAAAACCAAAAGCACAAGAGGAACATTATATGGTCCAAAACTAATTTTTCTCTTCTTCCCCCTCACAATAAAAAAAATAAATAAAAGATACAAAGAA
>FWPV01010605.1_pt1 | contig 15007 bp, 12 predicted proteins | sample 2228371 | NCBI WGS metagenome assembly FWPV01 (sample SAMEA103939776, study PRJEB20133) | metagenome
ACACTCCCTGCCATAATTCATGGTGGGAGGATATCCCTAATTTTTAGCTCTTGGCGCAGCCCAAAGCGGCCGTTGGGGTTGGGGGAGGGGGCAGGGGGCTGTGCCCCCTGGCCCCCTCCCCTGCGAACACGTTTTCAACCCCCTGTTAGAAGCGGCGGTATCAAAACCGGCCAAGGGCGGCGCTGCCGGGGCGGTTGCGTCTCCGGGACGATAGTATACAATAACCCGCAGGCCTTGCCAAAGAATCCAGAGGGTGGGCGATTCGTTGGAGCTCCAGGTTGAATCGGCGGTCTGTCCGGGCTGTGCCTGCCTGTGCGACGATATTGATGTAACGGTGGTGGATGGCCGGGTCTACCAGGCGGCCAACATCTGCCTCTGGGGAGCCAGCAAGCTCCTGGGGCATAAACGCTTCCGCCGGGAAGCGGAGCGCCGTCGCCTGACCCAGCCCCAGATTAGACACCGGGCCCGGTGGGAAACGGTGGGCCTGGAGACGGCGGTGGGCCGGGCGGCCGAACTGCTGCGTGTCGCCCGCCGACCGGTGGTCTATGGCTTGACCAACATCGGCAGCGGCGCCCAGATGGCGGCGCTGCATCTGGGTCGGCAGCTCCGGGCGCGACTGGAACCCGCAGATCTGGCCTGGAAAGCCCCTTACTACCAGACCCTGCAGCACTATGGCATCTCCTGGACCACCCTGGAAGTCATCCGGGACGAAGCCGACACGCTGGTGTTCTGGGGTGCCAATCCCCTCCATTCTTGCCCCCGCCATGTGGTACGCTATTCCCTCTTTGCCCGGGGCCGCTACACCGAACGGGGGCATGAAGACCGCCAGATCGCCGCGGTGGACATCCACCGGACCGAACTGGCGGATCTGGCCCAGGTGTTCCTCCAGGTGGAAGCGGGTCAGGAAACCGGCCTCCTGCAGGAATTATTGGCAGCGGTCACCGGCGGCGCCGAGCCGGCCGGCAGGGTCGCCCGGAAGCTGGCGGCCATGCTCCGGGATGCGGGTTACAGCGTGGTGTTTTTCGGCCGGGGGGTTTCCTATGGCCCCACCGCCGCCATCCTGGATGGGCTGGCGGCCCTGACCGCCCGGCTGCAGGAGCGACATCCCGCCATCCTCTTTCCCCTGAGCACGGATTTCAATGCCACCGGGCTTTACCACCTGCTACTGCGGGAACTGGGCAGCCCCTGGGCCCCGGATTTTGCCGACCCCGATCAGATCAGCTTCCATACCCGACCGGTCGCCTGGGACGAGATTGACGCCCTGGTGGTGGTGGGTGCGGACCTTTTCTGGTTCCTGGGCAGCCAGGAGATCGCTGATCTCCGGGCCCGCCGGGTGCCGGTGGTGGCTCTCAGTCCCCTGGCCAACCGGACTACCGGTCATGCCGACGTCATCCTGCCCACTGCCATGGCCGGCCTGGAGGTGGCCGAGACGGCCTACCGGATGGACGGCTTGCCCTTGGCCCTGCCCGCGCTGCTGCCCACCGCGCTGCCCTCTGACCGGGAAGTGTTGGAGATGCTGGCCGCAGCCCTAGACCACCGCCCGAGGTGGGCGTGATGCGCCTGGCCATCGTGGGAGGGCGAGTCTATGACCCTCTGGTCGGTTGGGAGGGGCAGGAACGGGACCTGTTTATCGAAGCCGGACGCCTGGTAGCCGAACTGCCGACCGTGGATCAGGTCATCAACGCCCGGGGGCTGGTGGTGACCCCGGCGGCGCTGGAGATCCGTAGCCCGGTGGCCGGGTTCGGCACCAACCTGCTCCGCCTCTGGGGGGGGTTACCTGCCCCCCGGAAGCTGGGACAGACCTATGCCCTGCTGGGCTATACCCATATCCACGAGCCCTGCTTGACGCTGACCACCGCCGGCTATGTGCACCGGGAACTGGCAGCCATTCCGGTGGTGGACACCTCCGCCTCATTGATGCTGAATCTGCGGGACTTCGACCTCTGGCTGCGGGATCCCGCCAAAGAGGCGGAGGTGGCGGCAGCCTGGGCCTTTCTGCAGGAACATACCCGCGCAATGGACCTGCGGGTGGTGGAGCCTTTTGTCCGCTTCCGCCAGGATGTTTATCGCCCCCGAACCCTGACGGTGCCGGCGGCCGTCAGCCGGTTGCTGGCCGTAGCGGCGCAGCGGCGGTTGCGCCTGACGTTGGAGGCCACTCCGGAGCTTTTGGCCATGGACCTGCCGGTGGTTCCCGGCCTCCATCTCGGCGGTCTGGGACCGGCCCTGGCTGATGACCGTCTCGTGGACCGAGCCCTGGAACACCTGGCCGCCGGTTTGCCCGGGGACATGGGGCTGCTGCCGCCGGCGGCCCCGGCAGGGTTGCCGTCTGTGCCGGTACAGATCGACCTGGGCTGGTGGCAGCCGTTTCAGCCGCTGCCCCCTTTGGACCCGGCGGCAGCCCGCCGGGCCCTCCGCCTGGCGTTGGCCGGCCGCTCTGCCTCTTTGGCCTTTTCCGTGGCCTCCTGTGTGCTGACCCCCCCGGACAGCTTTCCCCGGCTCTACGGTTGGCTGGGAGATGCGGCCAGCCGCCGGCATGACTGGGGGGAGGACTTGGACGCCTCAGCCTACACCTTTTCCGACTGGCTGCGGGCGACCCGGACCCTGCCGGCCCGCCATCTCGGCCTGCCGGATCGTGGCCACCTCCAACCCGGGGCCCGGGCCGATCTCGCCCTGTATGATCTGCCGGTGGCCGGCACCTGGCCGGCAAAATGCCGGCGTTGCCGGCTGTTGCTGAAAGCCGGCACTGTGGTGGTCTCCAACTATGAACTGGTGCAGCCGGAGGTCGCCAAGGCCACCCTCTATCGCCCCACCCGGGCGGAGGCCAATAAGTTGGTGGCGGAGCTCTATCAGTTCCGCAGTTTCCGCCCGGAAAACCTGCACGTCCGCACCCTCGACGGGGTGACCTGGCAACGGGTGAGCTGATGCCGACCCTTGAGGAGCTCGTCGAATTCCTGCCCCAGACTGATTGCGGCCAATGCGGCCTCAGCTGCCGTGAATTCGCCGCCTTCCTGCAGCGTTTTGACTTGTCCCCCGAGGACTGCCCGGTCTTGCATGAACCGGAGTATGCCGGCTATATCGAAGCCCTGCACGAACTCTTGGGGGAGCCGGAGACCGCTCCGACTACCGGCATGCGGATTGATCCGGACAAGTGCCTCGGCTGCGGCATCTGTGTGACGCTGTGCGAATACCACCTGGGCAACTGTGCCGACGTCCGAAGCGGTCGGGGACCGCAGCATCCGGAGCAGGTCATCTTTCGGGTGGTGAACGGTGCCGTGGTGGTGGTGCATCAGGAGCGCTGCACCCGACTGGTCCAAGCCGCGGAAAAATGCAGCAAGTGCGCCGAACATTGTCCCACGGGTGCCATTACGTTATACTGAGTCCATGGAAAAACTGCGCATTCAGGATCTGGAGCCGCATTTCAGAGAAGAAGTGAGCCAGGAGCCGGGCTGCCAGCACGTGCAGCGTTGTTTTGCCTGCGGTGTCTGCACTGCGGCCTGCCCGGTGAGCGCGGTGACGCCGGAGTTCAGCCCCAGCCTCATCCTCCGGCAGATCATCTATGGCATGCGCACAGAGCTGCTGTCTTCACCGGCCTTGTGGTATTGCCTGGGGTGTGCCCACTGCTCCTTCCAATGTCCCCAGGATGTCCGTTTCCTCGACATCATCCAGGGTCTCAGGCAGATGGCCGTCCGGGAGGGCTTCGTCCCTGCAGCCCTGCAGCACCGTTACCAGGAGGCTGAACTGCTCCTGCTGCAGATCCGCCGCCGCCTCTTGGCTGGGATCGTTGCCGACCCCCAGGATACCGAACCCCTCCTGCGACACCTGTCCCGGATCGTCCAGGAGGAACTCGCCGACGGCCGTTGACGGCCGGTGCCCTCGAAGGTCATGACTGCCCCCCGCCCCCTCAGCTTCCCCCCTGCCCACCGGGTTCTGGTCATCGGAGGAGGGATCGCCGGCATCCAGGCGGCCCTGACGCTGGCCGCCATGGGGCTGCCCGTCACCCTGGTGGAGGAGCAACCTTCCCTGGGCGGGGTCATGGCCCAATTGGACAAGACCTTCCCCACCAACGATTGCGCCATGTGCATCCTCTCGCCTCGGTTGCTGGAGATCAGCCGTCATCCGAACATCGAGCTGCTCACTTCCAGCCGGGTGGTGCATCTCCAGGGGGAGGCGGGGAAGTTTCAGGTCACCGTGCATCGGGCCCCCCGGTATGTGGACCCGGACCGCTGCACCGCCTGCGGGGAATGTGTGCGGGTCTGCCCGGTGAAAGTACCGGATCCCTATAATGTCGGCCTGAATCTTACCAAGGCCATCCGGGTGCCGTTCCCCCAGGCAGTTCCCTTGGCGGCCTGCATCGACCCGCAGACCTGCCGGGTCTTTCAGGGCAAGCAATGCGGCGCCTGTGCCAAGGTCTGCCCGGCACAGGCGGTCCAGTTAACGGCCTCGCCGGAGGAGCGGCTGCTGACGGTGGGTGCGGTCATCGTGGCCATGGGCGCCTCTGTGGCCAGCAGAGCAGAGATCCTGGCGCCGCGCCACCCCAACCTCATCACCAGCCTGCAGTTTGAGCGCCTCCTGAGCGCCACCGGTCCGTACCACGGCACCCTGCGGCGTCCCTCAGATGATAAGCTCCCCTCCCGGATTGCCTTTGTGCAATGCAGCGGCTCCCGGGACCCCCGCCAGGGAGTCCCCTACTGTTCGGCGCTGTGCTGCACCGCCAGCCTGAAAGAGGCCATAATTGCCCAGGAATTGACCGGTGGCAACCTAACGGCCACCATATTTTATCTGGATCTGCGCACGCCGGGGAAAAACTTTGAGCGCTATGCGGAGCAGGCGCAGCGGCAGGGGGTGCGTCTGTGCCGCTCCCGGGTAACTCGGTTCCGGCCCGAACCCTCGGGAGAGATTACCCTGTTCTACACCGATCGGCATGGCCGTCCCCAAGCCGAGGCCTTTGATCTGGTGGTCCTGGCGGTGGGGCTGCGGCCGCCCCCGAACTGGGCCGCCTTGGCCCGGGATTGGGATCTGCCCCAGAATGAGCATCATTTTTGGGCCACAGTTCCCGGGCAGCGGGTGCAATCGCCCCGGCCGGGCATTTTCCTCTGCGGCACTGCCCAGGAACCCATGGATATTGCGGAGACCGTGACCACGGCCGACGCGGCCGCGGCCGCGGCCTCACAACTCCTGACTTTGGCCCCCCGCCGGCTGCAAGAGGTCCCGGCCCTGCCGGCCGCAGCGGCAGCCGACCACCAGGAACCCCGGATCGGCGTTTTCCTCTGTCACTGCGGTACCAACATCGCCGGCGTCCTGGACCTGCCGGCGATCCGCCCCTTCCTGGAAGGGCTGCCGTCAGTGGTGCACGTGGAGGAAGAGCTCTTTGCCTGTTCCCTGGAAGCCGCCAACCACCTGGCCGAAACGATCCGGGCCAAACACCTCAACCGCATCGTGGTGGCCGCCTGCACCCCCCGGACCCATGAACCGGTCTTCCGGGAAGTGGTGCTGCGGGCCGGATTAAACCCGGGGTTTGTCATCATGGCCAACGTCCGGGAACAGTGTGCCTGGGTCCATCAGCACGATCGGGCCCGCGCCTTGGCCAAAGCCCGGGAACTGATCGCCATGGCCGTATATCAGGCTGCCAGTCTCCAGCCCCTACAGATGCAGAGCACCCCGATCCTGCCCCGGGCCCTCATCGTGGGCGGCGGGGTGGCCGGCCTGACCGCAGCCCTGAACCTGGCGGATCAGGGGTTCCCGGTCGTCCTGGTGGAACGCCGCAGCGCATTGGGCGGCTTGGCCAAGCGGCTGCCGGATTTTCTGGCCGACCCGCACCCCCAGCAGTTCCTAGCCGAGCTAACGGCGCAGGTGTGGAGCCATCCCAACATCACCGTGCTGACCAACAGCCGCCCCCTCCGCTTTGAAGGCTACTGCGGCCAGTTCCGCACCGTGGTGCGCCAAGACACCGACGGGGGCTGCCGGGATCGGCTCATCGAGCATGGTGCAGTGGTCGTGGCGGCCGGCGGCCGGGAATTTCCCCCCCACGGCCGCTTCCTCTACGGCCACGACCCCAGAGTCCTGACCCAACTGGAGTTGGCGACCCGGATCTCCGAGGAATCCCTGAGTCTACCGCCTGCCCCGACCTTCATTATGATCCAATGCGTCGGCTCCCGGGAGCCGGAGCACCCCTATTGCAGTCGGGTCTGCTGTGCGACGGCCATAAAAAATGCTATACTGGTAAAACAGCGCTGGCCGCTGGCGGATGTGGTCATCCTCTACCGCGATATCCGGACCTATGGCTTTCAGGAGGATCTGTACCTCCAGGCCAAAGAACTGGGCGTGCGGTTTTTGCCCTACGTGCCGGAACGCCCGCCCCAAGTGGCCGTCGGCCACCGGCGCCGGCTGACGGTGTCCGTCTGGGACGACCTGTTGGACCAGGAACTGGTGCTGGCCGCAGATCATGTCATCCTCAGCGCCGGCGTGGAGCCTGATCCGGAAATCGGTAGCCTGGCGCAGCTGTTCGGCCTGCCCCGTACCAGCGAGGGGTTCCTCCTGGAAGCGCACCAAAAATTAAAACCGGTGGAGTCTGCCTCGGAGGGCATCTTCCTCTGCGGCTTGGCCCACTCTCCCCGGACGCTGCCCGAGACCATTACCCAGGCCCAGGCGGCGGCGGCCGCGGCCGCCAAGCTGTTGAGCCAACAGAACCGCTGGAGCGGCGATGTCGTGGCTGCCGTGGACCCTGGTTCCTGCCGCCGCTGCCTGAGCTGCCTGGATATCTGCCCGGTGGGGGCCATCTATCTGGGGAGCGAGGGCAAACCGGTGGTCCACCCGCATCTGTGTCAGGGCTGCGGCACCTGTGTAGCCCACTGTCCGGCTACAGCCATCAGGTTGAGCCGGTGTACCGAAGCCGAACTGACGGCCCAACTCCAGGGGCTGTTGGCGGCGGAATAAACCGGGCAGGGAGCCGGAGCCAGCTTCCGGGAGACAGTGGCTCCCCGTCCGCCAAAGGAGAAACGCCGTGCGGGAGAGTTATTGCGGCATCTGCAACGAATGCCAGTTGGGCGATTACGAGTTCCTGGAAACCGTGGCCCTGATGAAGGAATACATCGAACGCTTCCGGGCCAACTATTGGACCCACTGCTTTCCGGAGGAGGAAGGCTTTAATTTCGCCGAATTCCGCCGAGGGCTGGAGTGGCTCCTGAGCCACCGGGAGTGCCCTGGCTGCAAACAGGGGCGGGGCACCGCCGATTGCCCCATCCGCAATTGCGCCCGCAGCCGGGGGATAGAAAACTGCTACGAGTGCCCGGATCTGAAAGACTGTAGCAATTTTGCCGCTCTGGAGCTGGAGGTCCCGGATGTAAAGATCAAACTGCTACGCCGCCAGATGCAGTTCAAAGCCCGGGAACACCATCGCCGTCTGGAGAAAAAAACGCAGTCAAACACCAAGAAGTAACCCTTAAAGCGGTCAGGGCTGCAGAGTAGAGCTGGCCGGGCATTGCCGGCGCTCCCTGACTGGACATCATTGATCCTGCCGCCTGACCCCTGCGCCAGCCCCGGCCATCGTCCGGCAAGCCCAGGCTGCCCCGCATCTGCGAGACACCCACTGCCCCAACCGCCCAGGTCAGGTGGGTTTACCCGGAGCCGGTGACTCTTCGGGAGGGCCCGGCTTCCTGGGAGGGACTGCCCGTTCGGCCAGAAAACGCAGCAACCGGGCCCGCAGGATTTGCCCCTCTTCCCCCATGCCGGCCAGGATGTATTCCGTCAACCTGCAGAGCTCGGTATGGCACACCACCGTAGTCTTTTTATTCCTCTTGCGCATCATGGTTCTCCCGGGCAGCCTTTTTTCAAGAATCTTTTGCAACAGATGTGCCAAGCTATAACTATTTTAATTTTCTTATAAAAATAGTATGGACAGGTTCTCCATGCCTATACTTTTATCGGAAAGTCTAGTCTATTCTTTAAGATTGGGTTAAAGCAGTAGGCCCATCCATACACAGGATGGTGGGAGGACAGATGGCAGCTCTGGAGTAAAGGTGCGTGCCGGTGAGCCGGCAGGTGGTCAAAGAAAGGTTGGAGGATTATTCATCGTAGCGGTGCAGGCACACCAATCCTGCCAGGAAGCAGAGGAGGGCGTAGGAGGCCAGGACCACCAGGGAGGAGACCGAGGCGGCGGCCCAGGAAGGTTGGCGCAGCAGGGCATTGACATGGGTGAGGGGCAGGATGAGGATGAGTTTCTGGGCCAACCAGGGCATCTCCTCCAAAGGGAAAAAGGTACCGCTGAAAAAGGCCATGGGCATGATGAAAAAGTTGGTGACCGTGGCCGCATCATCATGGGAACGGGAGAGCAGACCGACAACGACCCCGAAGGACGCCGCGATGAAGCAGTTGAGGATGACGCCGAGGATGAACAGGGGGGTCAGGGCCAGGCGGCTGCCGACCAGGTAGCCGCAGCCCACCAGTATGATTGAGGCAAACAGACCCCGGGCCATACCGGCCAGCACCTGACCCCACATAATGGCGGCAGCGCTCACCGGCGCCTGCAGGTAGACTTGGAAGTTGCGGAAAAACAGACGGGCAACGGTTATGCCGTTGGCAATCCAGGTGTAAGAATTGATCATGGAGGTGACGGCGATGAGGCCCGGCATCAGGAAGTCCAGGTAGCTCCCCGCCGGCAGGTTCACCCGCCTGCCCAACCCGACCCCGAAGACCAGCAGGTAGAGCAGCGGCGTCAACATGGTGGACAGCACAAAGCCCAACCGCAGCAGACGGCGCTTAAAGATCAGGATTTCCCTCAGGAAGATCGGCAGCCAATTCATGGTTCGCCCGGAGGTACCAGGGTGTTGAAAACGGGTGCGTCGGGTGAAGGGGCTAAGGTGGCAAACTCCCTGCCCCCTCCGCTCCATCCCTCCCCCCAACCCCGATGGCAGCTATGGGCTGCGCCAAGAGCTTACCATCAGGGATGTGCACCGTCAACAGCGGCAAGGAGTTTGGCAACCCCCTGAGAGGAACCCTCGCCGCGCAGTTCCTGCCTCTCCGGCAGGGCGGGGGATGCCCCCTTTTCCAGACCCCGAGAATGTCAATATTTCAAGTACGTCCCAGAAATTTGCTGCGGGTATTTGACAATTTAGGGAGCTATGTTTATAATGAGCCTAACAGAAAGCCCGTATACGCATCCTGGGAGGGACGGTTTGCCGGCTGTCTCTCCCTTTTTGTTAGACGGGTGCTTGAACGCTAGGAGAAAAGCATGTCGGTAATTCAAGATGGCAAGTTCGTACAGGTGCACTACGTCGGTTCTTTGGCAGATGGGACGGTGTTTGATGACAGTCGGGGCCGGCAGCCCCTGGAATTTCAGATCGGCAATCAGAGTGTGATCCCCGGATTTGAAGAAGCCGTGAAGACGATGGCGGTGAACGAAGAAAAGACCATCACCTTGACCCCTGAAGATGCCTATGGCCAGCGCCAGGAAACCCTGATCCGGGATTTCCCCACTTCCATGCTGGGCCAGGATCGGGTGGAGGTAGGTCAGAATGTCTGGTTCGACAGCCCGCAAGGGCCGGTGCCGGGCAAGGTGGTGGCCATGGCGCCGGAAACCTTCACCGTTGACTTCAACCATCCGCTGGCCGGGCAGAGCCTGAATTTCCAACTCACCCTGGTGGGCGTGACCGATCAACCTACCCAGGTGAGCTGCGGCTGCGGCTGTTCCGCGGACCCCTCCGAGTGCGGCTCTGGCGGCTGTGGCTGCTAATCCCTGTTGAGGCCGGGCTTGGGGCCCGGCCTCTCCTTCTTGCATCCCCCCTTTAGCCCCGCAAAGCTAGTAACCTCCTGCAAAGCCCCAGCCTCTCAAGAAAGTCTGGCGTTCGACCACTGAGACCGAAGATTGATCTGCCCGGCAGTGCTGTCGGCATGGGCGGCCCCACCGGTCCTCGGCCGCGGGAAGGTATCTTCCCGACGCAATTTCTGATATGATGTGTCTGACCATGGGTCCGCACAGGGGGAGGGAAGCAATGGAAGGCACTGTCCCCTGATACCCCTGGAATACCTTCTTTACGACCTGTCAGGATGAAAGAACGTATGTCTCCGGCAACCAGAGAGGCTCTCTTGGCAGAGCTGGCGGCCCTTGGCGGGATTGAGCCGCAGTATTATGACATTGCCGGTAATCTGCATCAGGCCAGTCCGGAAACCCAGGAGCACCTGCTCCTGGCCATGGGCTACCGGTGCCGCTCTCCGGAGGATCTGCAGGAGGAGGTCAGGCGGTGCCGGGGGCTCCCCTGGACCGAAGTGGTGGAGCCGGTCCTGGCCCTCTGGCGGAGCCAATTGCCTGCGGCCTGGCATCTTTACCTGCCCCTGGTGGGAGGGGAGCTGCCGGCGGATCTGACCATCCTCTGGGAGCTAACCGACGAAGCCGGCTGTTGCTGGCACCGGGAGGAGGGCCACGGGGCCGGGGCTGTCCAGGAACAGCGGGAGATCGACGGCCAGCGCTACGGCCGGTTGGCCCTGCCGCTGCCCGACCGGCTGCAGTGGGGGTATTATACCCTTCGGGTCTGGGTGGAGAGTTCGGCTTACCAGCACCAGGCGCAGCAGTTGCTCATCGTCGCCCCGGACCAGGTCCATGTCCCGGCGATCCTCAGCCGCCAACGTCTCTGGGGCGTGCATCTGCCCCTCTACGCCTTGGCCAGCAGCCGTAACTGGGGCCTCGGTGACTGCGGCGACCTACGCTCCCTGGTATCGGGCGCCCGGCGGCTGGGGGCGGATCTCCTCGGCCTCAATCCCCTGCACCACCTGGGCCCCTGGCTGGAAGACAGCATCAGCCCGTACTATCCCACCAGCCGGTGTTTTCCCGATCCGCTCTACCTGGCCCTGGATCAGGTGCCGGAGGCGGCCGCCAGCCCTGAAGCCCGGGAGTACCTGCAGCGGTCGGAACTGCAACAGGCCGTCGCCACGCTGCGCCGCCGGCCGCAGGTGGACTATGTGGCGGTGGCCCGCCTGAAGCGGCAGGCCTTGGCGGTGTTGTATGCGGCCTTCCTCCGACTACACGGCAGCCCGGAGGCCCCCCGGACGGCCCGGGGGCAGGCCTTCAGCGACTTTGTAGCCCGGCAGGGGGCGCTCTTGGAGGATTTTGCCCTTTTCCTGGCCTTAGCCCATACCTGGCGAGAGCAGGGCTATGCGTGGGTGCAGTGGCAGGACTGGCCGGCAGCCTACCACGATCCCACCGGGCCGGCGGTGCAGGATTTCCGGCGCCGCCACCAGCAGCAGGTCATGACCGAAGCCTATGGGCAATGGCTGTTGGCTGAACAACTGGCTGGGGTGCAGGCTCAGGCCCACCAGGAAGGTCTGGCGCTGGGACTCTACCTGGATCTGGCCGTGGGGGTCAACCCGGGGGGCTTCGACACCTGGCGGCATCGGCAGCTCTTCGCCCAGGAGGTGGATATCGGCGCACCGCCGGATGATTTCAGTCCTTTGGGCCAGAACTGGCACCTGATGCCCTTGTCTCCCCGGGCCCTGCGGCGGCAGCAGTACCGCTATTTCATCGATGTCCTGCGGCACAACTGCCTGCCGGGCGGGGCGCTGCGCATCGATCATGTCATGGGCTTCTTCCGCCTCTACTGGATCCCCCGGGGGGCCAGCGCCGCCCAGGGGGCCTATGTGCGTTATCCTGCCGCGGAAATGCTGAAAATCCTGGCCCTGGAGAGCGTTCGGCAGCAAACTCTCATCATCGGGGAAGACCTGGGGACGGTGGCGCCCTCGGTGCGGGAGGAACTGGCAACACGTGGGGTGTTTTCCACTCGACTGTTCTATTTTGAGCGTCAGGAGGACGGCAGCTGCCTGCCGGCGGAACACTATCCCACCCAAGCGCTGGTAGCTGTGACGACCCATGATCTGCCTACCCTGGCCGGCTTCTGGGAGGAACGGGACATCCAGGTGCGCCAGGACCGGCACCTGCTGCCGGACGAACAGACCCGCGACCGTCTCCTGGCGGAACGGCGGCGCTTTAAAGAAGCCATCGTGGCACTCCTGCACCGGCAAGGGGCGCTGACCCCCGAGGCCGCCTCCCGGCTGGCCGCTTCCCGGGACTTGCCCGAGGAGGTCAAGTGGGGGATCTTGGCCCATCTGGCGACAACCCCCTGCCGTCTGCTGTTGCTGAACCTGGAGGATATCTTCGGCTGGCCGGAACAGCAGAACCTCCCCGGCACCAAGGACGAATACCCCAATTGGCGCCTGAAACTGCCCCTGCGGCTGGAGGACATCCTCCCAGCCCCGGAACTGGTTGCGGCCGCCCGCCTGATGCAGCGCTGCGGCCGGGGTAGGGGTGGGTCCACCGCATTACCTCAGGAGGAGAGCTAACCCCATGCCCTGCCCCAGCCCCATCATCTATAATTTTTTTCCTCTCTTGGCCGGGCCCTTGCCCCAATGGCCGGGCTTCCTACCCCATATCAGCGGTATGGGCTTTGACTGGCTGTACCTTAATCCCATCCACTACCCGGGATTTTCCGGCAGCCTCTATGCGGTCAAGGACTATTACAGCCTCCATCCTCTCCTGGTTGCCGGGATGGAAGGAGACCCGTTCGAGGCCTTGACCGATTTCTGTCGCCGAGCCAAGGACCACGGCCTCTCCGTGATGCTGGACCTGGTTTTGAATCACACTGCCAGCGATGCCCTGCTGGTGGCTGAGCACCCGGAATGGTATGCCAGAAATCACGACGGCAGCCTGCGACACCCTTCCTGTATTGATCCTGCGGACGCCTCCCGGGTGACGGTGTGGGGGGATTTGGCGGAGCTGGAGTTCTGGCCGCCGCCCGACCCCGAGGGATTGCAGGCCTATTTCCTCCAAGTCATCAAGTTTTATGTGGATAAGGGTATCCGGGGCTTCCGTTGCGACGCGGCATACAAGGTGCCGGGACCATTCTGGGCCCGGCTCATCAAGGCCGCCCGGCAGCTGGCGCCGGATCTGTGTTTTGTGGCCGAGACCCTGGGCTGCCGCCTGCCGGAGATTAAACAGCTCCACGCGGCGGGATTTGATCTGCTCTACAACAGCTCTAAGTGGTGGGATTTCCAGGCGCCCTGGTGTCTGGAACAGTACCGGGCCAACCGTCGCATTGCGCCCTCCATCAGCTTTCCGGAGACGCACGACACCCCCCGCCTGATCACGGAAGCGGGCGGCGAGGTGGCGGTGGTCCGGCAGGCTTACATCTTTGCGGCCTTCTTTTCCGCCGGTCTGCTCATGCCCATGGGCTTTGAGTATGGTCTGCCCAAAAAGCTCCATGTAATCAACACGCGACCGGAAGAGTGGTTCGAACGGCAGTATGACCTGACGGATTTTATCCGCCAGGTCAATATGATGAAACGGGGCTGTCCGGTGCTGCAGGAGGAGGGGCCCATCAGACGGTTCAGCCATACCGGCAGGCCGGTGGTGGTGCTGCGGAAATCCTCCGAGCGGGGGGCGGGTCAGGTGCTGGCGGTTCTGAATGCCACCCTGCTGCCGCAGAGCCAAGTATCCCTGCGGTTGGAGAAATTGTTGCACCGGCCCGCGGCGGACATCCGGGAGATCACCCCCGGGGCCGAGGAAGCGCCCTTGCCGGCCGTCCTGCATCTAAACCTGGAACCTGCGGCGATCCGCCTGTTCTATGCCCCCGGCGAGGCAATTCCACCGGCCGCTGCCTGAGACGACCTGGGGGCGGCAGCGGGGGTATCGAAAAAGTGTTCGCAGGGGAAAGGGCCAGGGGGCACAGCCCCCGGTCCCCTCCCCTCCCCCAACGCCGACAGCGGCTTGTGGCGGCGCCAATAGCTAAAAAAGTATTCCATCGCCCGCTAGCGGAATGACCGGCCGTAGACTTCGGACAGGATGTCGGCCCCGCCCCGGGACAAAAGCCGCTCTGCCAACTGACGGCCCAGGGCCTCTGCCTGGGAGGCCGGTCCGGTAAGCTGATCACGGAAGAGGCGGCGGCCGGTAAGGTCGCCGATGAGGCCATCCAGGGTGACCAGGTCCTGATGGACCTGGCCATAGGCGGCAATGGGAACCTGACAGCCGCCCTCCAGACGGGCCAGAAAGGCCCGTTCTGCGGCCACTGCCAGGCTGGCGGCCGGATCGGTCAGAAAAGCCACCAGGCTCTGGGTGGCCGTGTCGTCCTGACGGAATTCCAACCCCAAGGCCCCTTGACCGATGGCCGGCAGCATGAGTTCGGGCGGCAGCAGAGCGGTGATCTCCTGTGCCCGTCCCAGACGGCGCAGCCCGGCGGCTGCCAGGATCACGGCGTCCAGCTGTTCCTCCACCAGCTTGCGGAGGCGGGTATCCACATTGCCGCGCAGTGGCACAACCTCCAGATCCGGCCGCAGGTAAAGCAGTTGGGCCCGGCGGCGCAGGCTGCCGGTGCCGATCCGCCCTCCTGGTGGCACCTCCGCCAAGGAGCGGCAGGTCCTGGAAACAAAGGCATCCCGGGGGTCTTCCCGGGCGGTGGTGACCCCGATGACCAAGCCGGCAGGGATGTCCGTGGGAACGTCTTTCATACTGTGGACTCCCAGGTCAACCTCGCCGGAGAGGATGGCCAGCTCAATTTCTTTGGTGAACAGGCCCTTGCCGCCGATCTTGGCCAACGGCACGTCCTGAATCTTATCACCGGTGGTCTTAATGATTTCCAGATCCACCCTGAGCTGGGGATGCCGCTGCCTGAGCTGCTGCTGCACCTGAGTGGCCTGGGCCAGGGCCAGGGCGCTGCCGCGGGTACCGATGCGCAGATGTCTTTTCATGGTGTCCATCTTCATGGTGTTCAGGTATGCCTGCCGTGGTCCGGGAAGCTCCCGGGCGGCAAGGTACCCCATACCATACTACATTCAGCCGGTGCCGACAATCGTACCGGCGGCAAAGATGTTTGAGACCGGCTGACAGCCGGGAGGTGACCGCCATCGCGGTCAGCCATCCGCTCCGCCGGACCGGGTTAAGAGTTTTCCAGCAGGGTGTTGAAAAAGTGTTCGTAGGGGAGGGGCCAGGGGGCACAGCCCCCTGCCCCCTCCCCTACAACCCCTCCCCCAA
>FWPV01010614.1_pt1 | contig 15002 bp, 12 predicted proteins | sample 2228371 | NCBI WGS metagenome assembly FWPV01 (sample SAMEA103939776, study PRJEB20133) | metagenome
ATTTCGCTCTCACCCCGGAACTGACCGAGGATTATGACGAGCGTACTTCCCTGACCAGCTATCGGATGTTCTTCTCCATCGTCGGAAGTCTGGTCGCATTTACGGTGCCGGTGGCAATATTTGGCAGTATGCGGCCGGAAAACGCCCCGCGGGTTCTGCTCATGGGTTCGATCTTCGCCGCTGCCAGCGCCATCCCGGTCTGGGTCGTTTTTTTCAACACGCGCGAACGCAGCCAGTTCGCTGCGCAGAAACAACCTGGACTGCGAGAGTCCATTCGATCGGCGGTTAAGAACCGTCCTTTTGTGTTCGGGGCAGTGATTTTCCTGCTCACCTGGGTTTCGATCGATATCTTACAGGCCGGCTTGATGTTCTTTATCAAATATGTGGTTCGTCTCGAGTCTCAGAGCGATCTGTTGATGGGAACGATCTTTATCACCGCGATCCTGGCGCTGCCGGTATGGAACTGGCTTTCGCGGCGCTGGAATAAGCGGTCGGCATATGTTGCCGGGATTTCGTTTTGGGCTGTTGTCCAACTCGCGCTGATCACGCTCAACGCCGAAACGGAGATCGGCTTTGTGTTCACATTGTGCATTCTGGCGGGAATCGGGGTCAGCGCAGCTCATGTACTGCCCTGGTCGATTCTCCCGGATGCGGTCGAGTGGGACGAGTGGCAGACGGGCGAGCGTCATGAGGGCACTTTTTACAGTCTGGTCACCCTGGTTCAGAAAGTGGCCACTTCACTCGCGATCCCTCTGACCGGCGTGATTCTGGAAGTGACGGGGTACATTCCAAACAGCCTGGAGCAGCCGATCAGCGCGCTGACAGGCATCCGGTTGATTCTCGGACCGATCCCGGCAATTTTCCTGATGACCGGAATCCTGTTCGCGGTTTTCTACCCCCTCAATCGAGAGCAATTCAACCAGGTGGTCACGGAGCTGGAAGCCCGCCGGGCTGGCTCCCGCTCGTCTATCAGCGGGGAGGATTAATGGGCGCGGTGGAGGTGTATCCCGTTCGAACCGGGCGCGAACGAAGGATTTTCCTTCAGTTCCCCTGGCGAATCTATCAAGGGGATCCGATCTGGGTGCCGCCGCTTCTGCCCGAACGCGCGAAGATGCTCGACCCTGAGCGCGGGCCTTTTTTCAGACACGGCCGTCTCGAGTGCGCTATCGCCTGGAGGGACGGCCAGCCGGTCGGGACCATTTGCGCAGCCGAGGATTTTCAGCTCAATGAAGGGCGCGGCACCAAAGACTGCGTATTTGGCTTCTTCGAGTGCATTGATGACGATGTTGCGGCCCGGGCGCTGTTTGATTATGCCCGCGGCTGGGCTCTTCGCCACGGCTTGAACGCATTGTATGGCCCGTTTAACCTGGATTACGAAGATGGTTACGGCATCCTCATCGAAGGCCGCGACCGCCCGCCGGCTATCTTATGCGGGCACACCCCGCCATACTACCAGCGACTGGTCGAACGCTATGGTTTTCTCCCCGCGCGCGGCGATAACCTGGCATTTGGACTGGATCTGGTCGAAACACCCTATTTGCACCAACTGGAAGAGATGGCCGACCGGGTGCGCCGGCGGCATGGCTATACCGTCCGCAGCGGGCGGATGGAAGAGTGGGAAGAGGAGATTGACCGCATCCACCCGCTGATCAACGCCGCCCTGGCTCACCTGCCGGATCACCGTCCCTGGCCTCGCGAAACCCTCCAGACCCTGTTTGCTCCCTTTAAAAAGCTGGCCGATCCGGACTTAATTCTCTTCGTAGAAGACGGCGGACGAACAATTGGCTTCTTTCCAGGCTTGCCCAATTTCAACGAATTCTTGATCCACGCGAACGGCCTGCGGTATCCATGGGATTATCTCAACCTGTGGCTGCACTCCCGGAAGCGGCCTGCGGGCCTCTCGATTAAGAGCATCCTGACTTTTCCTGAGTATTGGGGCAGGGGCGTGCCAATCCTCATGTTCGCGGAGATGGCCCGCCGCGCGACAGCGAAAGGTTTCCGCTGGGTGGACCTCTCGCTGACATCGGATGACAACCCACGGACGCCGGCGCTGGCTCAGCGTTTTGGCGCCAGAATTTATAAACGCTACCGGGTCTACCGCCTTCCGATCTAAGCGGTTGGGGCTGGCGCAGCTGGCCTGACCAGATTGTTGATCCATCGGCGCGAGGAAAAACGCCAGATGCCTATGACCAATTTGACCAGCTCTTCGGACATCACCATCAGGTAAACATAATAAACAGGAAGGTGGAAGACCAGCCCGCCGAGCAGCGCCAGGGGTACGCCGATCGCCCATACGCTGGACAGGTCGAGGAACATGCCGAAGCGGGTGTCCCCGCCCGCCCGTAGAATTCCCACGATCACCAGCAAGTTGGAGACCCTGATCCACAATGTCGCCGCCGAGATGATCAGAACCGTGTTTACGTAAAGCAAGGACACCTCGGATATCTTGTAGATGTGGATCACAACGTCCTTGCCGAGGATGATCAAACTGCCCATCAATACGGCGCCAAGGACGCCGAGGGTGAGGGAGCGGCGGGCGTAGTGGAATGCAATTTCTTCCTCACCTGCGCCAATCCTGTTACCTATCAGGATGCCGGTCGCATCCGAAAGCGCCAGAAAGAGGACAAAGGCGAGGTTCTCGATCGAGCTGACGATGTTCATCGCGGCGATGGCTTCGGTGCTGATTCTAGCATAGACAAGGTTGTAGGTGGTCATTCCCAGCGACCACATGAATTCGTTGAAGGCGACCGGCATGACGGTTCGGAAATATTTGCCGATCAAACTCCCGGTGAATCCATTTAATTCTTTCAGCGTAGCAGCGGCGGCGGTCCTGCGCCGGTATGACAGGGTTATCAACACCGCACATTCAAAGAACCTGGAGACGACCGTACTGACCGCGCCTCCCAGGACGCCCAGCTCTGGAAAGCCCAGCCTGCCAAAGATCAGCAGGTACCCCAGTCCAGTTTTTAATATAATCGCACCGATGCTGACGAACATGGGCAGGCGAACTTCCTCCGTGCTGCGCAGGATCGAGGCGAAACTGAAAGAGACGGAGGTCACGATGAAGCTGGCGCAGGCGATGCGCAGATAATCACTGCCAAGTTCGATAACAGCCAGATCTTTGGTGTAAATACTGAGGAATTGCCGGGGAAAACTGAGCGAGATCACGGTGAAGACAGTTGATGCCCCGGCAGCGAGGGCCAGACAGATGCCGAGCACCCGGCGAATGTTGGCGACATCTTTTTGACCCCAGTACTGGGCTGTGAAAATCGCCGATCCGGTGCTGATCCCGAAGAGGATCAGGATCAGGATAAAAAAGGCCTGGTTGGCCAGGCCAACCGCGGCGACCGACGTTTCCCCCAGTTGACCGATCATGGCCACATCCACCAGATTCATGGATGCTGAGATGATATTCTGGGCGACAATGGGCAGCGCCAGGCGAAACAGGGCGTTGTAGAAAAGGCGGTCGCGGAACAATTGGGATAACACGGCAATTCAACCAAGCATTTATGGATATGAGGGCAGGATGATACCCCTGAAATCAGATCATCCAGAGTTTGATTATACCTACGCCGCTTGGCAGGTTGAGATTCACGGCCTGTCCGGGACGACTTCCATCGCCCGGTCGTACCGATCTTCCAGTACCATCTGCCCCATTTGTTTTCCGTATTCGACCAGGCGGTCGATCTTGTTAACCGCGTCCATACCGATCGGCTCGTGCAGGTCGATCTGGTACCGGCGGAAATCCAGGACAGCGAAAAAGGACTGGACCAGATGGACCTGCTGGTCATCCGCCGACTGGAGGAAAGCGCCGAACATCCGCGCGATCCACTCCCAGGGGAGCAGCCGGCGGGCTAACTGCTGGCTGAAAGTGTACGGCGAACGGCCGGTGCCGAAGCTGAGTAAAGTGGTCTCAGCCGGGTCCCAGGCAAGGATTTGGCTGGCTTCATAGGCTGCCAGATAGCATGGATTTGCGTACGCGCCGACACCGCCGTCGATGTAGCGCCCGTCGACGACCGGGAAATATGTCGGCACGGTACAGGAAGCCTGTACGGCTTTTGCGACCGGCCAATCTGCGTATTTCTCCTTCCATGGTTTGATAAACAGGTTGCGGTCTTCGAGCAAATCGTACGCAGTGATGACAATATCCGTCCGCTGGGCGCCCAGCCAGAAATCGCCCATTTTCCGTTCGCCGAATGACGCATGCAGAAAGGTTTCCAGCGGTCTGGACGAGTAGCGGTAGCGGGTGAGCGGGAAGAGCAGTTTACGGAGAGTGACCGGGAACACCTTCGGCCCAAGCGTGGCGTACAAACTGGTGAGGTCTTTCGCGGAGATGCCCGCAGCGAGTCCTGAGGCGATGATTGCGCCGGTGGACGTCCCCGCGGTCAGCCGGGCAAGCTCGCTGATGGGCTGACCCAGTTCCGTTTCGAGCTCGGCCAGCGCCTGGGTGACGATCACCCCGCGTATTCCCCCGCCGTCGATGGCTATTGCGACGTTTTTACGGAATGGCTTCATCTCCGTCTGCCGTTCAACTAGAAACCAGCTGATTTTTTGAAAGGATATATAACGATAAAGAAACGATCCATGCTGCGCTTCTTCTCTGGGGTGTTACGAGCGCCATTCCTCGCAGCCTTTGATCGAGCGCACTCGCAGGTCGGACAATTTCAGCCAGATTAATATGGAGCGGCGTTCGCGGTTCGTTTTGAAAGCCGCCCGCGGTTTATCTAAATAAATTTGAAAAGAAATTCGCGATCGAATTTCCAAGCGTGTTCAGACCGTTTAAGACCGGGGTAATCGGGTCCCACTTCCCGTGCCCCGCGATCTCCCTGAACCCGCTGCGGAAGAACTCGGGCCCATAAAAAAGATACAGGATGAGCAATATCCCCAGGAAGAGTACCAACAGGAAGGGAATAGACTTTCGGTCTTCTGAGCCGCTCATGATTGCACCTCCAGGCTGATCCGACACCGCCGGAAAAATGCTGGTATGGGTTTTATCCCTTTAATCCTGAAACGACCACACCTTCAAGGATGAACCGCTGGGCGATAAAGAAAACAACAATCAGCGGTACAGTGGTCAGGACAGCAGCGGTCATGATGGTCGGCCATTGCTGTACGGTGAGATTAATATTATACATTGTTGAAACGTATACCGGCAAGGTGTACAGATCGACCGTCTGTAGGTACATGAGTGGGGCCAGCAGGCTGTTCCACAGGCCAACGAAAAGGAAGGTCGCAACGGTAGCCAGCGGAGCTTTAATCAGCGGCATGACGATTTCCCAGAAGACCTGAATGTGCGAAGCGCCGTCAACGAAGGCGGATTCATCCATCTCTTTGGGGATTTGAGCCATTGACTGGCGCAAAAGAAATACCATCGCCGCGCCGCCGGCGAAGAAACCAGGGATGATGATCGGGTTGAATGTCCCCACCCAGCGCAGCTTGTTAAAAAACACATATTGAGGCACAATGAGCGCCTGTGGGGGGATCATCATGGTTGCCAGCATGAGAAAGAAGACCAGATTGCGTCCCGGCCATTCGATCCGGCTGAACGCATAAGCCACGACCGCGATCGACAACAGCGTACCGGTCAATGCGAGGGCGGTGTAAAAAATGGTATTAAAGTATGAACGGAGAAAATCTGTGTTTTGAAAGATGCCGACGTACGCCGCCAGGGTGGGAGCTTTGGGCAGCCAGACAATCCCGGCGGAGTTGGTTTCCTCAAGGGTCTTCATCGAGGAGGAAATCATCCAAAATAAGGGGAAACACATGACCAGCGTGGCTGCGGTCAGGAGAAAGTAGAGGATGGTTCGTTTGAGGATCGGCCAGAGCGCGCGCATCAGATCCTCCTAGTAAAGCTCATAAATGACCCAGCGGTTCTGCAGACGGAACTGGATCACCGTCACGATCATGATGATGACCAGGATGATCCAGGATATGGCGGAACCGTAACCGATCTCGAAATGGCGGAAACTGGCCTGCCAGAGATAATAGACCATCGAGATTGCAGAGGGGACTAGCGGTTGATTGTCGCGGTAGAGGACAAAAATCGGCTCAAAGATTTGCAGCGAGTTGATCACCCCGACGACGAGGTTATAGAATATGTACGGGGTGAGAAGCGGAAACGAAATCTTCCAGAATCGTTTCCAGGTGGACGCTCCGTCGACTTCAGCGGCTTCGAGCAGTTCCTTGGGGATGTTCTTCAACCCGGCGAGGAAGATCAGCATCATGGTCCCGCATCCCCAGATCATCAGTAAAACCACCGACATCTTCGACCACAGCGGGCTTTGTACCCAGAGAGGGACGCGGTTGGCTGCCGGCAGGCCGGCCTCCCAGACTTTTAGCAACAGGTTGAATTTCCCGCTGGAGAGACCGAGGAAGAACGCGCTGGAGAGCTCCTGGATAAAGATCAGGGCTCGGTTGAGGTATCCCAGCGGCGGGATGGCCGTGGTCACCGCGCGGATCAATTGGTTGATAATGCCTGTGCCAGTATTTAGCATCAACCGCCAGGCCAGCAGCACGGCTGTATTGAATCCAAGCACAACCGGGAGGTAAAACGCCATGCGGAAGATACGCTCGCCGCGCATGTTTTGGTTGAGAAGAACCGCCAGAAACAGGGCGAAGGCCATCTGCAGCGGCAGTCCGATCGCGGTCAAATAGAGCGTGTTGACAATGGACGCATGGAAGCTGTCATCCCTGAGAATCAACTGGGCATAGTTGGCCAGCCCCACCCAGTTGGGCGACCGATTCATGGTCACCCGGTAATCTGTAAAGCTCCAGTAGAGCGAAAAACCGAGGGGGACGACAACGAAAATCAGAAAACCGACGATCCAGGGAGAGGCAAACAGATAACCGGCAAAGGCATCCTCGGCCTGTTTGCGGGTGGCGCCGCGCTTCACGGCAATGAAGCGGGCCAGGCGGCCGACCGCATAACTGGAAACCAGGATGAAGACGACCGCGGCAGCTGCGGTCAGAAGGGCGTCCAGGTAAGGATTTTCGACCATAAATGCTCCTGGCAGAGGTTGCCCGGATACAGTTGGATGGGGCGTTTATCCCCATCCAACTATATCATCAATCGCCGGAAGGGTTATTGCCCTAAGGCGGTAGTGTATTCTTCCTGTATCTTGGCAACCACTTCTTCCGGGGTCAACTCCTCGGTGATCAGCTTGCCCAGCGCATCCTGCATGATCGTTGAGAGCTTGGCGGCTTCCATGATGCCTGCAAAACCGACGCCGTACTGCGCCGCCAGTTCGGCTTCGCGCTTCAGTTGTGGAGAATCGGTGACGTAGCCGTACTGAGCGTCGTTGCGCGCCGGGATCAGGCTCATGGTTTCGTTCCATTTGTGGTTGGCTTCCCTGCTGAACGCCAATTTGAGCCATTCGGCCGCCAGTTCTTTGTTCGGGCTGTAATCGGCGACGGCCAGCCAGTCATTGAACGCCAGCACGACAGGCTTGCTGTTGGGGAAGTTCGCGGGGTCGCCAAAGAATGGGTCGATGCTGATCTTTTCCCAGATGGGGCGGTCGAAGGGAGGCGCAGCCCAGCCGGAGTGAGCCAGGCAGACGGCGCCGTTGTCCTTCTGGGTCTCGTCGTTGACGTCAATTACCGAACCCTGTCCGGTGGGCAGCGTACCGACTGCATCCGCAGCCGGCCCATAGGTCGCCACGCGCATATCCAGCATGAACTGGGTCGTCGCCAGGGATTCGGGCGAATCGAAGTTCGGTGAACCGTCGGCTTTATACAGCTCGCCGCCGATTGAGTAAAAGACCAGCAGCCACCACTGCCAGTCAGCCATCGAGGCGGCGTCAACCGGAACCAGAGCCTGTTGGACGAGCGAATTGGTTGCCGGATCGATGATCGAAGCCTTCTTGGCGAAGTCGACCCATTCGGCGAAGTTCTTGGGGGTGCCGGTAGTCCAGCCCGCCTTTTCCATCAGGTCGGTGCGGCAGAAAACGTAACGCGGAGCGGTGAAGATCGGCAGGCCGCGCAGCTTGCCTTCGTATTTTGCATTCTCGAGGGCGGGGCCGAAGTTTTTGATATCCGGCCAGGCCGCCTCGCCGAGGTAGGGATCCATATCAGCCAGGCTTTCGCCGTAGAGGGTGTTCATTTCTGAGCCGAGGTTGATGATGTCCGGTCCCTCCCTGGCGGCGAAAAAGCCGCTGAATGTGGTATCCCATCCGCTCCAGCTGCCCTCAGTGATCTCGACTGTCACGCCGGGATGAGCGGCTTCGAAAGCCGGGTTGATATCGCTCTTCAGCCAGGCGATCGTATCCGGAGTGTAATCCAGCAGGTAGATTTTCAGCGTGATCTTCTGGGCTGCGGGCGCTTCGGGTTGGGCTGGCGCAGTCGTAGGAGCGGGGGGCTGGGTAGCTTGCGGAGCTGAAGGCGGCGCAGGAGTTTCTGTCGCTTTGGCGCCGCAGGCGCTCAACAGCAAGCTGACCAGGATCAAAAGGACGATCAATCTGGTACGCATGGTAATTCTCCTTTATTTGGATAGGCAAATCGAATCGTGTATTTTCCCGAAAACAGGGTGAGCGACATTTTCTTGATCTCCGTCAACTCCTTTCTTTCCTGGCAGTGGGATATGATTGCGGAATTGCCTTAACCGACCCGCGCCAGACGGTCGGCCACATCGCGGGAGAAGCGGCTGATACAGCCCTGTACGTATTCAGCAGGATCCAGCCGGTCATCCAACAGCAAGGGGGTCAAATCCATGGCATAAGCCTGGGCGGTGCTGACATCGACCGAATCCGCGACATAATAGCTGGCGTTAGCCCGGCGGCGGCCTAACGTAGCCAGGTCATAACGCTTGCCGCCGCTGATTTGCGAATCGAACACGCCGAGCAGAGCCGCCTGTAAATTTTCCTGTTGGGAGAGGTCCATTAGTATCTTTTCGTTGTCGAGCAGCCAGTCCAATCCGCGCCAGACCTCGCAGCCGTACATTTTCTTCGGCCGCTGACCAGCGGGCAGCCGGCGGGCAGCCGCGATGGTCCGCAGCGCGGCGGCGGCGTGGGTGTCGTGTTTATCGGCGAGATTGTGGGTGAATACCGCGTCTGGCCTGGTCGCCTTAAGAATTTCGAGAAGATCTAAAATTGGCGCCTCGTTTTTCCCGTCTTTCAAAGCGCTGGAGGGGTAATCCAGCATGATCAAGGCGCTGTATTCGCCGATCACGGCCGCTTTACGCTGCTCGCGGAATCGCACCTGCCGCATCTCTTCGCCGCTGTATTGGGCGTAGAACCCGCTGCGAGGCGATCCGCGCCCGTCGGTGATGACCACCGCGCTGAACCAGAGATCAGTCCGCTGGAAACATTCCAGGATCGGGTGTGCCGCCATGATCTCGACGTCGTCCTGATGAGCGGCGATGCACAGGTGGGTGGTCCGGGCCAGCGCCTGGTCGATAGGGGATTGGTCAGGGATATAGATTTCAGTGGTCGGATTATGGAGTTTCACGGCTGCTCCTTAAGGAATCCGCGGCAGGCTGGCTGCGGCGATGGCCTGCCCGACCCGGCGGCTGCGCTCATCCGGCAGGTGAATCCGGATTTGCTCAGCCAGCCCGGGGAATTCATGTTCTAAGACCTCGCGCGCGCCGGCGAGGATCAGCTCTCCCCCGCATCCCGAAGTGCAGCGCCCGAGGATCATCACATGGCGGATCTGGTAGAAATCAGCGTAGTGAGCCAGTGCATAACCGAGGAAGACGCCCATCGATTGCCAGATCTGAACCGCACCGGGGTGGCCGTCCTCGAGTTTTTCCTGGACGAATTTCAACTTGTCCGCGTCGGTCAAATCGACCGGGATGGATATTCCCGCCGCCGGCGCCAGGCGGAAGACGCACTGCTGGGAAAGATACGACGCCCCGCAGCCGGAATCGCCCGACCATTCTTCGACCGGCGCGCCTGGGTTGTAATCGATCGGCGCAAAGGCCAGCTCGTTGAGCCAGCCGGTGATGCAGCCCTGAGGGTCAACGTAGCCGGCTGCCTGGCTGGAACCCATGGCGATTCCGAGCACGGCGTTCTCGCCCAGCGACATCGAGCCTGCCAGGGCGGTGACGTCGCCGTCGTTGATCACCACCAGAGGCGCGCCCATCTCGGCAGAGATTCGCCGGAAGAGGTCTTTCACTTCGGAGAAGCGCTGCTCGGGCACGCTGCGGAAAAGCGAGGCAACCATCGGACGGTTGTCGATGATGATCCCGGCCGAGGAGCCGCCGATGGCGTCCACCCGCGGAAGCTTGGCGGCGGCGGTCTGCAGCGCACGCAGGATTTCTCGATAATGGTATTCCGGATCAGGGCTATCCTTTGGCGTCCAGACTACCTCTTCGCTGAATACGACCCTGCCGTCCATGACTGCGCTGACCTTGCGGTCGGAGGCACCGAGATCGAAGCCGATCCGGCAGCCGTTCAAGTGATGGCCGAGCCGCTGGCCGGCTTCGCGGGCGGCGGGAGCGTCTTCAACCCGGCAGACGGATACCTCGAACGGCCTTTCATACACTCGCTCGCTCATAAAGCGGCGGTCGAAGTCGCGAGAGCCGGCAGGCGAGTAACAGCTGCGGATGTACTCGGCAGCCGCACGGGGTCCCGCGACGGTCAAACGGTAGCCGCCGCGCTGCCAGAGGAGGAATTTCACTAGGCGCTCAACATACGGCAGGTTCCAGGATGCCAGAGAGTGGTCGTCTGGGAACACGCGGGTTTCGAAGCGGGAAATCTCACCCCCGCTGCGTTCAAGGGCGATTACCATAGGCACAGCCTGATGGTCCAGCCGGGCTTTGAAAGCACGGTCAGCCAGCGCCGCCGGGCGGAAATTCTCATCCAGCGGAGGGGTGATGCGAGGAATTTTCAGGAAATCCTTGGACATCCGGAATGAAACCTATTCAGCAACATGAAGGAAGAGGAGAGAGTAATCTTCGAGGAGCATGTAGGCCGATGCCCCGAGGATGCAGGCCCGGTATTCCAGCGTGCCAAATTCAAGACGGGTATTCTGGGCCATCCGCGCTAGGGCTGATTGGAGCATGGCTTGATAGACAGCCTGGCGCCAGGGTTCGCCGAAGCGGACCATGTCGCCGGTCAGGACGATTTTTTCAATATTCAGTGCGCCGATCAAGCCGGCGAGCGAGGTTCCCAGGGCGGCGCCGGCCTCGCAGACCACCTGGTTTGCCAGAGGATCACCCTGGTCGAAAGCAGCTTTGACCCTGCTCAGATTGATCTCGGGGTCTCCGCCGGGTTGATTGAGCGGTGGAACCGGCTGAGCGATCTCTTGATACCGCTGCACCACTGCGCGGGCAGAGGCGATCGTCTCCAGGCAGCCGCGCTTACCGCAGCGGCAGAGCAGGCCGCCTTCGCGGACGACGACGTGGCCAATTTCGCCCGCCCCGCCGCCGTCGCCCTGGAACAGCCGTCCGTTGATCAGAATCCCGGCGCCGATCCCGTGCCGGACGTTGACGACGATCAGGTTGCTGTCGCTGCGGTGGTTGCCGCCATAAACATATTCCCCAATCGCGGTGGCCTGGCTGTCATTCAACACCGAGACCGGCAGACCGTAACGGGTTTCAAGAAGTTTCGCCAGGGGCAGATCCTGCCAATCGAGATTGACGGCGTTGACCACGATCCCGTCACGGGTGTTGATTAATCCGGGCGTGCCAATTCCAATCCCGACAAGCGGCCTCCAGGCGCTGGACGTAATCTGGTCGAGGATCTGGTAGATGATCTGGAGGGCCTGCTCGCCGTTGCGGTTGTGGACAGGGAATTCGATCTGTTCCTTTAATTCGCCGCGCAAATTGACCACCGCGCCGATAAACCGGTCCTGAGCCAGGTTGAGTCCGATCATGTAACGCGAATCCGGGACCAGGCTGAGCAGGATGGGTGATTTTCCGCCGATGGAGGCTCCGAAGCCGACCTCTTCAACCAGCCCTTCGGCGATCAAATTGGCGACGATATCCGAAACGGTGGCGCGGGTCAGCTTGGTCAGGCGGGCGACCTCGGCGCGGCTGATCGTGTCGTGATCGAAGATAGTCTTGAGGACCAGATCGCGGTTGTGAATTTTTGTCTGCTGATGGGTAGCTTTATCAGGACTCATGGCGGAGGAAATGAGTTGGGAGGGGGGATGCAGCGGAACGAGCTTTGTAAGTTTATTGAATTTACAAAGTAATTGTACAATAAGTATTCCCAAAATGCAATAGGGTATTATTCCTCGATGATAATTTGCTAAATATCAGGGTAATTATCTTAATAATTTCTTGATGTTCGACCGCGCCCATGTTACACTTTCTTCGCAATGAACCGGTCATTTTTCTTAACGGCGCAGCTTGCTCTGGCGTTTTTGATCCTGATCCCCGGCACCAGTTTATTGGCGGAAGGGAGGACCGCGGATTCAGTCACGGCTCAGAAAAGGATCCTCCCTCTTGGAGATATTTCTTTATTTTCGGTCCAGAGCGCCGCTCCCAGCTACAAATCGGACGCCGCAGCCGCGCCGAAACGCTGTCCGCCAGATGAACCGGAGCTGTGCGACCCCGAACTCAGATTCCCGCCGTCCATGCTGCCGGATCTGTTGACATTGCCGCCTTTCGACCTTCGTTTGGTTGTCAACCCGGTCAACGGCAGCAGGCTGCTTCGATTCAGCAACTCGATCATGAATCTGGGCCGGGGGCCGGCAGAAGTGTGGGGTGTACGGGAAGACCCGGTGGATCACACTGTGGTAATCGTTCAGAAGGTTTACCGATCGGATGGATCAGAATATACTCTCACGATCGGAAAATTCGTATTTCATCCCATCCATGGTCACTGGCATTGGGATAACTTCAGCCAGTACGAAGTCTGGACAGTCGGCTCTTCGGGCGAGCTGCTCGTTCGGGCGGCGGCCAGCGGCAAGGTTGGCTACTGCCTCCGCGATAATACCCTCGTCCCCGAAGAGATCATCGACCAAACCGGCGTCTCGTCTGACGAATTCAAGGTAACCATGGCTTACGGGGACTGCGGTTGGAGGCGGCAAGGCATCTCGCCTGGATGGGTCGACACCTACCGCTATCACCTCGCCGGGCAATACGTGGATATCACCGGATTGGAGGATGGTCTCTACGCGCTGTTCTCGATTGTGGATCCGGATGACCGGTTAAAAGAATCGAACGACGGCAACAACGCCGCAGTGGTCTATTTTCGCCTCGAAGACTCAAGGATTGAATCTTACGGACAGAATTATGAGTTGAGCGCACAGTAGCCTCATTGAAAGGCGGCGCAGCCGCCCGGCCTGCTTATGAGGTCATTTTCTGACGGTATTGCAGCGCTTCAGCCAGGTGCACCACCTGGATCGACTCGCTGCCCGCCAGGTCCGCAATGGTGCGGGCCAGTTTGAGGATGCGGTGGTATGCGCGCGCGGAAAGCTGGAACTGCGCCATGGCGGTGCGCATCAGGTGGGTACCGGTTTCGTCCAGCTGGCAGAACTGGCGCACTTCCGCCGGACGCATATCCGCGTTGGAGGCGATGCCCGATTCCGAAAAGCGCTTACGCTGGATCTCGCGGGCAGCCTCCACCCGCGCGCGCACCGCGCTGGACGGCTCGCCGAGGCGTTTGTCGGAAAGCTTTTCGTACTCCACCCGCGGGACCTCGATGTATATTTCAATCCGATCGAGAAGCGGGCCGGAGATGCGTTTCTGGTACTTGGTTACGGTGGCAGCGGAGCAGGTGCAGGGTTTGAGCGGATCGCCGTAGAAGCCGCACGGGCAGGGGTTCATCGCGGCGACCAGCTGGAAATTGGCCGGGAAAGTCAGAGAGCCCTGGGCGCGGCTGATGGTAACGATCTTGTCTTCCATGGGCTGGCGCAGCACTTCCAGCACGCGCTGGCCAAATTCAGGGAATTCGTCGAGGAAGAGCACGCCGCGGTGCGCCAGTGAGATTTCGCCCGGGTGGGGCTGGTTACCGCCGCCGACCAGACCAGCGTGGCTGATTGTGTGGTGCGGGGCGCGGAAAGGCCGGGTGCGGATCAACGGCACGTCCGGCGGCAGCATGTCGCAGATTGAGTAGATCCGGGTGACGTCCAGCGCCTCCTCGATCGTCAGACGGGGCAGGATGGAGGGCAGGGCGCGTGCCAGCAGGGTTTTACCGGCGCCGGGCGGGCCGATCATCATCACGTTGTGCCCGCCGGCGGCAGCCACCTCCAGCGCCCGCTTGGCGTGCTCCTGGCCTTTGATCTCACCGAAATCGGTCTGCACCTCAGGCAGGATGGTTTCTTCGACGTTGACCGGCTTGACCGGGGGGATGGTCATGCTGCCGTCCAGGTGGGCGTAGAGCGCCGCCAGCGATTCGACCGGGATGATCTCCAGGTCGGGTATCAGGGCGGCTTCGGCGGCATCCACCGCGGGGACGAAGATGCGTCTGTACCCCTGCTGGCGGGCGGTCGCGGCCATCGGCAGCACGCCGCGTACGTGGCGCACGCTTCCGTCCAGCGAGAGCTCGCCGATCACGACGGATCCGTCCAGCTGTTCCTGCATCAGCTGCTCGGTGGCGATCAGCACCCCCAGGGCGATCGGCAGGTCGTAGGCCGGGCCTTCCTTGCGGACCGAAGCCGGCGCCAAATTGACCGTCAGCGGCTTGCGCGGGTAGGTCAGACCGGCGTTTTTGATCGCCGAATACACCCGTTCGCGAGATTCCTGCACCGCTGCGTCCGGCAGACCCACAATCGCCATGTGCGGCAACCCCTGGCCAAAATCCACTTCCACTTCAACAATGACGCCGTCCAGACCGATGACGGCGCAGGAAAAGACGCGGGCGAGCATGATTAAAGTTTAAAAATGAGCAGGGAATATGTCAAATGAATTAACGGATCTATTCGAAAACTCAGAAAACACTGGAGATGGTCTGATAAACTTGGACTTGCACAATCCTGGTCAAGCGCAGTGTTGTGAATTCGGGAACAAAGTGGCCTGGTCCGGCGTCATGGGGATAAATGGTTATCCACGCGGGAGAAAATGTCATGAAAAATATCAAGATGTGGGCGCTATTGGGTGTTCTGATCCTGGTTTTTACGCT
>FWPV01010615.1_pt1 | contig 15002 bp, 15 predicted proteins | sample 2228371 | NCBI WGS metagenome assembly FWPV01 (sample SAMEA103939776, study PRJEB20133) | metagenome
TAGTTAGCGAGAAAACCATTGTAGAACATAACCAATAAAAAATTCACTAAAAATATGGTTAAGCAACTAAAGTTTATGCTTGGGGCTCAGATCAAATCCATTGACATGTCAAAGCAAATATGCTAGACTTATTATAAAATGAAAGTGTGTAAAATTACTTAAGATTTACTTTTATCATAGACATGGTGCCAGGATAGCTCAGTTGGTAGAGCGTCTGACTGTGGATCAGAATGTCATGGGTTCGAGTCCCGTTCCTGGTACCATTTTTTTTATTTTTCATTAGGTGGAGAATTTCAAATGGCTGAAACTATTAGAAAAAAATTAATAGAACCACAGACATTAAAGGGATTTCAGGATTTTCTGCCTGAAGATATGATCGCTCGGGATATTGTTATTGAAAAGATAAAAAAAATTTACCAGAAATATGGTTTTCTCCCATTGGATACTCCAATACTTGAACATCTAACCACATTAATAGGCACCGGTGGAGAAGAAACAAATAAAGAACTATTCAGACTTGAAAGCCCGGAAGGCGACCCAATAGCAATGCGATTTGACCTAACTGTGCCTTTTGCAAGATTAATTGCTCAATATTCAGTAGAGCTTGGATTGCCTTTTCGTAGATACCATATAGGACCTGTGTTCCGTGCAGATAAACCTTCTCCAGGTCGTTTTCGCCAATTTACACAATTTGATATTGATGCCGCAGGAAGCGAATCCATAGCGGTTGATGCAGAAATAATCGCAGTCATAACCGAAGTTATGAGAGAACTTGGTCTAAATAATTATGAGGATAACAATAATATTATTCTGGAATTCCAGGTAAGAATTAATAATCGTAAGCTTGTTGATGCCCTTCTCGAAGGTTGTGGAATTGATGATATTGGAAAACATAAGCATGTTCTTAGAATAATAGACAAACTCCAGAAAGTAGGGATGGAGAACATTTGCAAGGAACTGGGAAATGGGCGAATAGATGAATCCGGAGACCCAATCCCAGGTGCTGGTTTATCATCAGAAATAATAGATAAGATAGTAGATTTTATCTCTATCAAGCAAGGATCACGTAAAGAAGTTATAAAATCCTTGGAGAGCCAATTGCAGGATTCTGAAAAGACTAGAAATGTTCTTCAAGAAATGTATGATCTGGCTGACTTTCTGGATTGTCTAAATGTTAAAGAATACGATGCTATCTTTGACCCAAGTTTAACAAGGGGTCTGGATTATTATACAGGACCAGTCTTTGAAACATATTTGCCTCAAGCTCCTGAATTAGGATCGGTTATGGGTGGAGGTAGATTCGACCAGTTAGTTGAAAGGTTTTCAGAAAATAAAGTTCCATGCACTGGTGCTTCCATCGGTCTGGATAGATTGATGGTCGCATTGACAAAGCTGGGAAAGATTGAGAAGGTAGCGACAACTACAAAAGTATTAGTATTATCAATGCGTGGAGTTCCAACCAATGAATTGCTGAAAGTAGCTTCAGAACTTCGACAGGCAAATATCCCAACAGAAATATATTTTGGAAAGCCAGGAACCAGTATAAAAGATCAACTATCCCTTGCTAACATGAAGAGAATACCAGTTGCTGTTATATTGGGAGAAGATGAATTGAAGGCAAAAAAAATATCAATCAAGGATTTAGAAATCGGAATGAAACAACGCGAGGGAATTATTGATCGAGAAGAATATCGAAAAGCAGGGAAAGTTGGACAGGTTACAACCGATCGGCAAAACTTGATACAGGCTGTTATGGAAATTTTAGAGCACAAATAGTATTATATTTGATTTTCCGCCAAACAAATAGACTCCAGGACTTTTATTACACCTTTTGCCATCTGCTCTACAGTGAAATTTTTCAGAGCAATTGTTCTTCCGCTTTTTCCAAGGTCACGTGCATATTCTGGACTAAGAAGCACTTGCTCAAGGGCTCGTGCCAGATGTTCAGGATCATTAGGCATGTATGTTATGCCACCACAAACGAGGTCAAGAACTTCTGGAAAAGCTCCATAGCCTGGTTGAACTACAGGAACTCCAGAGGCTAATGCTTCAATCACATAAACACCAAAGGCTTCCTTATGTTCAGCAGGCACAGATAAAACCGAAAGGCTTCTCAGAAATTTTAACTTTTCCTCGCGTGTTAGGTTTGGCAAAAATTCAACATCATCAATAACTCCTGCTTTGACCAATCGTTTACGTATCTGCCTTACATAGCGTTCATCATCAGCAGTCTTTCCTCCAGCAATTCTAAGCTTTGCCTCAGGTATTCTACCATTCTTTTTGATTATTATAAACGCCTCTGCTAATACACCAAGACCTTTTTCTTTACATTGTCTCTCCAGAAAACCTATAACAGGGGGATTAAAAGATAATTCCGCCTGTTCATAACCATCAGGATTAATACCATTATAAACAACATGAACTTTTTCACAATTTATGTCAATCCGTTCACAAATAGCATCCCTATAATAGTTGCTAACTGCGATAAACCTGTCAACATAGGTCGCACAATGAGCAATTGTCTTCCATATAAGGCTATTCTGTGGTTCTGGTATAGCATCAACCCATATATCTTCATCCTGTAGTGTGCAGATCAATGGAACATTAAGTTCTTCTTTAATTCTTTTTGCCATTCCTAGAAGTAGTGCATTTGAAAGATGTATCACGTCAGGTTTTTCTATTGATTTAAGCCAGGATACCAATCTTTCCAATTCCTTAGCCTGGTTCCCGTCTTCACCCTTCAGCATTGAAAGCGTCATATCTCCAAGATCACTAGCTCTTGTCATTCCTGCTCTACTTGCTGCTAATTTCAATAAAATAGGTGAATCAAAAATACGGTCTATCCATCTAGGTGTTTTTCTAAATAATGATAGTTTCTGTTGTAAATAAACGTTAATTCCACCGAAAAAAACAGGGTTACTTGACTTTATAGTAGCTTCATCGGTCAAGATTGGTAAATACAAGGGAACAATAACCGCTTCATGACCCATTTTATATAGCATGCGTGCAAGGCTGTTATCGCGAAGGCAGTTTTCACAATAGAAAGTATTTCCTGCACCTGGTATAATTTGTATGATCTTCATATTGTCTCTATTTCTCCTTAAATGCTAGTGCCCCTGTAGGACATGCATTTACACATTCAATTGCAGATTTTTTAATACCTTCCTTTATGGTATTATTAAATGGCACACCGACTCTAACATCAAATCCACGCCCAATAAATGTCAAACCTAGCTTCTCACCTGATTTTGATGCAATCTGAATACAAAGACCGCAATCAATACATTTGCCAGGCTCGTATATTATATCATTATGTTGAAGATACCATTCAAAAGGTCTTCGCTGAGACCTATATCTATTTGGATCTGCTTCATATATTTCTGAGTATTTCTTAAGTTTACAGCTATCGATTTTCCTGCAATCACAATGTAGACAGCGAGATGATTCCTCAATAGCAGAATCTTTTGAAAAACCTGTGTTATCATCACTAAAACCAAATATTAATTTTCCTTTGTCATTGGAAGGTTCAATTCTTTCTATATTATTTGTATTCTCCAGGAATTTTCTTATTTCTTCATCATCAAGCTTTCCCATTCTTACAGTAAAAGGTTTTTTAACTTCGTTTACATGACCATAAGAAAGGTATTGCATTATAGAATGCGCAGCAATTTTACCATCAGCACAGGAACGAACTGCCATCCTGCTTCTTCTTCCGGTAGCATTGCCAGCTACAAAAACATTTCCTGAGCTTGTTTGTAATGTATTTCTATTTATTTGGATATCATTCAAAAGATCTCTGGAGTTTCCAGTAGCTATCAAAATTGCATCATAATCACTCTGTAAGTCTGCTATTGTTTGAATTCTGGTATTCATTCTAAATTCTGCACCCATGTTTTTTATAACATCTATTTCAGCATCAATTACATCACGCGGCAATTTATCTTCAGGAACTTCATATTGTAAAGTTCCACCAGGTTTTTCACGTTCATCAAAGATGATGCAATTATATCCTTCCATAAGTAAATAATAGGCAGTTGAGAGACCTGCAGGTCCTGCTCCGATTATACCAATTTTTTTTATTTTATCTCTATTTACATTCAACTGATGACCAAACAATTTCAAGTCAAAATCAGCTGCAAACCTCTTAAGAAGGCATATAGATACAGGGTTATCAAAGTTACCACGGCGACAGGTGTTTTCACATGGAGCAGGACAAATACGACCGAGTATTGCGGGTAAAGCAATATCCTTTTTTATTGTATCGATGGCATCCTTCATTTTTCCACAACGAATTTGACGTATCATCAGTGGGATGTTCATCCCTGCAGGACATGCAAGTTGACAGGGAGCCATGCAGTCTCCTACATGATCACTCAACAAAAGCTCTAAAGCTGTTCGCCTTGCAGAATGTATCTCTTCTGTTTCGCTCTCAACTATCATGCCTCCTTCAACCTTAGTTGCACATGAAGGCACAAGCTTGTTATTTACTTTCACGATACATACCAGGCATGAAGTGCTGGCTTGATATTTATTATTAAAGCATAATGTTGGAATTTCAATACCAAGCTTACGGGTAGCATCAAGTATAGTGCTTCCAGGTTCAACGTTTATTTTTTTCCCATCGATAGTAAGTTCCAGCATAACACCTCTTTTGGTTAGGAAATGGACTTATTTAATGACCTATATCATTTTAAAAAATTGTTTTTTTACGCCTCACAACAACCTTTCAAAACGCGAAACCAACAAAAAATTTCCAAAGGGAAATTTAGAGGGATTTATAATAATGTATTATACAAAATTAACAATAATTAATCACTTTTTTATTCCACCCCAGGTTATAGTTAATTTACCAGGAGAAGAAATATTTAGTGCATTAATTATGCTTCCTCAAAAGCTAGTATATATATTATAGGTAAAAATATCAACAAAAGAATTCTGAAATGTTAGGTGATACAAAGTAATTAATTCCTTTAACCCATGTATATATTTGATGTGTTTGTAGTAGCCCGATTCATCGGGTGTTAATTAATACAACACTTGTAAGGACAAACAACTATTCGTCCTCAGAAATGGCAATTCGGAAAGGTTAATATTAAGCGGAGTAGGAGCGATATGTGAAAATCTTTTACCATTCCATTTGCTTATTAACATGTCGCTCCTACTCCGCTCTGGAAATGTTTTGCACTTATTCTACCAACATTTCGTCCCTACGGGACTTAGAAAATGCTGCTTTATTTGAAAAAAGGGAGTTTGAGAAAAGCTTGTAATTCGGAAAGTTAAACAAAAGTTAAGTTCTTCTTATTCATGATTTGACCATAAAATGTAATCAAAAATTTGTAAATAACACAAAATTTTAAGCTATTTTACTATACATACGTTAACCTTTCCGAATTACAGATATCAGAAATATAAACCTTGCCATTAAAAACTGGTTGTGTTAAACTTACTTATACAGTTCAATATAATATATGAATTGAATTAGCTATTTAAATCGAATGAGAATGGCAGTTTGTAGTAGCTTTCTTTATTGAGCGTAAAATTATGAGATACTAATAATTCAAACAACCGATGAATCTGGTATATTAAAAACCTGACCGGTATAAGCAATTAATATATTGTAAAAATTAAGGAGGATTATATGGCTTTTATTGCTGACATTCATGCAAGAGAAATATTGGATTCAAGAGGAAATCCTACCATAGAAGTTGATGTTATTTTAGAATCTGGAGCATTCGGTAGAGCAGCAGTTCCATCTGGAGCATCGACAGGAACAAACGAAGCCCTTGAACTACGGGATGGAGACCCCAAACGCTATTTAGGAAAAGGGGTAACCAAAGCTATCGAAAATGTTAATGAAATTATAGCACCTAAACTCATAGGAATGGATGCAACTGATCAGGTCAATATTGACCATACTATGATTGAAATGGATGGTTCAACAAACAAATCAAATCTAGGAGCTAACGCAATATTAGGTGTATCATTAGCTGTAGCAAAGGCATCTGCAAATGATTTGAATATTCCTCTTTATAGATACATTGGCGGAACAAACGCCAAAAACTTACCATTACCTATGCTGAATTTCCTGAATGGTGGCAAACATGCTGATAATAATGTTGATCTCCAGGAGTTCATGATAATGCCGGCAGGTGCTGATACATTTGCAGAATGCATTCGTATATCCGCAGAAGTTTTCCATAGTCTCAAATCTGTTTTGAAAAGTAAAGGTTATAGTACTGCTGTCGGCGATGAAGGTGGCTTTGCACCAAATCTTAACTCCAATGAAGAAGCACTTGAGTTAATTGTTGAAGGTATAATAAACGCAGGATATGAACCAGGAAAGGATGTTTTTATTGCACTTGATCCTGCAGCAAGTGAATTTTACGATGAAAAAGATAAGATTTACAACTTATCCGCTGAAAAAAAACCCAAGAAAAGTGCTGAAGATATGGTAAAATTCTATTCAAAACTAATCGATAAATATCCAATAATTTCAATAGAAGACGGAATGGCTGAAAGCGATTGGGAAGGATGGAAGCTACTTACTGATGAACTTGGAAGTAAAGTTCAGATAGTGGGTGATGATCTATTTGTTACAAATACTCAATATTTGCAACGCGGTATAAGGGAAGGAGTTGCAAATTCTATCCTTATAAAGGTAAATCAAATAGGAACACTTACAGAAACCCTTGATGCAATTGAGATGGCAAAGAAAGCTAAATATACCGCTGTTGTTTCTCATCGTTCAGGAGAAACAGAAGATTCAACAATCGCCCATATAGTAGTAGGTGCAAACACCGGACAGATTAAGACAGGTTCTATGTCAAGGTCTGAAAGAATATGTAAATATAATGAACTCTTAAGGATCGAAGAAGAACTTGGTCAAAGAGCGATCTTCAAAGGTTTGGGTGTCTTTTATAATCTAGCATAAATTAGATGTGCAGTATTTCACTGCACATCAAAAATCCAGACTTTATGTTATTTTTAAGATTTAATATATGCGCTAGCTTGTTTCTTATGTATATGCTCCGCATATAAAATTAAATCATCTTGTATTGGATATAGAGAACAAGCTAGACAGCATGTTTTACTCAAAAATAGCAGAAAGCCTACTCAAGAATAGCATAAAGCCTCTTTATCCAAATATGAGGAAATTTAATTCCTGGAGTGATAAATACATAAATGCGTAAATATCGTCTTAACCATAGAAGAATTAAAAATCATTCAAACAGATGGCTGATTCTCTGGGTATTGCTGATATTTATTATTATAATACCAATTATGATATTGCAAGTTTATAGGTTTTCAAGTGCTTTCCAATATTGGCGGTATAACAAAAAATTGAAAGAAGAATATACTAAAGAAGTTAATAAACTTTATCTTGAACAAGTAAAACTTAAAAAAGAGATTTATAATTTAAATCATAATAAGCTCGTTTGCGAAAGACTTGCAAGGGAAATTGGTTTTATTAAACCTGGTGAAATTGTATATAGGTTTTCAAATAATAAAAACAAATGATTTCCATAAACACTTGAAAAATCAGGAAAGGGAAAAAATGAATTTCATTGAATTATTCATGATTACAGCGCTTCCATTTTATATATTATCTTCCGCAAACTCTGAAAATGAAACGTTAGCAGGCAAGCAACAAGGATATAAATTTGAAACGGAGATTGTCAAAAAAGTGCAATTAAATTACTTATTATTTTTACCGAAGGATTATGCTTCTGATCCAGAAAAAAAGTTTCCCATGATCCTTTTTTTGCACGGTGCGGGTGAGCGTGGAGATGATTTACAACTTTTGAAACTCCATGGTATACCGAAGATAGTAGAGAAAGATGAGAATTTTCCTTTTATTGCTGTTTCTCCGCAATGTCCATCTGAGTCATGGTGGACAATGGAGCTAGAAGCATTGGAAGCACTCTTAAAAGATATTATCAAAAGGTATAATGTAGATGTTGACCGAATATACCTAACCGGTCTCAGCATGGGTGGATATGGAACATGGTCACTTGCTATAAGGAATCCCAATGTCTTCGCAGCAATAGCTCCTATCTGCGGTGGAGGTGACCCCAAAAAGGTATGTGCTATTAAGGATGTTCCAGCCTGGGTGTTTCATGGAGCTAAAGATGAAATTGTCCCTTTAAAGCAATCCGAAAATATGGTTAAGGCGTTAAAGGAATGTGGAGGAAATGTCCAGTTTACAGTATATCCAGAAGCTGGTCATGATTCATGGACAGAAACATATAATAACCCTGAGCTTTATGAATGGTTCTTAAAACATTCAAGATCAAAAAAGTAATGGTTAAGGAGATGTGATAAAAAGACTATGAAGATAGTAGATGTTCAGGAAACATGGATTCATACTCATTTTATCACCGATAGCTGGGAAATATCTCCTGAAGAAAAATTCAAAATTGATATGCGCATTATTCCCGAACTAAGAAGATTAGGAATTCAATATGGATTTCATTACGAACGAAAACCAAATTCAGATTCTTATGATATTGTCTTAGAGTGCATACCATTCCCAAAAACAAAAGATTTTGTAAAAGAGCTTTTAGAAGAAACCATAAAGGATTTCCCGGCAAGAAAAAAAGATGAACCAAGAAATGTTGTAACAAAAATAACAGTGCAGGAAGATAAATAATAACCAATTCCATAATTTCATTGTGCAAATACAAACCTTTTAGACTGGCAATAGAAAAAAGTAGGGGCAAATGGCTATTTGCCCCAAAATACAAAAATATTATGAACTATCATTTTAAATTGTGAGAGATGATATAATTTATTTATAACAGATGGAATATCAATCACAGGTGATAATATCAGAATCAGAAATAATTCAAAGGGTTAATGAGCTTGGTAAACAGATTTCTAATGATTATCGAGAAAAAAAACTCACTATTATATGTATTTTAAAAGGTGCGTTGATATTCCTCGCGGATTTGCTCAGAAAAATAGAGTTGAATCCCGATTTAGAATTCATACAGGTTTCTAGCTATTATGACAAAACTTATTCCTCAGGCGAAGTAAAGATCAATAATGAAATATCAACAAAAATCGCAGGAAGAGATATCCTGATCGTTGATGATATATTAGATAGCGGGTTGACGTTATATCAGATAAGAGAAAAAATCTTATCAAAGAATCCATCAAGCCTAAAAATATGTGTTTTACTAAATAAACAAAGACAAAGAATAAAAGATATCGAAGCTGATTACATAGGATTCAATATTCCTGATGAATTCGTTGTCGGATATGGGATGGATTATAATGGCAAATATAGGGGATTAAGTTATATATCCAAAATAAAGCATGATTAAATAATTAGAGGAGTTTTATTTTATGGAATTTTGGGATTCCGCAAAGAAATTTCATGGTCATGAATGCATGGGTTTAGCATGGGGATATAAAGTTGCTATGTTTGCCCTTGAAAAATTAGGAGTCGATAGAGCAGGAAATGAAGAACTGGTTGCTATTGTGGAAAACGATTCATGTGCGGTAGATGCGATTCAAGTTGTGACTGGATGCACTTTCGGTAAAGGTAATTTAATTTTTAGAGATTATGGAAAACATGTGTATACATTTTTTAAGAGAAGCTCAGGAGAAGGAATTAGAATAACTAGAAAAAAGGGTGTGGATATTAAAGATATATTGTCAGCTAAAGGAGAGGAATTATTTGAGATTTCAGCACCAGAAGAAAGGTTACCTAAAAAAGCTAGAATACATAATTCAATAAATTGCTCAAAATGTGGAGAAGGAACTATGGAAACGAGAATACATATATTAAACGGTAAGTATCTATGCACCCCATGTTATGAAAAAGCTCTGTCAGAATAATTTGTTATAATACCCATGATATACAATGAGTTTGCAGAACCATAAATCATTAAATCAAACGACGGATAAATTGACCAAGCATAAACTTTTTTAGTAAAAAAACACAGAGACACGGAAAAAAAATTAATCACAAAGAACATGAATAAAATATCACGAATTAAACGAATAAAGTATCACGAAGGACACGAAAAGGACGAATTTTTTGTCGATTTTGCGATATGTAACTTTTTCGTAATGCAACGCCACTCATGCTATTCGTGGTTAATAATTCAGGCAGGCAAATAAAAAAATAATTATTCGTGTCCTTCGCCCTATTCGTGATATTCGTGATTAAATATTTCCGTGTCTCTGTGCCTCCGTGTTTTGCATTCATTATATTCTGTGTGAGTTGTGGTTTAGAGTTCGTGGACGTAAAATTTATGCCTGGATAAATTGAAACAATTCTTGACAAATTACATAGCAAAATGTTATACTCAAACTGATAAATACTTATATATACAGAGTTTTGAAAGGATCATGAAATCATAATGAAAGTGTTCTTAAAAATAATTAATTTAATATTTTTAACAACTATTATTGCATTAATAGCTGTTAACTATGCACTATCTGTGGATGCAAATGAAATATTAAAGAATTTCAGAGCAGAATATAAAAAAGCAAAGAACTTTACTGCGAATTTTGAACAAACAACTTTTGTAGCTGGAAGAAAACGCGTTGCTAATGGTAAGCTAATATATCAGAAACCAAACCTTTTAAGGCAAGAGTTCTTTGATGTATCAAAACCACAGAATGTAACTCAGCTTATTGTCTCAGATGGAAAAACAGTTTATTCATATACTCCCTTAATCAAACAAGTAACAAAACAGGTTTTATCATCAAAGAAAAAAGATACTGAGTTAATTCCAGGCTTCGGTGAATCTTTAGAAGGTATAGAAAAAAATTATGACTTAAGAATTATAAAAGACGATCTTGCAGAAAAACAAGGAATTTACCTTATAGAACTTACTCCTAAGGAGAGTTCTACGAATTCATCTATATTTTTTGATGTCTTGCAAGTATGGATCAGATATCAAGATTCGATGCCAATCCAATTTATGTATAAAGATAACAAAAATGAAACAACCTTTATCTTGTCTTTTAAAGATATGAAGGTAAACGAGAAGATCGATGAGTCAGTTTTTAAGTTTAAAATACCTGATGATGCGCAGGTGATAACTATACCAAACAGATAAGACGAGGTTTATTCAAATGTCATCTTTAGGTGAACAATTGAGGCTTGTCAGAGAAGAAAAGGGCATATCTTTAGAATACGCGGCAGATACTTTAAAGATTAGTAAAAGGTATCTATCCGCCTTAGAAGAAGATAGTTTTAATGTGCTTCCAGCGGAAGTTTATGCTAAAGGATTTTTAAGTAACTATGCTAAGTTTCTAGGTCTGGATCCACAAGCTATAATAGACCAATATAACAGATTAATACTTCCTAAAAATGAGATTTTTAATCGCGTTACCCGTCTTAAAAAACGAACAACCAGACAAGTTAAGCGTAGTCGCGTTTTTACGCTATTGTTGATAGTTATTATTACAATTATTTGTCTGGTAATTTTATATATTTTCAGAAATAGTGTGTAACAAATTATAATGGAGATGTTTCATATTTGGCAGTCCGTGTTGGTGTTATTAGTCTTGGATGTAGTAAAAATCTTGTAGATTCGGAGGTGATGTTAGGGCTTTTAAGGGCGAATGGTTTTGAAATTACACCAGAAGAAAAGAATGCTGACATCTTAATCATAAATACCTGTGCTTTTATTGAATCTGCCAGGCAAGAATCAATGGATACGATCACACAAGCAACAAAAGGCAAGAATAAAAAGAAGATTATAGTTGCAGGATGTTTATCACAACGTTATGCAGATATGCTTAAACTAAAGATGAAGGACAAAATCCATGCGATAGTAGGCACAGATGACTTTCGGAATATTGTTGAAATATGTAATTCAATCCTGAATGATAAAAAACCTTTCCTTCAAGTATCCAGAGAACCTAAATATTTATATGACCATTCTACCCCAAGGCTATTAACAACCCCGAAACATTTTGCTTATTTGAAAATAGCTGAGGGATGTGATAACCGCTGTTCATATTGTGTAATTCCCCAAATTCGTGGTAGCTATCGTAGCAGAACTATCGAATCAGTTATCAAAGAATCCAGAGTTTTGTCTGAATCCGGGGTTAAAGAATTAATACTTATAGCTCAGGATACTACATATTATGGAAACGATATTGGTGAAGATATAGTTAAATTGCTTAAAAGTTTAGTAAAAGTATCAGGTATAGAATGGATCCGCATTCTTTATACTCATCCTGATCATTTAACAGAAGATTTTATAAAGCTTATTGCAGATGAAGAAAAAATCTGCTCTTATATGGATATACCTTTTCAGCATATAAATGATAAAATCTTAAAAAGTATGGGACGTAAAACAACTAAAGAGGGAATCTATCGTCTAATAGAGAAAATAAAGAACACAATTCCTGATGTCGTCTTGAGAACATCATTAATGGTTGGTTATCCAGGTGAAACAGAAGAACAATTTACAGAGTTAGTGCAATTCGTAAAGGATGTTCAATTTGATCATCTCGGAGTGTTTGCATACTCTGCTGAAGAAGGAACTTCTGCTTATAATATTGAGAATCATATTCCCCAATCCATAAAAAATGAAAGGCTTGATATTATAGCTGAATTACATGAGAACATAGCAGAAAAAAAACGCAGAGAGATGATCGGAAAAAACAAAACCGTTTTAATTGATTATGTTGATACAGAAACTAATAATGCAATAGGTAGAACAGAAGGACAATCTCCAGAAATAGATGATGTTGTCTATATAATTGATGGCAAAGCCGATAGCGGTAAATTTGTAAATGTTGAGATATTAGATACTTATGAAACTTATGATTTGATTGGAAAAATAGCGCAATGGAAATAGGAAAAATAAAAACATTACCAAATTATTTAACCATGTTACGGGTTGCTTTAGTGCCTATCTTTATAGTGTCATATTATAAAGTAGGGGCTTTTTTCAGCCTATTAGCTTTCGGAATAGCTGCTTATACAGATTTCCTGGATGGTCGTATTGCACGTAAAACAGGCAACGTTACAAATTTTGGTAAATTCCTTGATCCGCTTGCAGATAAATTGCTTGTGACTTCAGCATTACTTGTCTTATTAAAATCCGGACCAGGGCTGATTACTACGTGGATGTTTGCAATTATTATAGGCAGAGAAGTTATAATAACTGTTTTTCGCACTTATGCAGCCTCCAAAGGTAGTGTTATAGCAGCAACAAAACTGGGCAAATATAAAGCAGGTTCTCAAATGTATGCTATTGTTATATCATTACTACTATTGACCATGTATGATATAAGAGGTGCTTTCTTTTCTGATAAATGGCAATTCTTAACAGCAATTCGGAATCATAATGGACCAATTTATTATTTGATGTTTATACCCGTTGCCTTTACTGTTATATCAGGTTTGGAGTTCTTCTATAATAATAGAAAACTATTAAGAATATAAAATTTATATTTTATTCCCACCATTACTTTTCTTTGATACTCATGGTAAAAGAATCATTTGCTTATCGAGCAGAGCAACCACACTTTGTGTATGTCTTAAATAAAGGAGTTTTTTGGATATATGCGTGCAGAATTGATTTTTGTTGGAACTGAGTTGCTCTTGGGTCAGATTGTTAATACCAACGCTGCTTACCTTGGAGAAAACCTTGCTAATCTGGGAGTCGATCTATATTATAGTAGCGTTGTAGGTGATAATCTTGACAGAATAAGAGACACGATACGTTTTGCACTAAACCGTTCTGACCTTGTAATAATAACAGGTGGATTAGGTCCCACTTTTGATGATATTACAAGAGAAGGTATAGCATCCGCAATCGGGAGAGAATTAGTTTATGACCCGGATGTTATGGCAAAAATAGAGGAGCATTTTAAACGAACAAAACATCAAATACTCCCTATGCATAAAAGGCAGGCTTATGTTATCTCAGAGGGATGCCAGGTTGTTCCCAATACTGTCGGGTCCGCACCTGGTTTAATCGTGAGCTATGGAGATAAATGGATCATCGCGACCCCTGGCGTTCCACGTGAGATGAAAAAAATGTGTGAAGATGTTATATTCCCCTGGATAGCAGAGAAAGCCGGTAAAGTTGCTATAAAATCTAAAGTTCTAAAAATCTCCGGAATGGGTGAATCAGCTGTTGCAAATGAAATAAATGACATTGTAGAATCCTTATCCAATCCAACAATCGCATTTCTCTGTAGACCTGGAGAAGTATCAGTAAGAATTACAGCTAAAGCGGATTCTGCAGAATCCGCTAAAAAAATGATTGATGACGTAGCTAATAAAGTTAAAGATAAGCTCAAAGAAAATGTATTTGGTGAAGATGATCAATCTATCGAGCAGGTTATTGGCAGTTTGCTCTTAAAACATCATAAAACACTTGCTGTTGCTGAATCATGCACTGGTGGTTTAATCTCTGACCGTATAACTAATATCCCAGGTAGTTCAGATTATTTTCAGGGAGGAGTAATATCATATAGCAACCAATTGAAAATCGATCTGCTTGGAGTGTCAGGTGATGATCTGAAAAAATATGGAGCTGTTAGCTCACCAGTCGCTCAGCAAATGGCTGAAGGAGTAAGAGAACTTGCTAATACAGATTATGGAATCGGCGTGACCGGCATTGCAGGTCCAACCGGTGCAACAGAAGAAAAACCTGTTGGTCTGGTGTATATAGGTCTGGCAACAGAAAAAGAATCCTATGCTAAGGAATTCAGGTTTGTCGGTGATCGTATTAGCATTAAACTCTGGGCATCTCAAACAGCCCTTGATTTATTACGTAGAGAACTGATAAAAATATAGTAGGGCAATTCGGAAAGGTTAATATTAAGCTCCGCTAGGAGCGATATGTTTGTAGAAAAAAATGAAAGAATAATACCAAGCTCCGCTAGGAGCGATACGTGAAAATCTTTTACTGTTCCATTAGCTTATTAACATTTCGCTCCTACTCTGCTTTGGAAATGTTGTGCATTTATTCTACCAACATTTCGTCCCTACGGGACTTAGAAAATGCTGTTTTATC
>FWPV01008609.1_pt1 | contig 15001 bp, 13 predicted proteins | sample 2228371 | NCBI WGS metagenome assembly FWPV01 (sample SAMEA103939776, study PRJEB20133) | metagenome
AAGCAATTTTGATACTTTGAGAGCGATCGTTGGCATTATTGTACTGATTCAGGGCGCTTTACTGGCAACGGTAGTGATTGTGACCGTGCTTTCGGCGATCATGATCGCCAGCACTTATTCGACCAGACTTCTGTACATGTTCGCCCGCTTCCCGGATAGTTATTTCGTCGCTTGCCTGTTCGCCTTCAACGTGGTCTTTGGCACGCTCCTTCTTGCGAGCTTTCCACAGGCCGGATCGGTCTTGATCAAGGTCTTTATTTCGAGCGGCCTTCTTGCCATATCCTTTTTTGTGCCGTATTTGATTCGGCTTCTGGGGATCATGCAACTGGAAAACGTACTTAACACCCTGAAAGCGAAGGGAGTCAACACGACGAGGGCAAGCGAGACGGTGAGAATTCTCAAGATACTCGTGCATCTCACCGAAAGGGCCGTCAACGAGAACGATCGGGATGCTTTCTGCGCCATCGTGTCGGCCGCCAGTGAGGTGGCCTCGAGCGCCATTTACAGGGGTGCCGGATCTGAGAACGAGATCTCGAAATGGATAAGAAATCTGGTGGATAACCTCAGGAACTTCACCCTTGAACTCCTGAGAAGGGGCCAGAGCGAGACCGTGATTTCGCTTCTGCAGGCCTACGAAGACCTTGGCGTGGCTCTGCAGGAAGTGAACGAAAACTGGGACTGCCTCGTGATGGAGCTCCTCAAGGATCTCCAGTATATAGAAGAGATGTCGCTCGAGGTCGATTTGAGGAATCGAGTGAGCTTTCAAAAGAAGATATGGAAGGCTATAATCGCCGTACTCAAGGCCGGTCCCGTCTCTTCCGCGGCCAGCGAAATATTTTCCAGTTCCTTCGTCTCCCTGAACAATCTCCTCAATTCCGGGTGCCTGAACCTGACCTCGAAGGACGAGCTCTCCTCGGTTCTTCAGACGATCAAAGATATGTCGGAGATCGAGGGCAGGTTTTTCAAGGCGAAGATTCTGCCCAACAGTCGCTGGGAACTGGTGCTGGCCGGACTGGCCGAGCAGAAAACCAACAGAGAGATCATGGAGGAGTTGAGAAAGGCCATCGAGAAATCTATAAAAGGTTACGTCAAGAACGGGCAGTGTATCCTCGCCTTCGAAAGGCTTCAGAAGATATACGAAAACTCACGCGCTTTCAGGGGCTTTTTCGAAGGTTTTTTTGACGCCTCGCTGCTCAACGAGTTCATAGGGAACGCCTGCCCGGTGAAGATCACGGAGGCCGCTATCGGAACGATGCGGGATTTCATTCTTGACAATATTTCCATCGACAAGAGCTTCCTTACCGATACCGCGGTCCGCCTTTCGAATCTCGAATCGATGGGAATCAAGAAGACCGCGCTCGAGATCTTCAGAGATCTTCTATCGCGCCTGGATGCCATGAGCAAGACCTGTACCAACGACAAAAAGATAGACTCGAACAAGACCAGGGAAATAGTGGAGAAGGAAATCTTCGAGAGACTCGCATGAATTTTGGGGGATTCTATGGTAAGACTGGAGAAAATGGCCGCAGAGGATTTCGACGCGTACATTGAAAAGCTCACGGCGAATTATGCGAAGGATAACGTTCGATCCGGCAGATGGACCAGAGAGGAGGCTCTGGAGAAATCGGTCAGCCAGATAAACTCTCTACTGCCGGAGGGGATCGAAACACAGAACCATGTTTTTTTCAGCATAGTCGATGAAGGGACCGGCGACGTGGTGGGATACATCTGGCTCCATGTCGTGCCCGGAGAAGGCCCGAAGAAGGCCTTCATATACGATCTAATAATTTTTGAAAAGTTCAGGAAAAGGGGCTACGGCCGCGCCGCCCTCGTTGCCCTGGAAGAGTACGCAAAAGAAAAGAGAATAGCCAGCATCTCTCTCCACGTATTCGCCCACAACGCGGCTGCCCTTTCGCTTTACAGGAAAATGGGCTACGAAGTTACCAGCATGAACATGAAAAAGAATATATCGGATACGCAAATGGAGTGATGAGAAAGTGGAGAAGAGAAATAACCCCATAGTTTACTGGGAAATCAACGCAAAAGACGGACCGGCCCTGGCTGAGTTTTACCGGGATGTCTTCGGATGGGAGAGTGCCGTGGACGATACCGGGTTCTATTCGTTCAAGAGTGGGAACGCCGAAGGCATAGACGGCGGAATCTTCACCGGCAAAGGGCTTCTCCCGCCCCACAGGGCTTTGTACATAGAAGTCGAAGATATAAGGGAAGTTCTCGAGAAAGTCTCAAAGCGCGGGATCGAGATTCTGCAGGGTCCCTTTGAATCGGGTAACGCGATTCTCGCCTTTTTCAGGGACCCCGAAGGCCATATGCTGGGTCTGATCGAAAGAAAACCTATCCAGAGCGAGAAATGAAACCCGGCGAATATTGAGCCTCCCGATCCAGCAGGATCATGGATCCAGATCCATTCCGTAGCAGATCCTGGTGCCTACCCTCGTGAATCCCTCCTTGAGGTACAGAGAAAGGGCCTTTTCGTTTTCGGCGTTCACCGAGAGTACACTGTCCAATCCTAATCGCTGAGACAGTTGAACAGCCCTGCGCAGCAGCGCCCTGCCCAATCCCCTTCCCTGGTACTCGGGCAGCACGGCTATCGGCCCAATCTCGAGCATTCCGTCTTCGGTTATTTCACTGAAAAAGAGTCCCACTGGAGTGCCTTCAAAATAAAGCAATTGAATGCCCTCCGCCGGAATGTTATACTTTTCGATCATCGTCGAGACCCGGTCGGGTTTTATGTCGATATGGCCGGCGATCTTCTTGAAAGCGCTGTTGACTATATGGCAGTAAAGCTCTCCGTCTTCTCTCTCGTCGAAGGTCACGAAATCGACCCCCTCTTGAACGGGGACCTGAATATTCGTCATTTTTCTCTTCATGACAAATGAATAGCGCTCGATCTCAAAGCCCAGTCCTTCGAGCACGCGCTGGATTTTTGGCCCGGGCGGAACGAAGAGATAGACGTTACTCACCACCCCCGTGGCTTCTGCAAGGACTGCCTCGAGCAGGCTCCTGTAACCGGCCGATTCCGATTGAATGGAGTGAAAAATCATGAACCTTCCCTTTCCGGCTCTCCTGTATTGCTCTTCCAGCATGAGCGAGGCGGCGCCGCAGACCCTCAGATCTTCATCGTAGAGCAGAAAGGAGGGGTGATCGTCGTCGATAGTGAAATCATCACCGGGGAGATACGAATCGTCGTGTTCTCCCCCGTACTTCTGGCAGTAAGAAAGAAAATCCTTCAAATTGCCTTCGCCTACGCGTTCTACCAAGTCCGCCGCCTCCCTCTAAGAACGGTCGCTGGTTGTGAGTTGTGCGTGGTGCGTTATGAGTTGTGGGTGGTGTGTAAGAGTGAGATGCCGGATCCACTCCTTAGAAAACCGTGATTCTGAGTCAAGCTCAGAATGACATTAAGTGGGTCCGGCATGACGGGAAGGAGGAAAGAGCGGGATTCTGGCTAGGAACATGCCAGAATGACGTGAGGGGGCTTTCATCCCGTGTCATCCCGTGGAGCCTGTCCTGAAGAGCCTGCCCTGAGGAGCCTGTCCTGAAATGCTACTATTCAGGGTCATCCCGTGCACCCATCCTGTCATCCCGTAATGCTCTTATACGGGATCTCACTCTTCTCGCCTCACACCTCTACCCTCTCACCTCTGGTTCCGCTCTTCCCGTTCTCTCTCTCCTCATCTCGAATCTTTTACTTCGCGAAGACCGGGATCCTGACCAGGAACATGTCAGGATGACCCAAAGAGACTGTCATCCCGGGCTCCGACCCGGGATCCACTCCTTAGAAAACCGTGATTCTGAGTCAAGCTCAGAATGACATTAAGTGGGTCCGGCATGACGGGAAGAGCTTGCAGATCTCCACTATCACCTCGACGGCCTTCACCATGGACTCGATCGGCACGTATTCGAAACGGCCGTGGTAATTCATCCCTCCGGTGAAGATGTTTGGCGTGGGCAATCCCATGAAGGAAAGCCTCGCCCCATCGGTGCCTCCCCTGACCGGCTCTATAACAGGTTCGATTCCCACGTTTCTCATAGCGCGGGCCGCGATGTCCACGACGAACATGACCGGTTCGATCATCTCCCGCATGTTTCTGTAAGAATCCTTGACGGTCACGCTGACCGTGCCTTCCCCGTACTTGGCGTTGAGGAAAGCCGCCGCGTCCTGCATCAATCGCTTTCGGTTTTCGAACCTCTCGCGCGAGTGATCGCGTATTATATAGTTGAGGTTCGTCTCCTCGACCGTGCCGGCCATGTTGGTCAGGTGGAAGAAGCCCTCCCTGCCCTGCGTGGCCGCGGGCGTCTCGGCAGCCGGAAGCAGGCTTATGAACTCCGAGGCGATCAGCATCGAATTCTTCATCCTGTCCTTGGCCGAGCCCGGGTGTATGTTCAGACCCGTTATCTTCACCTTCGCGCCGGCCGCGTTGAAGGTCTCGTACTGGAGCTGGCCCAGCGCGCCCCCATCGACGGTGTAAGCGTAATCGGCGCCGAATTTCTCCACGTCGAAGTGATCGGTCCCCTTGCCGACCTCCTCGTCCGGAGTGAAGCAGACCCTGATCTTGCCGTGTTTTATCTGCGGATGCTCCATGAGGTACTCTAGCGCCGTGACGATCTCGGCGATCCCGGCCTTGTCGTCGGCGCCCAGAAGTGTCGTCCCGTCGGTTACTATCAGTTCCTGGCCCCTGTAATCCAGCAGCTCGGGGTAGGTAGAAGGATCTAGCACTATCCCCTTCTCGGGATTGAGCGTTATCTCTCCGCCTTCGTACCTGACTATTCTTGCCTTGACATCCTTCCCGCTAGCGTCCGGGCTGGTGTCCATGTGAGCCACAAAGCCGATCACCGGCACCCTTGCATCGGTGTTGGCTCCAAGCGTGGCCATTACGTAGCCGTGCCCGTCCAGCGATACCTCTTCCAGACCGAGCCCCTCCAGTTCGTCTCTCAACAGTGCCGCGAGTTTAAGCTGACCTTCGGTCGTCGGGCTCGAGTCGGAATCGTGGCTCGAAGTCGTTTCGACCGAGACGTACCTCATGAAGCGGTCAATCATCCTTTTCATCCACATCACTCCTTCCCTTTTTCCTCTTTCTATTCAACTGTACCAGTATATCCACCATTTCGCGCGGCCTCGCCGCCAGCCTGTTTGCTATGACTGAGGCCGAATTGAATATCATACCGGCCACTGACCGCTCCTTTCTGGTCTTCACTCTCCTCAGCAGAAAGAGCGAGAGCCCCCTTAGCACGAAGGTGACGAAGAAGAGGATTTGAATGCCGTAAAACCTCATCCCCAGAATTTCCCAGCCGAATTTGTTCAAATAGGAGGCCAGAAACCCTCCGGCGAGGGAGCCGACCAGAGCCGCCCCGCCGTTGGCGAAGGAGAGCAGCGCGTAGTACGACTCGGTATTCACCCCGTCGAGGAGATCGAGCATCGTCGTGAAGAGACAGAGGTTTATGGCGCTCCAGGAGATCGTGCCGATCAGAGTGTCGATATAGAGAAGATAGACCGTCTGCTCGTTCATGAAGACCCAGAGGATAATCTTTATGAACGCGCCGAACACGCCGAACTCGAGCACAGCCTGGCTCCCTATTCTGTCGGCTATCTTGCCCCAAATGAAATAGAAGACCATCGTGAGGAGCGAGCTGAAAACATTGAGAATGCTCAAGAACGAATAACCCAGCTTCATATTTACCAGCTCGTGATACGAGAAAAACGGCGAGGTGATCGCTATCGAAAAGCTCCAGAAGGCGTAAAAGGCCAGATAAGGCATGAACTTCCTGTCCTTCGTGACGGCCCTGAAGAGTCCCCTGCCGTAGGTGATCTCCCGCGGTGGATCGTAATGGAAACCCAGCAGCACAAGGCTCACCAGCGCGCTGATCGTCCCCAGCACGGTGATGATAAGAAAGCCGCGCGTGCCGGGAACGGCGTCCAGCAAGAAGGAATAGAAGAGAGTTATGAGCATGTTCGTGATCGTGAAGATAATGTTCCTCGAGCTGAAAAACTTTGCGGCCCTCTCCCTCGGGGCGACGTCCTTCATGAGCGAGACCCAGAAATTGCCCGTAAGGCTCGCCGCCATAGAGAAAAGGGCCATGATTATCAGCAGAATCGACTGCCGGTTCATCCCAACGGCCAGGGTCACGGGAATGAAGGCCGTCGAAAGCCTGCTCACCGTGGCGAAAATCATCATCGCCCTCTTCCTGTTTCCTATGAGTCGCATCATGGCCGGAGCCAGAAGCTGGACGAACTGCGAAATCGTCGGAAGCACTCCCAGAAGCGCTATCACGGGCTCGGAAGCGCCGAATTCAAGAGCGAGGCCGGTGCCCAAAAAACCCTGGGTTATCAGAAAGAACCCGTTGTATATCGAGCCTTCGAATACAGAGAGTATCTGTGTGCGTTTTATTTTGTCCAATTGAGACATCTCCGGCGCCGCTTGTGAAGTATTACCATTATAGATCAAAGGGTCTGCCGAATCCAGCAAACTAAACTAATGCACTTTGAATTAAACCGCGGAAAAGCGAAAGAGGCGTCATTCGTTGCTTGTTCCAGAGCCTGGACAGCTCCTCCCTCATTCTATTTTCAACGTAATCCTGTAAGTATCTATCGATTGATCCGGCGATGCGGAACTTCCATAAGACAGCTCCAGAACGCCCTCCCCTCTCTCCACGGTTCTAAAATAGAAAACCGAATATCTGACTTCTTCAAAGTATTCGATAAAGGGATCGGAGAGTAGCTTCAACTGTTCTGGAAGTTCCTCGCGTAAATACCAGGTTTCATCGCTCGACGAACCGTTCTTCAATTTCAAAATCAACATCTGGTCGAGTTTTAGAGCTATATGGCGATCGTGGTCGCTGTCCCTGGCAATGTAAATGTCATGAACGGGTTCGGCCACCGTTATCGTCGCCCCGAAGGTCCTCTCTGGAGGTGTTTCCTCCCAGGGTCTTCCATAGGAGAATTCTATATAGGCGGTTCCGTAGTTGATACCCTCGAAATAGTAACGCTGCTGGATGGTCCCGCCCATGGCCGGGGTGTTTTCAGGTATCAGATACTCGTTTTCCTTCGTCTGACGGAGGATAGAAGAGGTGGTGGAGGTTATTCTCCATGACATACCAGTTCCGGTGGTCACGTTCAATGAAACCTCTAGAGGTATGGCTAGATCTACCGAGAAACTCTTCCCGTTGTCGGATTCGTCGATAGATAGAACCTCCCTTTCCAGAAGCGGCACAGAGATCCCGACCCTGTAGGTCCCTATCGGTTCATCGTTCCAGCAAGAGCAATAAGAGAGAGAAATGTCGGTCTCTCCGGGGCCTATCACCCTGAACTGAAAGACCTGGTAGCCGCCGCCCGTCGTTCCCGGTTCTTCGTAGAATGGTTCGGAGAGAAGCCTCAAGACGCTTCCGTCTAACTCTTCGAGCCTCCAGGAGTAACCTGTCCCCGGACTCGAAGGGAGTGAAATGGTGAAGTCGCGGCCAATTTCAAGATCCATATCGACCCCGTTGTCTTTCTCGCCGAGCGAAACAATTCCAGACAAAATATCAACGGCTCTTCCAGATAAATCGTGTTCGGGGCTGCTTTCTTGTTCCGCTTCAACCCTCCGGAGAAAATCTCCGATTATCATATTGAAACCCTCACTCTCTTCAAGCATGGGAAAGTGCGCGCTGTTTATGAATGTGACGAACTCGCTCTTCGGGGAGAGTTTCTGGTAATCGATGACTTTATCGACTCCTGGAAAATTGTACAATCCCGTGCAGATAAGCACCGGCATTCTGAGATCGGATAGGCCCGAGGAGATATCCAGCCCCCTCAACTCACCGGTTACTCCCGGGCCGTCACCCCAGAACTGATCGTAAATGTCGCGGTTTATGTCCTCTACGGTCGTCTTGAGTTTTGATTCTATATCTCCCCTGTAATTCAGGAAAAGCAGCTTCAGCTTATCGGGTACGGTGTCGTTTTGGAGCGTATATTCTTCGATCAGCAGGTCTAATTGAGGAATCGAGAGTATCGGATTCACAAGTACCAGGCTCGACAGTTCCGCCGGCCTCGCAAGAGCGTAATAAACGGCTATCAGGCTCCCGAAGTTGTGTCCCATTAAATGGAATCTCTCAAGTTCCAGCTCGTGAACGATCGCCGACAACTCGGATATGTAATATTCCAAGCTCAAATCCATGGAGCCGACATCGCGGGATTTTCCGCTCCCGGCCGAATCGTAGAGAACAGTTTTTCTTCCCGGGAGTATATCTTCGAGATAGCTGCCACTTATTCCCGGGCCGTCACCTATCACTACTACGGGAAGACCTTCGGCTTCGCCGATTCTGAAGAATATCTCATTACCGTAAAGCTCTATACTTCCGGTAGTGGCAACCGCTGCGGCCGCGATGAAAAGAAAGAGAATTAAAGATGGTTTATACAATTGAACCTAACCTCCCCAGATGAACTGACGAACGAACATCGATACAGTAAAATTATATAACGCGCTGAGGTCGGGTTCCCTTCCGAGGGAGATATGTCCGGTCAAATTCAACCGGTTGCCTGATTTACTTGAAAATGATGCAGCGATAATATACCCTATTCTCATGTGGCGAATGACAGATGTTGGGCGTGATAAGGATGAGAAGGATCCCCGGTAACGAATGGAAGATGTTGATTCCCTTTCTGTCTGCGGAGAGGGAGTTCAACGTTTTTATGATCGGCGACATAGAGAATACCCCGCCAGAAGCCGAACACATGGAAATCTTCGTCGAAGGCGAACTCGAGAATCCCGCAGGCGTTCTTCTGAGATATTACAGGTTTTTTATCGTCTATTCCAGTGAAAGAATGGATCATGCCGGAGCGGCGAAGATCATAAAGGATTTTGAAAAGGCTATCGTATTGAGCGGAAAGGCCGATTGCATAGATGCGATAGCTCCACATTTGAGGGAAATAACGAAAGAAGAGGCCACGATGCATCTAGCGCTTCTCAAAGAGCCAAACCTTGAGGAGAACGACCTGCCAATCAGGAGGGCGACTATGAGCGATGCGGGAGAGCTTCTTGCCCTCTTGAATTCGATAGAAGAGTTTCGAGCGACCGAAGAGGAGTCCTTTCTATCATCGCTAGAGAGTGGAACATCCAGAAGATATATCGTCGAAATGGACGGCAGAATAGTTTCTACGGCCGCCAGTACCGCGGAGAGTTCCGATATGGCTATGATCATCGGAGTCGCTACTCACAAAGATTACAGGAAACGGGGACTGGCCTCCAAAGTCGTGTCGAAGCTCTGTTCGGATCTACTGGCTTCGGGAAGGACTCCCTGCCTGTTCTATGATAACCCCGAGGCCGGAAAGATTTACAACAGGCTTGGCTTTCGCGAAATCGGGAAATGGAAGATACTGTATTTCAGGTAAGTTTGATCTTTGACGGTATTCGACGGTCTGGATCGCGTGAATTCAGACAAATCCTCGTAGGTCGTCCCCCTTTGATGTTAAAATCGGAATGAAGAGATCAAGCGAGGTGCATTGATGGAAAGAAAAGATATGTCGGCTATGGAAGTTCTTGAAGCTTATTTCGAAGCTTACAGAAACAGAGACCTTGAAACCATCGCGACACTTTGCGACGGTGATATCATTTATTTGAGCCCGGAGGGACTAGTCGCGGAAGGTTTCGAAGCCTTCTCAAGGCTAATCCAGGGTGAATTCAACTCTTTCGGAGTTCTTTACGAACCTTTCCTCTGGCAGAGCAGTATCGAAAAGTCCGGCGAATGTCTTCTGTTGTGGAAACGTGGAGTTAAGTTAGCCAGAAACGCCGCTTTCAGGAGAGTCGAGATTCAGGGCTCCACGCTCCTAATTCGATCAAAGGGGATATGGAAGATCGCCTGTATTCAGTATTTTGTGCCTGTCTCTTTCAAAAGCCTGTTAAGCAGGAAGAAGTAGTCCTTACTTTTCAAAACTATCGTGTCATAGTAAAAAACGGGGTAAGTTGTGCTACGAACCAATGAAACGGATCTGCCCGATGTGCATTTATTTTTTAAGGAGGACAAATCTGTCGTGAACGATCTAAAAAAAGCTTGGCTCGTAGTTTACAGTGGGTTGGGAGTTAACTTGACCCTTGGAGTGCTTTACTCCTGGAGCATCATCTCCGCAGCTTTAATGGACAATTATGGTTGGAGCGCAACACAGACGCAGATCCCCTATATGTTGGCTTCCGCGGTTTTCGCGCTCACGATGGTCCCGGGAGGAAAGTTGCAGGACAGGCTCGGACCAAAACCGGTGCTCTTAATATCTTCGGTGCTGGCCGGTCTGGGATTCATTCTCTCCGGACTCAATCTCACGGTTGCGGGGCTCGCTTTGTTCTTCGGCGTGGTCTTCGGTCTGGCCATGGGTTTCGGTTACGCTTCGCCCACGCCCGCCGCCGTGAAATGGTTTCACCCCGAGCACAGGGGATTGATTTCGGGCATAGTTGTAAGCGGTTTCGGCCTCGCGCCCGTTTATATCGCCCCTTTGACCAGTTCTCTTATAGGAGTGATGGGACTCCCGGCAACTTTGATCACCCTCGGGATAATCTTCTTCCTGGTCGTGTTCTCGCTCTCTTTCGCCATTTCAAATCCGCCGCCCGGTTTCCAGAGAATCGAACTGAAGAAGAGACCGGCGAAGGTCCATCAGATAACGGCAAAGGATTACAAAGTTGGCGAGATGGTCAAGACGGTTCAATTCTACCTTCTCTGGACCATGTTTTTCTTCGGGACTTTCGCGGGCCTGCTCATAATCGGCCAGATGTCGAAGATCGGGCTCGAACAGGCTTCGATCAGCAACGGATTCCTGCTGGTCGTCGTTTACGCCATCTTCAACTTCATCGGACGGGTTACTTGGGGAACCGTATCGGATTATCTCGGAAGAACGGTCACGCTTTTGACCATGTTCCTAATACAGGCGATCGTCTATTTCTCGTTCGCCGCTCTCACAAATCCGGTCGCCCTGTTGATAGGCAAGAGTCTCGTCGGTTTTACCTTCGGCGGAATACTGGCCATATTCCCGGTGATCACCGCCGATTTCTACGGGATGAAGAACCTGGGAGTGAATTACGGGGTGATGATAACGGCATGGGGTGTCGGAGGCATACTGGGTCCCCTTCTCGGAGGCATCGCGCGCGACATCACGGGCGGTTACGAGATCAGTTACCTGGTATCTGCCGTACTCAGCGTCGCTGGCGCGGCGATCAGCCTGCTAGTGAGGCATCCAGATAGAAAATCGCGCTAACTAAAACCCGAAGAGACTCATCGCGGCGTCTTTTGAATCACTGCTGGAGGTTGAATATGCCAGGTAAAGTCGAAAGATTGGAATCGATACGCAGAACACTGGCGATTTTGCTGGACGACGTGCAGTGGAAACTGGACGATGTCGTCCTGACCATAGGGGACCTTATAGACGAGGAGAAGAAGCTCTCGCTGGATGCTCTGAAAAACCTCGGAATGTTGAAGAGAGAGAGACGGGAAATGCTTTCCATCTATCTGAAAGCCATAGAAGACAGAAACGAGATAGTGAAGAGAATGGTGGAGGATCTCTGGGACGTTCCGGAAAATAATCTCAAAGAAGCTCTCGAAAAGCTTAACGAACTTCTGAAGGAAGAGCGAGAACCCCCGGGACCGGCCTAGAGGCTCTTCTCTATGTACTTCATAAGCGTTTCAAGTTCTTTTATCTTCTCATCTACCTCGCCGGTTTTCGCCGCCTCTCTCACACAGGTTTCTATGTGCCTGTTTACAACCGAGGTATTGGCCTTTTTAAGGAGCGAAATCACCGCCAGTAGTTGTGTGGATATGTCTATGCAGTATCTCCCGTCCTCTATCATTCTTATTATCCCGTCTATCTGGCCCCTCGCTGTCTTTAGTATTTTGAGCGCCTCATCGTGTTTATGATGGGAATGATTCTCCATATCAATCTTCGATTCCCTTCAGGACATATCCGGCTTCGTCTATAACTTCTCTCAGAAATTCTCTATCCAGCTCCACGGAGCTTTCCACAACGGCCGATCCATCGTCCAGATCGACGCTGGCTTTTTTGACGCCCTCGATAGAACTCAAGGCCTTTTCCACTCGCATCTTGCAATGGTTACAGCTCATACCTTCGATTATCAGTTTCATCCTGTCTCCTCCTTTATATTTTAATCCTCTTCAGCCTGAGCGCATTCGTCACGACACTGACGCTGGAGAAGGCCATGGCCGCACCGGCTATCATGGGATTCAATCTTAGACCTAACGCTGTATAGAAAAGCCCGGCCGCCACGGGAATACCTATCGTGTTGTAGAAAAAGGCCCAGAACAGGTTCTGCTTGATATTCCTTATCGTCGCCTTTGAAAGGTTTATTGAGTTCACCACGTCGTTGAGATCGTCTTTCATGAGAACGACATCGGCGGCCTCTATCGCGATGTCTGTACCCGAACCGATGGCGATTCCCACGTCGGCCGCCGCAAGAGCCGGAGAATCGTTTATCCCGTCTCCCACCATGGCGACCGTGAAGCCTTTCTCTTTCAACTGTCCGACTTTCTCCGCTTTGTGCTGAGGCATAACTTCCGCGATCACCCTGTCAACCCCAACCTGTGCCGCTATTGCCCTGGCCGTTCTTTCGTTGTCTCCGGTCATCATATAAGTCTCCACGCCCGATCTTTTCAGTTTTTCTATGGCTCTGGCCGACGAATCCTTTATTACGTCGGCGATCCCCAGGACGGCCATCGCTTTCCCGTCGTAAGAGGCGACGACCGGCGTCTTTCCGAGTTCGGAAAGGGAACGAACGAATTCATCGACCTCCTTTCCCGTGGTCCCTATAAAACCGGGGTTCCCCAGCTTCACCTTCCCGCCGTTTATTGTGGCGCTTATCCCGCCTCCGGCGACGGCTTGAAAATCCGATACTTGCAGCAGATCGCCTTCGTAACCGTCTAGTATCGCCCTGTCCAATGGATGGGAACTTCTGCTGGCTATGCTCGCGACCAGTCTGGCCGCTTCCTTTTCGGTGAAGCCGTTCAATACCTTGAAATCGACCAGCTGCGGCTTTCCTCTGGTGATCGTGCCGGTCTTGTCGAAAATGACGGCATCGACTTTATGGGTCGTCTCAAGAGCCTCGCCGTTCTTGAAGAGAATTCCCATTCCGGCTCCGCGTCCCGTCGCGACCATGATCGCCGTCGGTGTGGCCAGTCCAAGGGCACAGGGGCAGGCTATGACCAGCACCGCGATCGTCATCGACATGGAAAAGGTGAAGCCGTAGCCCAGGGCTATCCAGCTCACGAAAGTGACAAGGGCAACCACCAGAACGAATGGAACGAAGTAGCCGCTAACCGTGTCCGCGAGGCGTGCGATCGGGGCTTTCGAGGCCTGGGCCTCTTCGACCATTTTTATGATCTTCGACAGAACGGTGTCGCTTCCCACGCGAGAGGCCCTTATCTCTATTGCGCCGTTTATGTTCACCGTGCCGCCGGTCACTTTCGAGCCTTCTCCGACATCTACGGGGATAGATTCTCCCGTAAGCATCGATTGATCGACCGAAGCGGTCCCGTCGATAACCGTTCCGTCAACGGGAATCGACATACCCGCCTTGACCAGCAATACATCCCCCGCTTCGACTTCTTCGAGAGGAATTTCGACGAACCTCTCTTCACGTTTCACCAGTGCCTTCTTCGGTGCCAGGTTCATCAACTTTCTTATAGCCTCCGAAGTCTTTCCTCTCGACAGGTTCTCGAAGTACTTCCCCAGAGAGATCAGCGCGATTATAACTCCGGCCGATTCGAAGTAAAGATCGCCGGCGTAATTGTGGTTCCCTGAAGCGATCTGCACGGTCGCAAAAACACCGTAGATAAAGGCTGCACCGGTTCCGAGGCCTACCAGAGTATCCATATTTGGGTGGCCCCTGAAGAGATTTGGAATTCCCTTGAGGTAGAAATCTCTCCCGGCGATTATTATAGGGAGCGTTAGAAATAGCTGGACAAGCGCGAAGTTCAAGGGATTCATGTGAGGATCGATGAAAGAAGGCAGTTTCAATCCCGTCATATGACCCATCGCGATAATCAGGAGAGGAATGGCGAAGACAATAGAAACGAGGAATTTCTGTTTATAGCTCTTGATAGCGGCTTCCTTTTTAAGTCTGGATTGCTCGGAATCGGAGTTTGTAAAGGCGCTCGCCCGGTATCCGGCCTTTTCGATTGCCTCCTTTATCGAAGATATCCTCAGCTTATCGGGATCGTACTTGACGGTTGCCCTTTCCGTCGCCAGATTGACGGAGACCTCGCTTACGCCTTCGAGCTTTGCTACGGCCTTTTTCACCGCCGAAACACAGGCCGCGCAGGTCATGCCGTCTATCTCGAGCGTGACTATTCTCTCTTTGCTCACTTCTTCAAGCTCATATCCGGCCTTCTTCACAAAATTGAAGAGCTTCTCCTCGTCGAAGTCGCCCGAGAGTTCGAATGTCAACTTTTCGGTGGAGAGGTTGACCACCGGATTGGACACACCTTCAACCTGAGATGTCGCCTTTTCGACTGCCCTTACACAGGCGGCGCAGGTCATACCTTTGACAACATATTCTTTCATGGCGACCTCCAATCTGGACACGATCTATCAACCCACTCCCCGGGGGGAGGGGATAACATAATAATACAACATTTTTTATCAGATTTCAACGGGCCGATATATTTAGCGGAGAAAACTGGTTGTGAAGAGCGGTTCCGGCGCGTTGCGCCCAGGTTCCTCGTTCCGACGCTGCGCGTCCAGGTTCTTGCTAAAAGACTCGAGAGGAAGAGAGAGAGGAGAGAAAACCCGTCCTTTCCTCCCCTCACGTCATTCTGGCATGTTCCTAGCCAGAATCACGTTCTTCCTCCCTCACGTCATCCTGACATGCTTCTGGTCAGGATCCCGGTCTTCGCGAAAAACGGGGACAGACGTCATGAGCCCGTCAGTCCCCATTTTCGCGGTCTTTGCTCCTTCCCGTCATGCCGGACCTGATCCGGCATCCTGTGCGCCCGGCATGGTACACAACTATAGGGTGAA
>FWPV01009307.1_pt1 | contig 15001 bp, 12 predicted proteins | sample 2228371 | NCBI WGS metagenome assembly FWPV01 (sample SAMEA103939776, study PRJEB20133) | metagenome
GAAACAGCGGGCGCACATCGGCCACGTTGCGGGCGAAAAAGGTCTCGGCCCAAAAGAACGAGAACAGCGTGGTCACCAAAAAGACGCCGACAAAGATGAGCGCCATAGGCGAACCAAAATAGGTTCGCAGTTCCTTGCGGGCGATGGCCCACGATTGTTTCCACAGCGCGTTCATGGTTCCACCTCCCCGGCCGCCGTCGCCAGTTCGTTAAAGACCGATTCCAGCGTTCGAGCATCGCGCCGCAATTCTCGCAGCGGCCAGTTCTTTTGCCGCGCCAGTTCGTACAGCCCGGCGCGCAAGTCGCTCCCATCGGCGCCGCGCACCCGGTACTCGCGCCCGTCGGCCAATGTAGTCGCTTCCACCGTCCGCACACCGGGCAGCGCGCGCAGGTCGCCGGTGACATCCGGCGCGCCTCGCTCCAGCACCAGCACGACATCGGCTGTGGTCGAAAGGTCGGCTAAACGCGCATCGGCTTTGACCTCGCCGTTGAGCAGGATGACCACGCCATCGCAGGTGGCTTCGACTTCGGACAGGATATGGGTGGAGAGCAACACGGTGCTCTGTCGGGCCAGGCGACGAATCAGACGGCGCACCTGGACGATTTGCGTTGGGTCCAGCCCCACCGTCGGCTCATCCAGGATCAACAATTTCGGTTTGTGCAAGATAGCTTGCGCCAGCCCCACGCGCTGGCGATAGCCCTTGCTCAACTGACCGATCGGCCGATGGAGATGGTCGGCCAGCCCGGTCGCCTGGACGGCTTCCGAGATACGGGCGCGTTGCTCGGCGGCCGGAATCTGACGCAGGTCGGCGATCAACCGCAGGTAGGCTTGCACGGATAATTCGGGATACAATGGCGCATTTTCGGGCAGATAGCCAATGCGCTTTTGAACCTCCAGAGGATGCGTCATGACATCCAGGCCATCTACTGTGACACGACCGCTATCGGGTTGCAGGTAGCCGGTCAGAATCTTCATGACAGTTGTTTTGCCGGCGCCGTTGGGCCCCAATAATCCAATGACCTGACCGGCAGCGACCTGGAAAGAAACGCCCCTGAGGGCCTGAATGGTTCCATAGGATTTACTGACATCCTGGACCTCAATCATAGTTTTTCCCTCCCAATCTCAGTATCTCCAATTATATCTCAGCCGTAACTACTCACCCTCCTGTCATTGCGAGGGCGTCCTTCGCGTTGCTCAGGATAAACTCCGCGCCCGAAGCAATCTCCCCCACCATAGCGAGGAGATTGCTTCGCCGCCCGGAGTTTACCCTGAGGGAAACCGAAGGGGGCGGCTCGCAATGACAGGCTGAGTCGCTTGACAATGTCAGATATTGTCATTGCGACGACGAAGCAATCTCCCTCCTGGTCGGGGGATTGCTTCGTGGCCCACTATGAGGGCGCTCGCAATGACAGTGCAGTGAAAAATTGCAATCTATGACCGCGTGCAGTATATCTCGTGCCGGGCGCCAGGTGGCAGAGATTTTATATTGGCTCTTGGCGTCTCCGCCTTTGCGCAAGGCAGACGGTTTTTTCGGGCGCGTTACGGCGGCGGAGAAAAGGTGTAGCGGGTGCGAAAGAAGCAATAGACCGTCCGCGGCGGCGAGCAAGTCACTGGCGTCGTCCGGTGAGGGTGGGCTATATCCAGCATCAGCGTCACCTCGTCATAGTCCGGGTAATTCGGGTCATAGATATAAATCTTGAGATTGCTCCCGTTCAGGTCATATCCGTAGGCCAGCACCTGATGATTTTGCCCAATCGTTTTGAATTCAGCCGACTTGACGCAGACCAATCCCATCGAACACAACCGGCCGTTGTCCAGGTCAGCCTGGATTTTGGGCCATTCCTCCTTGATCATCACCCATGCCCGACCATGCGGAGCAAGACCTATCAGGCTCAAGCCTGTTTCATGGTCGCGCAGCGCAGGGTTCATCAGGTACAGATACCGGAGAGGCCCCATCGGCAGGTTAAAACTATCGAACAATCGTCCCACCAGATAATCGAACAGCGGCCCGCTTGTGGGAGGCGTGGTATCGGGTGGGGGGGACAACCCGGCCTCGAAATAATCGCGCACGGTGAATACCATGCCGCCGCAGATTCCATTGGAAGCATCGCCGATCGGCACCCGTCCTACTCCCAGGTCCACGTAGAGCAAAGGCATGCGAGGGAACGAATTGATAAAATGCAAGCCACACTTGCTCGGCAAAAAGCCCGGAACACGCGGCATCCTTTTGCTCCTGAGTCAAAGGCCCAAATTCTTTACTGCTGCTCAGCCTGTCATTGCAAGCGCCCTTGTAGAGAGCGCGCAGCAATCCCCCGGCCAGAAAGTGCGTTGATTATACTCATTTAAGGCCGTTTTTTCAACACCAGGCGCATCTTGCCGTTCGGTGGCGAGCCTGTTTGCGCAAATGACCACCTCATGGTAAAACAAGAATAATTTGGGCCACCGCCAAAAATCCGAACCCGGTGGCCGAATTCAGGAGGGATCATGCGTGAAGTTACCGTCGCCGTTGTCCAGATGCAACCTGCTCTCAATGAGCCGGAAGACAACCTCATCAAGATTTCGGAGTGGATCGAAAAAATCGCCACAGCTCAAAAGACCGACCTGATTGTGTTCCCCGAACTGTGCACCACCGGTTACGAGTGCGGCGTGCGCTTTACCGAACTGGCGCAGCGCGTGCCGGGGCCGACCGTGAACCTGATCGCTCAACGCGCCAGCGAGTACGGCGTGCATGTGGCCTTTGGTTTGGCCTCCAAAGAAAAGGTGGAAAGCGTGCTGTACGATTCGGCGGTGCTGGTGGGCCCCGATGGCGACCTGATTGGCGAGTATCGCAAGATGCACTTGAAAGGCGAAGAGCGACTGGCGTTTCGGACCGGCTTCAAGCTGCCGGTGCTGGAGGCCGGCTTTGGCAACATTGGCTTGTTGATCGGCTGGGACCTGGCTTTCCCCGAAGCGGCGCGCACGTATGCGCTGGAAGGCGCCGAGCTGCTGGTGGTGCTGGCAAACTGGGAGCAACCCTATAGCGAAGAATGGCGCACGTATCTGATGGCGCGCGCGCTCGAAAATACATGCTTTGTGGCCGCCGCCAATCGCATCGGCACGGACGCCACGTATTCATTCTTTGGCGAAAGCCAGATTATCGGCCCGCGCGGCCAGGTCTATGCGGCGATGGATGAGGAAATCGAAGGCTACGCTGTGGCGCGCTTTGACCTGGACGAAGTGCGCAAGGCGCGCGAAGAGTTCCAGATTTTGCAGTGCCGCCAGCCCACGGCCTACCGGGCGATTGTGAAGAATTACTGAGGTGAGGCGTGAGGCGTAATGCGTACTGCGTAATGCGTATTGCGTAAACAGGCACGCGCTACGCAGCACGGAATACACAACAGGCATTATCGAGAATAGCGTTTTTCACCGCAAAGGCGCAAAGAATTTCAAGAGACATTATCGGAAATAATTTTTATCTCGCGCAGAGACGCCAGGGCGCAGAGATTTTATATTTATTCTGTAACTGCTCAGCCTGTCATTGCGAGCGCCCTCGTAGAGGGCGCGAAGCAATCCCCCGGCCAGGAGGGAGATTGCTTCGCCGCCCTTGGGGCGGCTCGCAATGACACGAGGTGAGTAATTACTTTATTCTCTGCGTCTCTGCGCCTCTGCGCGAGACAAGTTGCTTATTCCCAATAGGGGTAGTTCGCCGGCGCAGCGGGGCAAAGCTGAACGCTGAACGCTTACATTAGAGGAGTATCCAATGGCCTTTATCATCAACGGACAACGCATCATTGACCTGCGCAGCGACACGGTCACGCACCCCACGCCGGAGATGCGGCAGGCGATGGCGCAGGCGCAGGTAGGCGACGATGTCTTTGGCGAGGACCCCACCATCAACCGACTGCAAGAACGCGCCGCAGAATTGATGGGCAAAGAAGCCGCGCTGTTCGTCGCCAGCGGCACGATGGGCAACCTGGTCGCGTTGCTGGCGCACTGCGGGCGCGGCGACGAAGTCATCCTGGGCGACCAGGCGCACACGTTCGTCTATGAAGCCGGCGGGTCGGCGGCGCTGGGCGGCATCCATCCGCGCACGGTGAAAAATCAACCCGACGGCACGCTGCGGTTGGAGGACATCGAGGCGGCCATTCGAGCGGACAATGTCCACTTTCCGCGCACGCGGCTCATCTGCCTGGAAAACACGCACAATCGTTGCGCGGGCGCGCCGCTCAGCGTCGAATACACCGCGGCGGTTGGCGCGCTTGCCCGCCAACACGGCGTGAAACTGCACATTGACGGCGCGCGCATCTTTAACGCGGCAACAGTATTGAACGTGCCCCCGCGCGACCTGGCCGCGCCGGCCGATTCGATCACGTTTTGCCTTTCCAAAGCCTTGTGCGCGCCGGTCGGGTCGGTGCTGTGCGGCAGCCGCGAGTTTATCAATGAGGCGCGCCGCGCCCGCAAGATTGTGGGCGGCGGCATGCGGCAGGCCGGCGTCCTGGCGGCGGCCGGGCTGGTCGCGCTCGACCAAATCGTGCCGCGCCTGGGGCAAGACCATGCCAACGCCCAAAAACTGGCCGAGGGCATCCGCGCCATCCCCGGCCTCACCGTCGAACCGGTGTATACGAACATCGTTTACTTTCGCCTGTCGCCCGAGGCCGGTCTCACCGATGAGCAATTGCTCCAGGCATTGGCGGCGCGCAACGTCAAACTGCTGGCGTTGGGCGTCCACCGCTTTCGCGCCGTCACGCACTATTGGGTAGACAGCGATGATATTGAACAGGCTATAACAACCTTACGGCGCGTGATCGGCGCTGAACGTTGAACGTTGGAACGTTCAAACGTTTAGGAACAATTATGATTCTCGTAACCGGCGCAACAGGATTTGTGGGACAGCGTGTTGTGGCGCGTCTGGCGGCGGCGGGCCGACCGGTATGTTGCCTGGTTCGCCCGGCGCGCAAGGAACGCTACCTGCCCCAGGATGTCACCGTGCGCATCGCGGCGGGCGATGTGGATTATCCGCCGGCGTTGCGCGTGGCAATGCACCATGTAGATACCGTCATTCACCTGGCCGCCTTGCACACCGAAAGCGACCAGCGCACCTTCGAGTCGGTCAACTATCGCGGCACGCTCAATGTCATCGAAGCCGCCTATGAAGCCGGCGCCAAACGGCTGATTTACCTCAGCCAGGTTGGCGCCGAGCCGGGCAGCGCTTATCCTTATCTGCGCAGCAAAGGACAGGCAGAAGATGCCGTTCGCGCCAGTCGCCTGGATTACACCATCTTGCGTTCCACCCTGCTCTACGGCGAGAACGATGATTGGGTCAACAATATCGCCATGACGCTCAAGAGCATCCCGTTGATTTTCCCGGTTGCGGGCGATGGACAGGCGCGTTTGCAACCTCTGTGGGTCGAAGACCTGGTTACCTGCATCGAACGCTGCCTGGATAATCCGGCCTGCATCGGTCAAACGCTGGCCGCAGGCGGACCGGAATACATGACCCTGGACGAGCTGATTGATACGCTGGCGCGCACCCTGAACGTGCGACGGCGCAAAGTCTATTTACGTTTGCCGGTGGCGCTGTGGCTGGCCAATCTCATGAAGCGCATCATGTTGCACCCATTGTTGACGCCGACCATGATTGACAATCTGAGCGTAGGCGCAGTGACAGACCTGACCACCATCCCGCGCCAGTTTGGCTTCGAGCCGGCGCGCTTTTCTGAAACCATAACGTATGTGCGCCGCCGCCCCTGGCGACGCGAATTCTTGCGGCGATTGATCGCCGGCGTATGACACGCAATACGCAGTACGCAATACAGAAAACACTCTATGACTGAATTCACCATCCGCCCCCTGACCACCTGTGCTGATTTTCTGGCCTGTGAAGAACTCCAGCGCCGGGCCTGGGGAATGGACGACCTGGAGGTTGTGCCGCTCCATCTTCTCATCACGGTTGCGCACAATGGCGGCATTGCGCTGGGCGCTTTCGACGGCGAGCGGTTGATAGGATTTGTCTTTGGCTTCCTGGGTCTCAGCGAAGGTTATGGACCAGAAGCCCCTGCTGCTGTTCGATTGAAGCATTGCTCGCACATGCTGGCCGTCCTGCCTGAATATCGCAATCGCCACGTGGGCTATGCGCTCAAACTGGCGCAGCGCGAGGCGGCGCGCGCTCAAGCCTTGCGCCTGATGACGTGGACGTATGACCCACTGGAAAGTCGCAATGCTCATCTCAACCTTGCCAGGTTGGGCGCGGTGTGCAATACTTATCTGCGCGACCTGTACGGCGCGATGAACGATGCGCTCAATCGCGGCCTGCCGACCGACCGCTTCCGCGTAGACTGGTACATCGCCAGCAAGCGCGTGGTCAACCGCTTGCGTCGCGCCCAACCCGGATTGACGCTGGAGCATTTTACCGGCGCCGGCGCGCGAATCATCAACCCACCGCGCCTGGACCAGGCCACCTCGCGGCTCCATCCCGCCGAGACAACGGCCGAGCTGACCGGCTCCTTGCTGCTGGTCGAAATACCGCCGGATTTTCAAGCCATCAAACGCGCCGATAGCGCGCTGGCGCTCGCCTGGCGTCTCCACACCCGCCAGATTTTCGAGGCGGCCTTTGAAGCCGGTTACACGGCCATTGATTTTGTGCACGAGGCCGGGCGCAGTTTATACGTCCTGGCTTACACCGGCCCCGATCGCTCCCCGCCGCAATGGAGCATCTTTGCGGGCGACATTGTAGATATGGGAGAAACGTAATGAAAATCGAACGGGTCGAACTTGATCATCTCTCGCTGCCGCTGGTCGCGCCGTTCGAGACCAGCTTTGGCGTGGAGACGAACCGCCATTGCCTTATCGTCGTGTTGCGGGCGGACGGGCTGACCGGCTATGGCGAATGTGTCGCCTCGCGCGAGCCGGGCTATAGTTACGAGACCGCCTCTACCGCCTGGCACATCCTCAGCGAATTTTTGATCCCGTCCGTTTTGGGGCGGGAGCTGACCGTCCCGGCCGATGTGGTAACGCGCTTTACCTCTGTGCGGGGACACAATATGGCCAAAGCTGCGCTGGAAATGGCCGTGTGGGATGTGATGGCGCAGGCTCAAAACATGTCGCTGGCTCGCCTGCTGGGCGGCGTCCGTGACAGGGTGAGCGTGGGCGTCAGCGTCGGCATCCATCCCACCCTCCGCGCCTTGCTCGACCGCATCGAGCGTTATCTGGCTGAGGGCTATCAGCGCATCAAAGTCAAAATCAAGCCCGGCTGGGATTTGGAAGTGGTGCGCCAGATACGCGCCCGCTGGCCCCATCTGCGCCTGCAGGTGGATGCCAATTCGGCTTACACGTTAGCGGATCAACCGCTCTTCGAGGCGCTGGACGAATTCAAGCTGTTGATGATCGAACAACCGTTGGGCTATGATGACATTTACGAACACAGCCTGCTCCAGCCGCATCTGGATACGCCGATTTGCCTGGATGAGAGCATCCACTCGGCGGCGCACGCTCGCGCCGCGCTGGGGCTAAAAGCCTGCCGCGTCATCAACATCAAGGTTGGACGGGTGGGCGGACTGCTCGAAGCAAAGCGCATCCACGACCTGTGCTACAAACACAACCTCCCCGTGTGGTGCGGCGGCATGCTCGAAACCGGCATCGGCCGGGCGGCGAATGTTGCCATCGCCTCGCTGCCGGGGTTCACTTTGCCGGGCGACCTCAGCGCCAGCGCGCGCTATTACGCTCAGGATTTGGTCGAACCGCCGTTCACCCTCAACGAAGACTCGACCATCAGCGTCCCCACCGGCCCCGGTCTGGGCGTGCAGGTGATGGAAAACCGCCTGAAGGCGGCAGCGCTGCGCCGCGAGACATTTGGTTAATTTTATGACCCTGCTGAAAAAAACAGGATCTGAACTGCCAAGACGCCAGGCCCGCCAAGTCTTTATTAGACTCTATCGGAAACAAGGATTTTGGAACCGCCACCCCCGGCCTGCGGCGGGGGCAGGCGGCGCCAAGTTTTATATTGAAATTCTTTGCGTCCTTCGCGTCTTGGCGGTGAAAAACGCTATTCTCGATAATGTCTGTTGAAATTCTTCGCCTTGCGTGAAACGAGGCCTTTTTCAGCAGAGTCGTTTTATTTCCTCAAGTCGTGTCCCAACCGCACCCGCTCCAGCGTGGCCGGCAGGTCGCGGCTGCGCCGGCCGGTGGCGTGATAAATCGCGTTGGCCATCGCCGGGGCGACCGGCAAGATGGGCGGCTCGGCGATGTTTTTTGCGCCAAAGGGCCCCTGACGGAAGGTGGTGGGGATGCACGTCGCCTGGATTTCCGGCACGTCCAGCGCGGTGGGGAGAAGGTATTCATCAAAATTCACATTTTGAATATGACCGCGCTCGAACTCGACCCGCTCCAATAATCCGTAACCAATCCCTTGCGCGATGCCGCCGTAAATCTGTCCATACGCGCCTTGCGGAAAGATGACCTGGCCGCCGTCGTGCGCTGCCCACACGCCGGTTATGTTCACCTTGCCGGTGGCTGTATCTACGGCAACCTCGATGACCTGCGCGCCGAAGGAATACGCATAATACGGCACGCCTGTCCCGCTATCGAAATGCCATTCGATGTGGGGCATTTCCCACTTGCCGCGCGCCGAAAGCGGCAGGCCCATCGCCCGCGCATGCCTCACCACCTGTTCGAACGTGAGCGGCTCTTCGCTGGGGCCGATGAATTGTTCGCCGACACGGATGACCTGGTTGACCTCGCAGCCTAACGCATCGGCGGCCGCCTGCTCGAGCAAACGCGCCAATCGCCCGGCGGCGATGCGCGTGGCATTGCCGCCGACAATCGTCGAGCGGCTGGCAACGGTGGGACCAGATTCGACCGGCAGGTCGGTATCGGGACGCGGCATCACGATTCGAGCCGGATTGACGCCCAATGTTTCAGCGGCAATCAAGGTGAATACCGTGCGACTGCCCTGCCCATAATCGGTCAACCCGGAGGCCAGCGTAATCGTGTTGTCTTCGTTGATGCTCACTGTGCTGACGGCGTAATCGGCGCCTTCGCCGCCCAACGAGACGCCGTGAAAATAGCACGCCACCCCAATGCCCCGCGCTATGTCGGCGGCGGTCGGCGGTCGAAATTCTTTTCGCTTGCGAACCCAATCGGATTTGTCTCGCACCCAACACAGGCACTCAGCCAGTCCCACATCTTGATCGAGGATTTGACCGGTCATGGTGCGGTCGCCGGCGCGCAAACAATTCTTCAAGCGAAACTCGATAGGGTCCAGGCCGCAGCGTTGCGCCAGCTCGTCAATGGCCTGCTCGATGCACGCCATCGCCTGCGCGTTGCCAAAGCCGCGAAACGCGCCGCAGTAGCCGTTGTTCGTGTAAATGACGTGGGCATCCACGCGCGCGGCCTGATAGCGATAGGCGCCGGCCATGTGCATCGCTGCCCGCCAGGTGGAAAACGGCGTCATCGAAGCATACGCGCCGCTATCTACGTGCGCCTCGATCTGCGCCGCCTGCAAGGTGCCATCAGAATCTGCGCCAAGTCGGATGTGAATCCTCATCGCATCGCGCTTGTACGATGCCTGCATAGATTCTTCGCGGCTCAACGTCAAACGCACCGGGCGGCCTGCCTTGAGCGCAAGCGCGGCCGCCTGCGCCGCGCACTCGTACACCACATCATCTTTGCCGCCAAACGCGCCGCCCACCGGCGGTTGAATCACCCGCACCTGCTCAGGCGACAGGCCCAATACCATTGCCACGTTGTTGCGAGCAATATAGGGACTCTGACAATTGGCATACACCAGCAGGCCGCCTTCGGGCTGCGGGATAGCCAGCGCGCCTTCGGTTTCCAGGTAAGCATGCTCCTGGTGAGAAGTGCTGTAGGTTTCTTCCAGCGTCACCGCCGCCGTCGCCAGGAGCGGCGTCGGGTCGCCATTGCGAACGATGTGCGTCATGCACAGATTGCCCTCAGGGCCGATGGCGGGCGCGTCTGGCGCCAGCGCGTGGTCTATATCAAAGACGCCGGGCAATTCTTCGATCTCGCATACGATGGCGTGCAGTCCCGCTTCGGCTGCCGCTTCGTTTTCGGCGGCGACGGCGGCGATGGCATCGCCCACATAGCGCACTTTTTCATGCGCCAGCATAAAGTTGTCTTTGACCGGGAAACCATAATGGCCGTGATTCACAAAATCATCCGAGGTGATGACTGCCACAACGCCCGGCACCGCCAGCGCAGGCTGGACATCTAATCTGCGGATTTTGCCATGAGGGACGCGGCTGCGCAGCACACGCGCGATGAGCATGCCCGGTACGCACATATCGCCCACGTAGCGGGCGGCGCCGGTGACTTTGTCCAATGCGTCTACTCGTTGGGCGGGAGCGCCGATGGTGGTGTACTGCGTGCTGCGTACGGCGTGCTGCGTCTCTCCCTCTCTCCGCATCCGCGCCGTTGCTTCAATCGCATCTACCACCTGCTGGTAGCCGGTGCAGCGACACAGGTTGCCGGCGATTGCGGCGCGAATTTGCTCGCGGGTCGGCGTGAGCGTGCGCCTCAACAATGCTTCGCCGGCCAGGATCAAACCGGGTGTGCAGTAACCGCACTGGACAGCGCCATACTCGATGAACGCCTGCTGCAAATCATTGGGGCCGCCGTCGGGCGCGCGAATGCCCTCGATGGTGATCACTTCGCGCCCGTTGACCTGCGCTGCCAGCGTCAGGCACGAATTGACCAGGCGGCCATCCAGCAGCACCGAACACGCGCCGCACTCGCCAATCTCGCAGCCGCATTTGGTGCCGGTCAGATTCAAAACATCGCGCAGCAGACGGAGCAGGCTGATGTCGGCCGGCGCTTCGATGGAAGTGAGTTGTCCGTTGAGAGTAAATTCGATTTTCATTGTTGTTGTTGGTTGGTTTGTTTGTTAGTTGGTTGGTTGGCTGGTTGGGTCGCCGGTGGTCGGTCGTCGGTGGTCGGTGGTCGGTCGCCGGTGGTCGGTCGTCGGTCGTCGGTGGTCGGTCGTCGGTCGTCGGTCGTCATTGGTCGGGAAATATTTGCTCCAATGTGCGTTGGGTGAGGGCGGCGATGACGGGTTCTTTGTATTCTGTTGACCAGCGCCGACCGCTTTCGGCAATCATGGTTTGCGCTACAAGCTGGCCGGCGCGCGCAAACAGCTCGCGGGCCGGCGATTGTCCCATCAAGAGGGATTCGACTTCGGTGGCGCGGCGGGTGTGAGTGAACGCTGCCCCCGGCGCGACGCGGACAAAATCAATGCGCTTGTCGCTGCCCACTCTACCCATCGCCGCGATGGACAGGCGAGAAATTGCCATCGCATTGCGGCGACCCAGTTTGATAAATGCTGTGTGCGCGTCAGGGGGGGGAGCGTCAAATTCAAAGGCAATGATCAGTTCGCCCGGCTGCAAACGGGTGTTATAGGGTCCCTGCACCAGATCGCTGACCCGCTCACGTCGCTCACCGCTCGCGGAAGCAATCACCGCTTCGGCCTCCAGGCAAACCAGCACGGGCAAAGTGTCAGCGCACGCGGCGGCGTTGGCGATATTCCCGCCCAGCGTGCCCATGTTGCGAATCTGCGTTGCGCCGACGCTGGCGCACGCCTGCGCCAGCAAACTCACACGGCGACACAGCCAGTCGTTTTCCATCGCCTCGGCAAACGTGACCGCCGCGCCTATCCGCACGCGCTCGCCGGGGGTGATGGCCTTCATTTCGGCCACCAAACTCACATCCACCACTCGCTCAAAATCGGGCGGCGTTTTGCGTATCTGCACCATCAAGTCCGTGCCGCCGCACAAGATGCGGCTGCGCACGCCCACCTCGTTGAGCAGCGCGACTGCTTCTTTCACCGTTTGCGCCCGAACATACCCAAAGCGTTCCACCCTAACCCTCCTTGCACGCCCCATTATACATCAATCGCAACGCTTCACGTCTCGCGCAATCCAAAACCTGTGTTATACTTTACCCTATGATACCACGTTATCCCATCCCCCTTCGATTGGTGCCGGGTTTTCTATGGTCGGTATTGACCCAACAACCGCGCTCGATGGCGCGTGATGCAGCGCTGGCGATGACCGGTGTGTATCCGAGTCCGCAGGTTCATGGCGGGGAGCATATTCCGCCTCACGGGCCAGGCCTGATTGTGTGCAATCACTACACCAGACCGGGTTTGGAGGCCTGGTGGCTGGTCTGGGCGATTTCGGATGCTGTCGCCCGTCGGCGCGCTCCTGAAGCGGACGCCGAGATTCATTGGGTCATGACAGCGGCCTGGACTTTTCCCACCAGTCCCTGGCGGCACAGATTTCTCACGCCGTTGACGCGCTGGGCTTTTCGGCGTGTGGCGCGGGTGTATGGCTTTGTGCCGATGCCGCCCATGCCGCCTGCGCCTGAAGAGGTTGTGGCGCGGGCGGTGGCTGTGCGGCAGACGTTGCGTCTGGCCCGGTGGGCGGCGCATCATGGCGGGCTGTTGGGGTTGGCGCCCGAAGGGCGCGATGTGCCGGGCGGCCTGGGACAACCCCCCGAAGGCGCCGGGGATTTTATCGCGCGGTTGACCGCTATGGGATTACCCATCCTTCCGGTGGGAGTGGCCGAATCAGGTGGACGTCTGTGCCTTTCTTTTGGTCCGATGTTCACCCCGGATGTACCAGCTGCCCGCGCCGAACGAGATCGAGCCGTGTGTGAGCAGGTCATGGAATCTATTGCCCGGCAGTTCACCGCTGCCCAAAATCGGCAATAAAGTAGTAGCCATAGGGGGCCGGGGCAATCCCCACACCGATTTCGCTGTAACGGGAACTGAGGATGTTTTTGCGGTGCGGGTCGTTGGGGGGTATCTCATCGTACCACCAGTCAACGGCCTTGACCGGATTGAGGGCCTGCACCCAATTTTCACCCCAGGCGGTGGCGGCATAGCCGGCGCGTTGTAAACGCATCAGCGTCGTTGCGCCATCTGAGCCCACGTGACTCCCCCAACCGCGTTGCGAGCAATCCTCGGCGTGCGCCTGCGCGGCGCGCATCAATTCCGGTGCAACCCTCAGGGCCGGCAAGCCCGCCTCGCCGCGCTTTTGGTTGATCAGGTCAATGACCTGACCGGCCCAGGCTGTTAATTCGACTGGGGCGGTTGGGAGCGGTTGAGGGGGCGCAGTGGCTGAGGTAACCGGCAAACGGGTGGCTGTTGGCGTGAGATAAATCACGGGGCGGGCCGTTGGCGTCAGGGTGGGCGCCCGCGTCGGCGTGGGGATGCTCACCAGCGTTTCCAGTGGGATAACCAGTGTCTGATCCACTCTGATCAAGGCCGGGTCGGCTATCCAATTGACGCGCAGCAAATCCTCAACCGTTACGCGATAAGTTTGCGCGATTTTGGATAACGATTCACCCGGCCGGACGATGTGGAGGATCCAGTAGGGCGATTCATTTTCGGCCAGGGGCAGTGGAATGGTCAGCGTCTGCCCGGCGCGCACCAACATCGAATCGCCCAGATGATTGGCCAGTTGAATCGCTGCGATCGAAACGCGATGCTGCAGGGCAATGCCCAGCAGGGTATCCCCGGCCTGGACGGTATAGCGCGCCGGCGTGGGGGAAAGTGGTTGAGGGGAAGGGGATGGACCCCACGCCGGCGTTGGGAGGGGGAGGGGCGACCAGGTGGCGGCGGGGGCCGCCGTTATCACGAGCCCGGGAAGCTCAGGCGTATCCTCGATGAAAAAGGATGGGAGCGGTGCGCAACTGACCAGGAGCAAGGCCACGCTATACATCACAAGCCATCGCTTGCACACCGCTCACCACCCGGCCCCCGGCGCTACATCATCTCGACCGAGAGGGCCACCGCTTCGCCGCCGCCCAGGCACAAAGTCGCCAGCCCGGTCTTCAGGCCGCGATCCTGGAGAGCATACAACAAGGTGACCAGGACTCGTGTCCCGCTGGCGCCGATGGGATGTCCCAGCGCGATGGCGCCGCCATGGACGTTCACGCGGCTCTCATCCCAGCCCAGTCCCTTCCCATCGGCCAGGGCTTGCGCGGCAAAGGCTTCGTTGGCTTCGATCAAATCGTAATCGTTGATGGTCTGGCCGGTCTTGTCCATCAATCGCCGGACGGCAAAGATGGGAGCGGTAAAGATTTCCAGCGGTTTGACGCCGGCCTGGTCGTAGCCGGTGACGCGCGCGATGGGCTTGATTCCCAGTTGTTCCGCTTTTTGCAAACTCATCACGACGACCGCGGCGGCGCCGTCCGTGATCCCGGGCGCATTGCCGGCCGTCACGGTGCCATCTTTTTCAAAAGCTGGCTTGAGTTTGGCCAGCGCCTCCAGCGACGTATCCCGGCGCGGACACTCGTCCGTCTCAAAGAGCGTGACCTCGCCTTTTTTTCCCTTGATTTCCACCGGCACGATCTCGGCTTTGAACTTGCCGGCATCTTGGGCGGCGATCGCCTTCTGATGGCTGCGGTAGGCAAACTCGTCTTGCATCTGGCGCGTGATGCCATAGGCGCGGGCCACCCATTCGGCCGAACGGCCCATGTGCTGATTTTCAAAGGCGCACCACAGGCCGTCTCGAATCATGCCGTCAATCAATTCGCCGTTGCCCATGCGATAGCCGGTGCGTGCCTGCATCAAGAGATAGGGGCACAGGTTCATATTTTCCATGCCGCCGGCCACGATAATCTCCGCGTCGCCGGCGCGAATCATGGCCGAAGCCAGCATCACCGCCTTGAGGCCCGAACCGCAGACTTTGTTGATCGTGGTCGCGCGCACGCTCTCGGCCGGCAAGCCGCCGGCAATGGCAGCCTGACGCGCCGGCGCCTGCCCCAGGCCAGCCGAGACAACATTGCCCATAATGACTTCGTCCACCGCTGCCGGGTCTATCCCGGCCCGGCGCACCGCTTCGCGGATCACCACCCCGCCCAGTTGAGGGGCCGGCACGGTAGAGAGTGTCCCGCCAAATCGGCCTATGGCCGTCCGGCAGGCGCTGACAATAACGGGTTGTCTGAGTGAAGGTGTATGGTCGTTGCTCATCGTTTGCTCCTTTATAAAAATGCGTCACAGGTTATT
>FWPV01010618.1_pt1 | contig 14996 bp, 18 predicted proteins | sample 2228371 | NCBI WGS metagenome assembly FWPV01 (sample SAMEA103939776, study PRJEB20133) | metagenome
TCTCCAGTCACAATCGTGCGCTCCTTGTGTCTAGTATGATTGATGGTGGCACGGCATGCCGGTTTGTGTCTGGGTCAGAAAGACCGTCGCGAAGTTTGAGGTAGCCGTGCCGATGGTTAGCACAAGACCGAACAGTTACCAGGGCGACAGGAGCCCGCATATGCTAGCAAGGTCCTCCCAGGAGAGAGCATATGACTCAGCCAGAACGCTTCATCGGCATTGACGTTTCCAAAGCGACCTTGGACGTCGCCTTTGGCCATGACGAACAGGCGCCGGTCGAGAGCATCCCCTACACGCCCGACCACGTCGCACGTTTGGTAGCGCGCCTCCAGCAACTGCAACCGACGTTGATCGTCCTGGAGGCGACAGGCGGCTGGGAAAGGCCCCTCGTGGAGGCCCTCCAGCAAGCTGACCTGCTGGTGGTACGCATCCAGCCGCAGCGGGTGCGCGCCCTGGCCAAGGCCGAAGGGTTGCTGGCCAAGACGGACCGCCTGGACGCCCGCTTGCTGGCGCGCTTCGGAGAGCGCATTCGCCCGCCCGCAGAGGCTGCCGCAGACCCGCAGCAGCAGGAAATGAGCGATCTGCTGGCTCGCCGCACCCAACTGCTCCAGATGCGCACGGCCGAGCGCAATCGCCTGGGAACAGCAGGCCCAGCGGTGCGCAAGCGTATCCAAGAGCACCTGGATTGGCTGGACAAAGCGCTGGCCGAGATCGAGCACGACCTCGAGGACCGCATCAACTCCTCCAACGACTTGCCACGCCAGCAACAATTGCTGCAGAGTGTGCCCGGAATCGGCAAGATCACTGCGCAAACCCTGCTCATCCGCTTGCCTGAATTGCAGAGCAAAGACCGCAAAGCCATCGCACGCTTCGTCGGCGTAGCACCCCTGGCCAACCAGAGCGGCCCCAAGGACAAGAAGCGCCACATCTACGGCGGAAGGCAGGATGTACGTAGTGTCTTGTACATGGCAACCTTGTCAGCGACCCGTTGCAATCCCGTGATCCGTGCATTCTATCAACGCTTACGTCAGGCCGGCAAGCCATTCAAAGTCGCCCTCGTGGCCGCTATGCATAAGCTGCTTACCATCCTCAACGCCATCCTGCGGCATAACCGCCCCTGGGACCCAACTCTCCATGCCAGCAAGACTTGACATCCAACACAGTTACTTCGTGTTCTCCGTGAGCCTTCGCGCCTCCGTGATCCAAACACCCCACGCGCGACGCGCAAGCAGTTGGGATTTGGCATTACAGGCAAGAGCAGCCTGGCAGAATACAAATAATGGCAGAGGTGTTAACCTGCCTCAAAGAACGCTGGAGAGATCACTTCCCCCAGAAACTCACAAAGGAGTGCAAACCATGTCCAACGAGAGCACCGAGGCCGTACGCCCCGTCGGCTTGCCCCGTCTTAACGAGCCAGCGCCAGCGTTTCAGGCCGTCACCACGCACGGCGTGATTCGTCTGTCGGACTACGAAGGCTCGTGGCTGATCCTCTTCTCACATCCGGCTGACTTCACGCCGGTGTGTACCACCGAGTTCATCGCCTTCGCTGAGATCTATCCAGAGTTACAGAAGCGCGGCGTCGAACTCCTTGGCCTGAGCATCGACAGCGTCTACTCGCACATCGCCTGGGTGCGCAACATCGAGGAAAAGACCGGCGTCAAGATCCCCTTCCCGATCATCGCCGATCTCAACAAAGAAGTGGCTACCCTCTATGGCATGATCATGCCAGGGGAGAGCAAGACCGAGACCTCACGCTGTGTCTTCGTCATCGATCCCAAAGGGATCCTGCGCGCTATGATCTACTACCCGCTGACCACCGGGCGCAACATGCAGGAGATCCTGCGGCTCATCGACGCGCTGCAGACCTCGGATGCGCACAAGGTGGCGACGCCGGCCAACTGGAAGCCTGGCGACAAGGTCATCGTCCCAGCCCCCAACACCGTCGAGATGGCCGAGGAGCGGGTCAAGGCCGGCTACGAGTGCGTCGACTGGTACCTGTGCCGGCGCAGCCTGTAGGAGGTCGTCGATGGCCTGCATCAACCCCGACGGCACACTGACCGCTTCTGCGCAGATGATGCTCAACGCGCTGCGGACGCCGGCCACGCCAGCCGAACTGGCGCAACAGACCGAGCGGCCCCTCTTCCGCGTGCGCAGCACGCTGCGCGAGCTGGCGGAGGCGGGGCTGGTGGAGGAGAGCGAAGGCCGTTACCGGCTGACGGCGGAGGGAGCTGCCCGCCTCAAGTAATTGGAGCGTTGCCGTTTTCCCAACAGCAAACAGGTTCCTGACAGGGGGACAATTCTCTCAGACGCACGCGCAGCCGATCCAGCGGCCGCGCGAAGGTGGGGGCGCCACACTGACGCCCCCACCTGTCTTTTATGGCCCATCAGATTCGCGACGCTGGAGGCGCCGGCCGCGCCGCGCGCGTTGGGCGGCTGCCGATAGGGACAGGAACGAGGTCGTGCTGAAGCAAGGATTATGATAGCATGTCCTTGCTCGAGTAAAAGTATCTTACAATGTGGGGAGAGGAAGGCATATGAAAGAGATCATTGCAACAGTCACCAGCAAGGGACAGGTGACCATCCCCATGGCCGTGCGTCGTCACCTGAAGCTGCGCGAGAAAGATAAGGTCATCTTCCTTCTCGATGAGGGAGGGGAAATACGCTTAGTTCCATCGCGCTATCCTGATCTCTCGTCTCTACGCGGCGCAGCCGGATCTCTGGCGGAGCCGCGCGCATGGCAGGAGGTCGAGGAGATCGCCCGCGAAGATCATCTAGCAATCGCTCCCTATCGCTCGGATCGAAATAAACAAAAACTGCCAGCGTGCTGACGCTGGCAGTTCAGGCTGGGGAGCAGGGACTCGAACCCCGACGTGCAGATCCAGAGTCTGCTGTCCTGCCCATTAGACGACTCCCCAACACACTTTTATTGTATCACGGACTCATCGGGTTGGCAAGTCAAACTCGGGCGATTAAGGGAGCGAACCACAAAGCAACGCCAGACCTGCCATCCACGAGTCCTGGCCGCGAATCCACGAAGGAACATGACAATGCGTGGAAGCACGCCACTTTGAGCATCTGATTCGCGTATTCGTGGTCGCGGTTCGTGGACAGCCGTCTTGCCCTTTCCAGATGGCCTCGTCGGCGATGGGGCCCCTAAACAAAGCTGTCGGCTCCGTAGGGCCGACAGCTCTCAGGTACCCGCGGCAGGACTTGAACCTGCGGCCTCAGCGTCCGCAGCGCTGCGCTCTATCCCCTGAGCTACGCGGGCATCTTCGTAAATCAGAACGCTATCACATCAGGCGGGGAGGCAGGGATTCGAACCCTGGGTAGAGGTTAAAAGCCCCTACAACCGCTTAGCAGGCGGCCCCAATCGACCACTCTGGCACCTCCCCAAGCGCCCAACTCGCTCGCTTGGGAGCAAAGGCGGAGGGAGAGGGATTCGAACCCCCGGTGAGTTGCCCCACAGCGGTTTTCAAGACCGCCGCCATCGTCCACTCGGCCATCCCTCCCCAACACATGGGCCCCTCACCTACCACGCCAGCGAGTATACCCGATGGGGTGCGAAAAGTCAAAACGACTCCCGATCCATTTGACAAAGGCTCGCGGCTACAGTATCATCGCTCCCATGAGGTCAGGGGTGGAAAAGAAACCAGAACACTCAGTCTTGTGGCGTTTACTAGGAGTCACCGTAACCATTCTGCTCGTTGGCTGCCAGGCGAACGTGCATGTCGACCGCGATGCGCCGGCCTTGCCGCCAGCCGCACAGCCCGGCCCCCACAATCTCTCCTTGCTGGCCGTCGACTTCGATCCCCCCCTCGACGAACTCGAACTGGTCGCCGGACAGGGCGTCATCCTCCTGGCTGCCATCCAGAACAATGGCGAAGAGGCCGAACGGAACGTGCCAGTGGTCGCGCGCCTGTACGACGTCGAACCCAGCCGCTCGCGCGTCTCGCCGCTCGTCGAGTCGACCGCATACGTTGGCCACGTCGAACCAGGCCAGATCACGATCGTCCGCTTCGAACGCATCACCTCTCTCCCCTTGCGCCCTCGCTATTACCTGATCGTCGAGGTGGCTGGCGTCGATCGCGAGGTCCATCTGCTCGATAATGTACAACGCCTGGGGATCGAGGTCGAGCCAACGCCAACCAGCAAGGACGCCGCACAACCGTAACGGCGCCGCGCAGGCAAGGCCGCCGCAGACGTCCGCCTGTGCTGGAAGGGGTCCGACTCAGGAGATAAAGACGGTCACGGGAGACTCCCCGTGACCGTCTCGCGTACAGGTCTGATCGTCTTTGCAGGTTCAAGCCAGGGCGCGTCCCACTGAATCAATGGACAGACGCGCGCTCTGACACCTCAGGGGATTCGCTGGGGCTGCTCAGTGATGGTGTCCACAGGCAGAACAACTGCCGCCGCTGCAACTGCCGCAGCCGTTGCCCGCCGACGCGAGCGTGCGGATCTCGCCGTTGCTGCCTCGGCTGACGGCGGCAAAGCGCGAGACGACACGCTGGCTGGTCAACGCTTGACAGGAAGGACAGGCGATCGGCGCATCAGCCAGGGCGATCGCCCGCAACGATTCGAAGGTTGTCCGACAATCGACGCAATAATACTCGTACATCGGCATAGACAGCTTCCTCCCAGGACCAGAGCAAGCTCAGGATGATTCGACGTGATTGTACTGCGCTCGCAAGCGCTCGTCAAGACGCTATGCCCGAACGGACGCAACCGCGCGCCCTGGCCGTCTTGCTGGCCTGCCTGACCTGGGCTACTGTCGGCTTTGGGCCGCCCATCCTGACGAGCGGGGGGACTCCCCCCGCCTGGCGCCTCGACCCCGCCCAGGTGCAGGCCCTCACCGCCGCGACGCGCCTGCCGACGATCACCGCCCAGGCCGCGCTCCTCGCCGACGCCTCAACCGGCCGCGTTTTGCTCGCCTCTCACGCCGATGATCCCCTGCCGCCCGCCAGCACAACCAAGATCATGACCGCCCTCCTGGTCCTGGAGCGCGCCGATCCCGATGCGCTGGTCACCGTGCCAGCCGAGTTGTCCCGAGGTGGTGATCGCGTAGTAGATAGCCGCGGCCGACCCGTGCCGTCGCAGCGGCTGAGCAGCCAGCCGAGGCGCTGATCGGCGAGGCGTCGATGGGGCTGACGCCGGGCGAACGGCTGACCGTCAGGGACCTGCTGTACGGGCTGTTGCTGGTCTCCGGCAACGACGCCGCCATGACGCTGGCCAGCTACGTGGCCGGCTCGCCCGACGCGTTCGTGGCGCTGATGAACCAGCGCGCTGCCGAGCTGGGGCTGACGGCCAGCCATTTCGTCAATCCCCATGGCCTGGACGCGCCTGGCCACGTGATGAGCGCCGCCGACCTCCTGACGGCGACGCGCGCCGCGCTGGCCTATGATTTGTTCGCTACAATCGTGGCGACCCCCCAGGCGCGCGTGGCCGGCCATTTCCTGGTCAACCGCAACGAATTGCTGGCGACGTATGTCGGCGCCGATGGCGTGAAGACGGGCACGACCGACGACGCTGGCGAGTGCCTGGTCGCCTCCGCCAGCCGCGCCGGCCTGCGCGCGATCGCCATCGTCCTGGGCAGCCGCGACCGCTACGCCGACAGCCGCGCCCTGCTCGATCACTACTTCCAACATTACATGCTGTTCGATCCCGCCTTGCCGCGCAACGCCTTGAGCCGACGACGCTGGCCTGACGGCCGCGTGCGCGAGCTGGTCGTCGAGGCGGCGCCAGCGGTCATGTTGCCCCGCTGGCAGCAATCCCTGGCGCGCCCCGTCCTCCGCCTCGAAGGGGACGGCGCGCCCGGGACGCCAGCCGGCAAGCTCACTTTCTATGTGGGCCAGCGCGCGGTGGCCGAGGCGCCGTTGCGCTGGCAGGAGCCGTAAACGATGCCATTGGAACGTCTGCAAAAAGTCCTTGCCCACGCGGGCGTGGCCTCGCGGCGCGCGTGCGAGGAGCTGATCCGCCAGGGACGCGTGACCATCGACGAGGTTGTGGTCACCGAGATGGGAGTGCGCGTCGATCCGACGCGAGCGCGCATCCGGGTGGACGGCGAGCTGATCGCGACGCAGGAGCCGCGACGCTACCTCATGCTCCATAAGCCGCCCGGCTATCTGAGCGTGATGGACGATCCCCGCGCGCGATCCGATCTCGGCGACCTGGTGCCCGACGCGCAGCACCTGTTTCCGGTGGGGCGCCTCGACCTCAACAGCGAGGGGTTGGTGCTCTTGACCAACGACGGGGAGCTGGCCAATCAGCTCATGCACCCACGCTATGAGCATCCCAAGACCTACCTGGCCCTCGTCGACGGCAGGCCCGCTGAGCACGACCTCCGCAAGCTGCGCCAGGGGATCGATCTCGAGGCGGACCGCACGGCCCCCGCCGAGGTGGAGCTGGTCGAGGGATGGCCACGCGAGCTGCAAGGGGAGTGGTGGCGCAAGGGGATCACCCCAGACGCGAAGGACGCCAGCAAGCCGCCGCCAGTGTGGGTGCGCGTCACGCTGCGCGAGGGCAAAAAGCGCCAGGTCCGCCGCATGTTCAGCGCCATCGGCTACGCGGTGACGCGCCTGATCCGCGTGGGCCTGGGGCCGTTGCGGCTGGGACGCCTGCCGCCCGGCAAAAGCCGGCCGCTGACGCCAGCCGAGGTGCACGCCCTGCGCCAGACGGTGGGCGGCGGCCAGGCCCGTCCACCCGCTCGCCCTGAGGCCAGGACGCCACGAGGGGAACGCGCGCGGCGCCGACCACCGCGGTCGACGACGCCCGACGAGCAGCCACGCCGCGGCGCGCGCGCCCCCTCCGCGCAACAACCCCAACGCCCGCGTCGCAGGAGGACGCCATGACCTGTCCGCGCGTCATCGCGATCGATGGCCCGGCCGCTTCGGGCAAGAGCACCCTGGGCCAGGCGCTGGCCGCCGCCCTGGGATACCTCTACTTCGATACTGGCGTCATGTATCGCGCCGTCACCTGGGCGGTCCTGCAGCGCGGCCTGGATCCCGCCGATGAGCAGGCGGCGGCGCGTGTGGCGAACGAAGTGCTGATCGACGTCGTCCCGCCGACGGTGGACGATGGTCGCCAGTACACCGTATACGTCGACGGCGTCGACGTCACCTGGGACCTGCGTCGCCGCGAGGTGGATGCCAGCGTCTCGCCTGTCTCGGCGCACCCTGCCGTGCGCGCCGCCCTCCTCGCCCAGCAGCGGCGCATCGCCGCCGGCGGGAAGGTCGTGATGGTGGGACGGGACATCGGCACGGTCGTGTGGCCAGAGGCCGATCTCAAGGTCTACCTGGATGCTTCGCTCGAAGAACGGGCGCGCCGCCGCTATCGCGAGCTGCTGAGCCGCCAACAGCCCGCCGACTTTGAGGCGGTCCTGGCCGATCTGCGCCGGCGCGACCAGTATGACTCACAGCGCGCGACCGCGCCGTTGCAGCGCGCGCCGGACGCCGTCGTCATCGACTCGACGACGATGGATGTGGAGGGCGTGCTGGCGCATGTGCTATCGTTGCTGCGGACGCGCTCTTGCACAACCGATCTGCAGGAGGAAGTGTGACCCAGACCCCCTTTCGCATCCCCTGGCGTCGCCGGCTGACGACGCCCATCCTGTGGATGCTCCTGTTGCCCACCCGGCTGTACGTGGAGGGCCGGGAACGCGTGCCGCGACAGGGGCCGTGCATCTTCATCTATAACCACCTTCACTTCATCGAACCGGGAGCTGTCGCCTACGTCGTCCCACGCTTCGCGGTGCCGCTCGCCAAGGCGGAAACCTTGAACTATCCGATCCTGGGCAAGCTGATGGAGTGGTATCCGGTGATCCCCATCCACCGCGGCGAGGTCGACATGGCTGCGATGCGTTGGGCTGATCGGTTGCTGGCCGCGCAGCAGGCGCTGATCATCGCCCCCGAAGGCACGCGCAGCCCATCCGGCAGCCTCCAACGCCCCAAGGAAGGGTTCGTCTTCTTCGCCCGGCGCCACAACCCCGCCATCGTGCCGGTGGGGGTTGTGGGGACGGGCGAGGCGTCGCAATACTGGCGACGGCTACGGCGCGTGCCTGTGCATGTGCGCTTCGGGCAGCCGTTCCGCTTCCGTTGGCCAGCGTCGCAGCGGTCGGACAAAGAGATCATGCGACGTATGGCGGACGAGGCGATGTACCGGATCGCTGCGCTGTTGCCCGAATCCATGCGCGGCGTGTACGCCGACCTGACGCAGGCGACTACGGAATACATCGAGGAGCTCCCTTGAGCCAGCCCATCGACTACGATCGGCTGGCCGCCGACTACGCCCGCCATCGCGGCCTCCATCCGGGGGTGTTGGCGCAGCTCTTGAGACGTGGTCGACTGACGGCGGACGCGCAGGCGCTGGAGGTGGGCTGCGGCACAGGCAACTACATCGTCGCGCTCGCGGAGATGACCGGCTGCACAGCGTGGGGGACCGATCCCTCGCTGTCGATGCTGGCGCGAGCGCGCGCGCGCAGCGATCGTGTGCGCTTCTTCGGCGGGCGCGCGGAGCAGATCGGTCTGCCATCGGCGTCGCTCGACCTGATCTTCTCCGTCGACGTGATCCACCATGTGGCGGATCCGCTGGCCTATTTCCAGGAAGCGCAGCGGCTGTTGCGTCCCGGCGGCCAACTGTGCACCGTCACCGACTCCGCGTCGATCATCCGTCGTCGGCAGCCGCTGTCCGTCTACTTTCCGGAGACGGTCGCCGTCGACCTGGCGCGCTACCCGCGCATCACGACCTTGCGCACGCTGATGGCGCGCGCTGGCCTGCGGGCGACGCGCGTCGAGCGCGTGGAGCTGCCCTATTTCGTGGAGGAGAGCGCCCCCTACCGCCACAAGGCTTTCTCTGCTCTGCATCTGATCTCCGAGGAGGCCTTTCGTCGTGGGCTGGCGCGCCTGGAAGCGGACTTGAGAGCCGGCCCACTGTTGGGAGTGTCCCGCTACCTGCTGGTATGGGGGGAGTGATCATCTCGCCGCGTCGTTCCCGTTGGCGCTTAGTCGAGCACGTAGGACGCCATTCGACGAGGGTTGCTCAATAACTATTCAATATCTTGACAAAATATCGTAGATGTGGTATACTGCTCCCAGTGTGATCAGGTCAATCAGGAAGAAGAGGGAGCAGGCGATGAACAGGCGATTGGCAGCAGCGATAGCAGCGTCGATGGTCTTAGCGGTAGCAGCCTGGATAGGGATCAGCAACGGACGGCCGGCGGCCTCCGCACAGGAAGTGGATCAGGCAGCCAACACACGAGCCGCTGTCATCAAAGATCAGGTGGTTGCTGACGGGCGCGTCACGCCAGCGCAGGAAGCCGCGTTGAGCCTGCCGCTCAGCGGCATCGTGGCCGAAGTGCTGGTTGTGGAAGGGGATCGCGTGGAGGCCGGACAGGTCTTGCTGCGTCTGGACGCCACACGCCAGCGCACAGCGGTCGCCCAGGCGGAGGCGCAATTGCAACGCGCGCAGGCGCGCCTGGCTGAATTGCAGGCGGGCGCTCGCCCGGAGGAGATCGCCGCCGCCCAGGCCGCGCTCGATGCCGCGATCGCCGCCCTCGAGCGGACGCGACAAGGGGCAGACGAAGCCCAACTTATCGCAGCCCGCGCCCAACTGGCCAACGCCGAGGCGACTTTGCGTCAGGCGCAGGCAGCTTACGATCAGGTGAGCTGGCGCAACGACATCGGCGCGCTGCCTCAAGCGGCGCAGCTCGAGCAGGCGACCAACGCCTATCAGGCGGCCCGCGCGCAACTCGACGATCTGCTCAAGGGGCCAAATGCCGCTGATGTGGAGGCCGCCGCGGCGCGCGTGCGCCAGGCGCAGGCCCAGCTTGACCTGACGCGATCGGGTGCGCGGCCGGAGACGATCGCTGCGGCTCAGGCCGAGGTCACCGTCGCCTCGGCTGCGCTGGAACAGGCCCTGGCCGCGCTGGCCGAGACCGAGCTGCGCGCCCCCTTCGCCGGGACCGTCGCCGCCCTGAACGCCAAGGTCGGCGAGCAGATCGCCGCAGGTGCGCCCGTCGTGCGCCTGGCCGACTTCTCGAGCTGGCGCATCGAGACCGAGGACCTCACCGAGATGGACATCGTCGCCGTGCGCGAGGGCAGCCCGGCCGCCGTCGTCTTCGATGCGATCCCCGGCCTGGAGCTGCCGGCCACGGTGATGCGCATCCGACCGATCGGCGAGAACAAGCAGGGAGACATCACCTACACCGTCATCCTCTCCCTGGAGCAACAGGACCCGCGCCTGCGTTGGAACATGACGGCTTCAGTCACGATTGCCGGTGGCTAACCATTCACCCTTTCGGGGACACGTGAACAACGTAGAGACGTTGCATGCAACGTCTCTACCGTCGCGTTTGCGCGTCTGGCTGGTGGAGGCGTATTACACCGGCTCGCACCGCGCCTGGGCCGAGGGATATGCGCGTTGCTCTCGCCATTATGTCGAGCCGCTGACGATGACGGGCGCTTTTTGGAAGTGGCGCCTGCTCGGCGGGGCGATCGAACTGGCCCGACAGGTTCACGCGCGCTGGCAACAGGGCCAGCGTCCTGATGTGATCCTGGCCACGGATATGGTCAACCTGCCCGCATGGCTGGGCCTCGTGCGCCCGCTGCTGGCTGACACCCCGATCGTCCTGTACTGCCACGAGAACCAGTTGACCTATCCCCTCCCGCCAGGGACCAAACGCGACCTGACATACGGCGTCATCAACTGGCTCAGCATGTTGGCCGCCGATCGCGTCTGTTTCAACTCGCAGTTCCATCGGGACCAGTTCTTCGACGAGCTGCCCCGCCTGCTCAAACATTATCCCGACTACAATCACCTCGACCTGATCGACGCCGTACGCGCGCGCAGCCAGGTGTTGCCTGTCGGCTGCGACCTGCGTTCGCTCGCTGTGAATCGGTCAGCCGCGCGCGGCGACCGCCCGCCGATCGTGCTCTGGAACCAGCGCTGGGAATACGACAAGAACCCGACGGAGTTCTTCGCCGCGCTGCGGCGACTGGCGGAAGAAGGCGTTGACTTCGGCGTCGCCGTCGCTGGCGAGAACCTGCGTCAGGCGCCGTCCGAGTTCGAAGAGGCGCGGGCGCGGCTGGGAGAACGCATCGTGCATTGGGGGTACGTGGAAGGGCGCGCCGCGTACGGGCGCTTGCTGGCAGAGGCCGACATCGTGGTGAGCACCGCCTGGCACGAATTCTTCGGCGTCGCCACGGTCGAAGCGATCTTCTGCGGCTGTCTGCCCTTGTTGCCGCATCGTCTCAGCTACCCCGAGCTGATCCCCGCCGCCTGGCATGACCTCTGCCTGTACGCGGACTTCGACGATCTGGTCGCGCGCCTGCGCCGCGCCCTGACCGAGCGGCAGTCCCCGCCCCCTGAGCTGCGACAGGCGATGATGCGCTTCGACTGGGAGGCGCTGGCGCCAGCCTATGACGACCTGTTGGAAGAGGTCGCGCGCGGCGGACGCCGTTCCCCGCTGATCTCGTGAGCCTGGCCGCGCGCCAGGACGACGACAGCGACGGCCTGGCAGCCGCGTTCGTTCTCGCTGACGGCGAACTGGACCAGGTCGCCCGCAGTAGGAGGCGCGCCCTCGGCGGGAAGGCTGGAGCGGTGAAAGAAAAGCTCCTCGCCGGAGGCGAGCGTGATGAATCCGTAGCCTTTGGTGGGGTTGTACCACTTGACGACGCCGCGCTGGTGGCCGGGCGGGGGCGCGAGGATGCGACAGGCCGGGCAGCGCGTGGGGGGCTCGGCGGTTCCCTGAAGTTTCTGCTCCGTGGCTGTCCACACCCATTCAGTCTGGCATTCGGCGCAGGTAAGTAATTGATCCTGCCAGATCGTGCGCGCGGGATCGGGTGTCATTCGCTCAACCCGCATGGGCGATCTCCCTTATGCCATGATGTCCAGCATCGCGCGCGTGACGCCATAGCGCAGCGGCTCCCCTCTGAGAAAGCGCTGGATCTCTTCCACCACCACCTGTCCCTGCCGATGGCGAGCCTGCACCGTGGCGCCAGCGATATGGGGGGTCATGAAGACGTTGTCCAGCTCCCGGAACGGGTGATCGGGCGGCAACGGCTCCTGATCGAACACGTCCAGCGCCGCCTGGATACGCCCCGTCCGCAATTCCGCCAGTAGCGCTTCTTGATCGACCAGCCAGGAACGGGCCGTGTTGACCAGGATCGCCCCGTCCGCAAGCAAACCCAACTCGCGCGCCCCAATCATGTGGTGCGTCTCCGCCGTGGACGGCGCCTGCAACGAGACGACAGGACATTGCGAGAGCAACTCGTCTAGACCAGTCTTGCGCACGCCCAGGTCGCTGGCTGTCGCCTCGCTGAGGTATGGGTCATAGACCCACACCTCGGCTCCCACGGCGCGCAGCAACCTGATGAAACAGCGACCAGTGTAGCCCGCGCCGATCACCCCTACCCGCTGGCCGGCGATCTCCTGCCCCATCGCCAACGACTGCGCCTGCTCCCAGTCGCCCCGCTTGAGGCGCTCATGACAGCGATGCGCCCGCCGCAGCATGAGCATCGCCAGGAGCAGCGACATCTCCGCGACAGCCGGAGCGATGGCGGACGCGGCATGGGTGACGACAACGCCGCGCTCGAAAACGGTGGGGGGCAGCATCGCCTTGATCGAGCCAGCCGAATGAGCGATGAGACGCAGCCGATCAGCGGCGGCCAGCACGTCATCGGTAAACGGGGGCGACCCCCAACCGGTGACGACGATCGTGAAGCCAGCGATGCGCCCGGCCAGTTCGGCGGAGGTGAGATCGCGTTCCTCGTCATGGAACACGACGCGCCCGGCCTCGCGCAGCGCCCGATCGGCCTCGGGGGTGAAGAGCTGCGCGTACAGGCTGGGGCGGAGCAGCACCAAGATGTCAGGACCAGATCGCAAGGACACGATGGATTTCTCCTGGAGAACGAATTGTCAAGCCAGACAAACTTGAAAAACTAAAGTTGACATTTAGGTTTTCAAGGAATATAATCGAGATATGCTCATCCCACGCCCTGCTGTCATCGCTCAAATCACTCGCGCGCTGACCATTCATCCGGTTGCCGCCCTGCTCGGGCCGCGCCAATGCGGCAAGACCACGATAGCCAGGATGATCAGCGAGCAGCAACCGTCCACCTACTTCGATCTGGAGAACCCGGTCGATGCACGTCGGCTCTCCGCGCCGCTGACCGTGCTGGAAGCCTTGTCCGGCCTGGTGATCATCGATGAAGTGCAGCGGCGCCCCGAGTTGCTCGAATTGCTGCGAGTGCTGGTGGACCGTCCTCACAACCCTGCCCGCTTCCTCTTGCTGGGATCGGCTTCGCCGCAGCTCGTTCGCGGCGTATCGGAGTCGCTGGCCGGTCGCATCGGGTTTGTTGATCTCTCCGGCTTCGACCTGCGTGAAGTAGGCGTAATCCAGCGCGATCGGCTTTGGTTGCGCGGCGGCTTTCCCAGATCCTTCCTGGCAGCCGACGACGACATCAGTATGGCCTGGCGCCAGGATTTCATCCGCACCTTCCTGGAACGCGACATCCCCCAACTGGGAATCACGATCCCCGCCGAAACCTTACGACGCTTCTGGACGATGGTAGCCCACTACCATGGCCAGGTCTGGAACGCGGCCGAGTTCGCTCGTTCGCTGGGCACATCCGAAGTCACCGCACGACGCTACCTGGACATCCTCGCCGGCGCTTACATGGTGCGCATCCTGCCACCCTGGTTCGAGAACATCAGCAAGCGTCAGGTCAAATCGCCTAAGGTCTACATTCGTGACAGCGGCATCCTGCATGGGCTGCTGCAATTGGAGACGCTGCCGGAGCTACAGTCGCACCCCAAACTGGGAGCCTCCTGGGAGGGGTTTGCCATCGAACAGGTGATCCGCTTACTCGACACGCGCGACGCCTATTTCTGGGCCACCCACGGCGGCGCCGAGCTTGACCTGTTGGTGCATCGGCGCGGCAAGCGCTATGGTTTCGAGATCAAATACATAGACGCGCCGGGGACGACCCGTTCCATGCAGGTTGCTCTGCACGATCTCGCGCTTGAGCGCCTCTGGGTCATCTATCCCGGCGCGCACGAATACGCGCTCGAGGCGCGGATCACCGCCCTGCCGCTCGACGCGCTTCCCCAACTGGCAGCAAAAGACTGGTGAGATCAGGCTACGCCTTGGCGTAGGCTTCGTCCAGACACTTCTGGGCCGTCTCCACCTCCTCCTGCACGATGGCCTCTAGAGGCCGCTCCCCTTCCTCGACGTAGCGGCTCCACGCTGCGTCCCACGCCGGCTGGATGCACTCCCACTGGAATTCGGAACGCAGATAATTCGGCACGCGCGTCGGTTTCTGCATCTCCTTCCAGAAGACTCCCAGCGTCGCGTCCTTGTCCCAGCCGACCGCCGTCCACACCTCGGGGATCGGCGGCGCCCAGACGCGCGCCTCAGCCGCCATCTTGCCCGCCTCCGGGCCGCTGACGAACTTCAGGAACTCCCACCCCTCGTCCTTGTGTTGAGATCCAGACCACAGATAGTACACGATGGCGTCGGTCCAGGCCCACTGCTCCGTCTTCTCATCCTTGCGCGGCGGCGCCACCAGCCCCCAGCGGAATTGCGCGCTCTCGTCCAGCTCGGGGATCTCCCAGGAGGAGATAGACTGCATCCCGACCTTGCCGGAGAGGAAGGTGAACCACTCGAACTGCTCGGCGATCGCCGTGCCCGCCGTAGTGACCTTGTCCACAGCGCTCAGGTCCAGGTACCACTGCATCGCCGTGATCGCATCCGGCGCATCCAGGTATCCCTTCACCTGATGCCCATCCTCGCTGACGAAGTCGACCCCCAGGTTGTACGAGAACGGACCCCACTCCAGGGCGCCGATGCTCCCTTCATTGCCGCCCAGGCCATACGTGCCCTTCTCCGCGTTCGTCAGCTTGATGGCGATCTCACGATAGTCGGCGGCGGTCCATCCTTCCTCAGGATAAGGGACGCCGAACTCGTCGAAGAGGTCCTGGTTGTAGACGATGGCTGCCGCTGTGCC
>FWPV01008676.1_pt1 | contig 14994 bp, 15 predicted proteins | sample 2228371 | NCBI WGS metagenome assembly FWPV01 (sample SAMEA103939776, study PRJEB20133) | metagenome
CGCACCGAGCCGATCTTCGAGGCGAGCCATATCCTGATAGCCGCCGATCCGGCGGATGAGAGAACTCGCGCCGCGGCGCGCACAGATGCCGAGAGGCTGGCCGCGGTTCTCGCCGAACATCCGAGCGAGTTCGCCACCATGGCGCGGACCCATTCGGCCTGTCCGTCGGCAGAGCAGGGCGGCAATCTCGGGCAACTGACCCGAGGCAGCACGGTCGCGGAGTTCGAGCGGGCGCTGGCGCGGATGGCGGAGGGTGAGATCACCCCACGGCCGGTCGAAAGCCGGTTCGGGTATCACATCATCCGGCTGGAGCGTCGGATCGACGGGGAGCAACTGCCGTTCGATTTCGTGCAACAGCGGATCGCCGGCTGGCTCGAGGCCTCCACCTGGTCGAAGGCGGTTTCGCAATATATCGCGATCCTTGCCGCGGACGCGACGATCACGGGCATCGACCTGCTCGCTGCCGATGGTCCACTGATGCAATGACGCCGTGCCTGTACCTTGAGCGGCGGCAGGGGAGACCTGTCGTCCTCACAGGCGGGCTGGCACGCGTCCGGAGTAGGCGATGCTTTCAGATCTCTTTGACCACAATATCCGCTGGGCGGCGGCCAGGCGCGCGGAAGACCCCTTCTACTTCGACAGGCTGTCGGCATTGCAGCGGCCCGAATATCTCTGGATCGGCTGCTCCGACAGCCGGGTGCCGGCCAATGTCATCACCGGGCTGCAACCCGGCGAGGTCTTCGTCCATCGCAACGTCGCCAATCTCGTCCACCGGGCCGATCTGAACCTGTTGTCGGTGCTGGAATTCGCGGTCGAGACGCTGGAGGTCAAGCACATCATCGTCTGCGGACACTATGGCTGCGGTGGCGTGCGTGCGGCGATGGATGGTCATCGCCACGGCATCATCGACCACTGGCTCCAGCCGATCCGTGACGTCGCCGAGGCCAATCTCTCTGAACTCCAGGCGATCGCCGATGGAGAAGGTCGCTTGAACCGGCTCTGCGAATTGACGGTTGCCGCGCAGGTGGAAAGCCTGTCTCACACCCCCATCATGCAGTCCGCATGGAAACGCGGTCGGGACCTTGCGATTCACGGCTGGATCTATGGCCTGCGCGACGGCTTACTGCGTGATCTCGGCTGTGGTTGCGACAGGAGCATGGCCCGATTCCGCTGCGACGGCAGGAGCATGGCCCGATTCCGCTGCGACGGCGGGGACCTCATGCCGACCGCGGACCGGGAGAGCATGCAATGAACGTCCTGCCTGAAAAGGGGCACTGGGCCGAGCTCACCGAAAGCCGTGAGCGCCTGATCACGGTCGAGGAGGCGATCGATGTCGCGGTGGCGATGGTCCAGCCGTTGACCGAGACGGAGGAAGTCGCTCTCGCCAGAGCGCGTGGCCGCGTCCTTGCTCGCGACCTGCACGCCGTGAATGCCATGCCGTTCTTCGACAATTCGGCCATGGACGGCTTTGCGCTGATGGTCGGGGATTTGCCCGGTCAAGGCCCTTGGTGTCTGCCGGTTGCGGGCACGGTTGCGGCCGGTGGCTTGGCGCCTGTCCTCGAACCCGGCACGGCGCTGCGCATCTTCACCGGTGCGCCGGTGCCGGCGGCCAGCGATGCCGGGATCGTGCAGGAGGCCTGCGAGGACCGGGGCGACAGCGTTCTGGTGACTATGCGCCCGGCAAGCGGCGACAATATTCGTCGCAGGGGCGAGGACGTCGCGGTCGGCGATCTGCTCGCGGCAGCCGGCACCATCATCGACGCACGTCATATCGGCGTCCTGGCGGGCAATGGATTTGGCAGCCTACCGGTGATGCGCCGCCCGCGCATCGGCATCCTGTCGACCGGTGACGAACTGGCAATCGTCCCATGCTGCTTGCCCTTTGTGAGGGGGCCGGAGCAGAGGTCATCGATCTCGGTATCTGCCCTGACGACAGGGCGAGGATGACTGAGTTCCTGACCGCTGAGGCCGGTCCCTTCGACATGATCCTGACGTCGGGTGCTGCCTCGATGGGCGGCAGGGATTTCATGCGGCCCGCGCTCCTTGCCGCCGGCGGGGCTGTCGAGGCTTGCCGCGTCGCCCTCAAGCCCGGCAAGCCGGTATTCTTCGGTCGCATGACCCGAACGCTGGTGACCGGACTGCCGGGCAATCCCTTCGCTGCCTATGTCGGCTTCCAGCTCTTCGTCAAGCGACAGATCAGTGCAATGCTCGGTGTCCGTTCGCCGGAGGACAGGATCGAGACTGCCGAAGCCGATTTCGGCTGGACCCGTAAGTCCGGACGCCGGGAGTATGTGCCGGCGAAGGAGATTGGCCGCAATGCCGATGGCCTGCCGGTTCTGCAACGGCTGGGTCACGGCAGTTCCGCAGCTCTCGTTCCGTTGGCTTCGGCCGATGGTATTATTGTTCTTGATGCAAGCGCGACACACGGTGCGCGCGGCGACCTCGTCGAATGGATGCCATTCTACAGGACGGATGTTTCTTGGAGGATCACATGACGGACTTCGCTTTCCCCCTTCAGGCCGCCATTCGCGTCACCAGGGACCACCCGGTGGATAGTATCCTTGAAGCGACCGCTCGTTCCCTTGTCGCCGACGGGCGGAAAGTCGTCGGCTACCTGCAGAGGGAAGGCGCAGGCGAGGGAGAGTGCTGCGGCGAGATTGCACTCGAGGACATCGCCACTGGTGAACTCGTCACGATCTCGCAGGCACTGGGCTCGGGCGCGCGGGGTTGCAGGCTCGACCCGCAGGCCCTTGTGGGTGTCGCCGGCTCCCTGCTTGCCAGGCTCGATGACGATACCGACCTGATGATCCTCAATCGCTTCGGAAAGGGCGAATCCGAGGGGCAGGGATTCCGCGCTGTCATCGAGGAGGCCTGCATTCGCGGCGTTCCTGTGCTGACCGTCGTCAGGGATGAATATGTCCAGGCATGGGAGCAGTTTTCCGGCGAATTTGGCTGTCTCCTCAAGCCTGATCCGGAAGCAGTCCTTACCTGGTCACGTCGCGCGACCGTCGCGGCAAGGAACTCCCGTGATGCAGCTTGAACGACGCTTCGAGGTTCCGGCTGATCCGGTACATGCTCCCCTGATCGACAGCTTCGGACGGCAGGTCACCTATCTGCGGCTGTCGGTGACGGATCGCTGTGATCTGCGCTGCACCTATTGCATGAGCGAGCACATGACGTTCCTGCCGCGACAGGATGTCCTGACACTGGAAGAGCTCTATCGTCTGGCAACCATCTTCATGCGTGGAGGCGTGCGCAAGATCCGGCTGACGGGCGGCGAGCCGCTGGTGCGCAAGAACGTCATGCAATTGTTCAACCTGCTGGCGCCGCATCTCGAAAACGGCGACCTGGACGAAGTGACCTTGACCACCAATGGAACGCTTCTGGCGCGCTATGCTGAGGCGCTGTTTGCCGCCGGCGTTCGTCGCGTCAACGTCTCGCTGGATACCCTTGATGCGGGGCGCTACGCGCAGATCACGCGGTGGGGCCGGCTCCAGCCGGTGCTGAACGGTATCGACGCGGCCCTTGCGGTGGGCCTGAAGGTCAAGCTTAACGCCGTGGCAATGTCCGGTCCCTTTGAACGGGAGGTCGACGAACTCATCCGCTTCGCGCATGGGCGCGGCATGGATCTCACGCTGATCGAGGAAATGCCGCTCGGGGAGACGGGGCTTGACCGCTCATCGAGTTTCCTCCCGCTCGATACGCTGCGCCGATCTCTTGCAGAGCGCTGGACGCTCATGCCGATCGATGACCGGACGGGCGGCCCGGCCCGCTATGTCCGCCTTGCCGAGACCGGCGGCCGGCTTGGCTTCATCACGCCTCTGTCCTGTGATTTCTGTTCGAGTTGCAACCGGATACGTGTCAGTTGTACCGGGGATCTCTACGCCTGCATGGGCAAGGAGGGGGCAATCGGGCTGAGGCAGGCACTTCGGGGCGAGGATCCGGAAGAGGCGGTCTGCAACCGCATCCGCGATGCGCTCGCGCTGAAGCCGAAGGGCCACGCCTTCGAAATCACGCGCCACAGCCACTCGGGTATTGCCCGCCACATGTCGGTTCTCGGAGGATAAGAGCAGCAGGTGCCCGTTGCTGGCGAGCCCTGAATACGTTGAGGCGTTATGAGTTGGTCGGCCTCGTGGGCCATATCGGTGTGGAATTTAGTTGCGTATCGCGCATCGACGGCTACTCTGCAGTGCGTCCGCTTTACTCTGGGTCATGTCCGCACGATCTGAAGTAGGTGGCACATTCTTAAGGCAGCTTTGAACTTGTAGAACGCCTTCTCGATGGGGTTGAAGTCCGGGCTGTAGGGCGGATGCTAAAGTAGCCGGCGTCCCGCAGTTTCGATCGCGTGACGCACGCCTTCCGCCTTGTTTGCGGGCAGATTGTCCATGATGACGATGTCGCCCGGTGCCAAGGTTGGAATGAGAACCTGCTCGACATGGGCCCGGAATGGAGCTGCCGCCGCGACTTCCTCGGCGGCAGGCCCTACGGTGGTCGGCCTCTTACAATCAGCCTGGTCATACCAAGGCGATCGATCGCGCCGGCGAGTGAGGATGACGGCAGGTCCGACGGCACTTTGGCCATTGTCTGGATCTGCCTCGGGGGTGGCTGAAGTCTGGTCCTGCTAAGCCATCCACTTTCCCACCAGTTTTCGAGGATCAGAGCAGAAAGCCAAAACCGAGTGAGCGGCCGCCGCGTCAATTATTGCGTTTCCGAGTATTCGATGAGAACGCGAAAGTTTCTTGATCCGCTAGAATTGAGCGCTCTACATAGCATCGGTGGCTTCTCATGGCAGAGTGGGGCTCACTCGATTGCCTTACCGTGTCCAGGACCTATATTCCTCGCGACCGACTGCGCTTCGCATCGTAACGATCGCCCGTAGGCCGCCTTCTTCCCGGTTCTTTAGCTCTACCGAGCCGCCATGGGCGTTCAGTATGGCCCGGGCTATGGGAAGACCCAAGCCGACACCCCCGGTCTCGCGCGAGCGGGATTGTTCAAGCCGTGTAAACGGCTCAAAGACGCGGGAGAGTTCCGCATCGGGTATGCCAGGTCCTGTATCGTCGATGTAAATGACGACATCGCTTCCCATTCGACTAAGACCAATGACCGCACCGGCGCCATAACGCTGCGCATTCTCTATTAGATTGCGCAAGGCGCGCCGAATTGGTGTCCGTCGAACCGGCAACGTGACAGGTTCCATGGTCCCGAGAGTCACCTGCTGACCGGTTTCGCTAAGTTCCGAGGCGAGCTCGGAAAGCAGTCGCGGAATGTCTGTCGGTTCCATCGGCTGGTCAGGCGAGACGCCACGGGCATAGGCCAGCGTCGACTCGACCATTTCCTGCATTTCGTCCAACGTCGCCGCGATGCGCTCCCGCGTCTCGTCATCGTCGACCATCTCCGCACGCAGACGCAGTGCCGTGATGGGCGAGCGAAGGTCGTGACCAAGCGCCGCCAGCATTCGCGTGCGGTCGGTAACCATGCCGGATATGCGTGCCTGCATCCGCTCCATCGCGTCGGACAGCGCGCGCACCTCGTCGGGTCCGCCCCGCGGCATGGAAAATGCGGGACCGTCGATCCCCATCTCCTCCGCAGCCTGCACAAGGTGTCTCAGCGGGCCGGTGATCCGCCGCATTCCAAGCCAGAGCGCGGCCATGATCAGCACCAACGAAAGCAGAATAGTGCCCAGGATAGCCGGAGGGAGCTGGAAATCCCGGCGGTCGTTGCGGGAGCGGACATTGAGCCAGGTCCCGTCCTTCAAGAGCACGGACAGGCGAAGTTCGGTTGGAGCCACGCCTGCGGCCAGCAGCCGGTCACGCAACCAGGCAAGCGCGGCAGGAGGCGTCATGGGACGGCCGTCGCGCGGGGAGATCCCGACTTCTTCGGCACGAATCTCGCGCGGGCTTCCCAGCACATCTGTCACCCTGGATCGGACCGCCGGTAGCTCAGTTTCCTTCAAACTGATCGCGCTCTCGCCCACCTCGAATTGCGCTTGATGCGAGCGGGCCGCGGCAAGGACGCCCGGACGATTTTCCGGTTCGGCGGCTTCCAGTGCGAGAACGACCGCCGCTGCCCGCTCGGCGGTTTCGACTCTGAGGCTGGCTTGCAAGGCGGTCCCGCGTTCACCCGTGAAAAGCCAGAGGCTTATGAACTGGGCCGCCAGGAAGGCGATCAGGATCAACAGTGCCAACTGCCCGGTCAGGCTGCGAGGGGAAAGCCGCATCAACTCACCTCTCGGACATCGGTGGCAAGGCTGTAGCCACCCGCCCGGATCGTGGCGATGATCCTGGGGCTTGCCGCATCGTCTTCGATCTTGCGGCGCAGACGGCTGACCTGGTTGTCGATGGTGCGGTCGAAAACTTCGGCCACCCGGCCGGACGTAAGGTCCAATAGCTGATCGCGCGACAGCACGAAGCGCGGGCGTTCCAGAAAGATGGTCAGCAACTTGAATTCGGCGCTTGTCAGGCTGACTTCACGTCCGTCCTGATGCGTGAGGGCGCGGGTATCGGTGTCGAGCACCCAACCTGCGAAGGCCAGCTTACGGCCACCAAGAGTACCGGCCAGGGGCTCGGGCCGGTCAGAACGTCGCAAGATGGACTTGATCCGCGCCAGGAGTTCGCGCGGATTGAAAGGCTTCACCAGATAGTCGTCAGCCCCGATTTCCAGACCGACGATGCGGTCGGTCTCCTCGCCCAAGGCGCTGAGCATCAGGATCGGCGGGCCGCCGCTGGCAGAAACGCGCCGCGCAGCGGAAAGCCCATCCTCGCCCGGCATCATCACATCGAGAACGATCAGATCGAACCGTCCGGCCTTCAGAGCCACGTCCATTTCCGCCGCATCACGGGCAGGGGTTGCGCGCATCCCGTTCTTTTCCAGATAGCGCGTCACCGCATCGCGGATTTCGCGATGGTCGTCCACGACCAAGATATGGGGCGATAGATCAGTCATGCCCTTACATAGCCTGCCGTTGCAGCAAGCGGGAGGAATTTTGCGTATCCGTCTGTCGCAATCCCTGCCCTTGCGACAGACCGATACAATTCAGGCTCCGTCCCGGCATCCTTCTGCGACAAAACCCCTCCATCCTGGTCTCATTCGAAACACAGACCCGAAGAGGTGAGACCATGAAACGCAAGACGATCCTAACTCTTGGTGCCATCGCCGCCGCCGCGGTCATTGGCGGCGCTGCCATTCCGGCCATCGCGGGCGGCGGTCCCTGGAGCATGATGGGAGGCCATGCGCCGGGCATGATGATGCAGAGCGGCGATGGTGCGGGATGGGGACCCGGCCGGATGGGCCAGCGCGCCGGCCATGGGCCGATGGGCATGAACGGCTTTGCCGAAAATCCGGTCTTCCAGGCCTTCGACGCCGACAAGGACGGCAAGGTCACGGCTGCGGAAGGCGAGGCCGGTGTATCCGCCTTGCTCGCCACCCATGATGCCGACAACAGCGGTGCCCTGTCCGAGGCGGAATTTGCCGCACTCTTTTCCGAGGTAACCAAAGGCATGGCCGCACGCCCCTTCGCCATGCTCGACGATGATGGCAACAAGGAAATCAGCGCCGAGGAAATCACCTTTCCCGTGAAGATGATGGCCCGGATGGGACGCTTGACTGACATCAATGCCGAAACCCCGACCAAACCGTAATTCGACAGAGAATAGCGGGTGCTGAAAGGCGCCCGCCCAATCATTCAAGGGGACAGAGCCATGACACATCCCACAGGTTATTCCGGAGCGCAGATCGCGCTTCACTGGATCGTCGCCCTGCTGGTCGCCGGCCAATATATCTTCAAGGACTCCATCGCCTCCGCGTGGGATGCGATCCGGCAGGGCACGGACTATGCCTTCGACCCACTGATCCCGGCCCATGTCGCGGGCGGCGGGCTGATCCTCGTCTTCATCCTGTGGCGTCTGGCTCTGCGTCTGACGCATGGTGCGCCACCACCGCCCGAGAATGAACCCGCGCCGCTAAAGGTGCTGAGCCATGTCGCCCACTGGGCCTTCTATGTGGTACTGGCGATCATGTCCGTCTCGGGCGCATTGGCGTGGTTCGCCGATCTGACCATTGCCGCACAGGTCCACAACATCTTTAAGGTCGTGCTTCTGGCGCTTGTCGCTCTGCATGTCCTGGCCATTCCCTTCCACCGCATTGTCCTGAAAAACAACGTGATGGTGCGGATGCTTCGTCCCGCAAGGTAGTGGCCATCACCGGTAGGAGCATGCGGGTTTGGATGCCAAACGTCGCCGACAGGACAAGCCTTTCGGCGAGTGGGTTGGACAAGAACACCGATGGGTCATCATGCTGGACAACGTCTCGATGTGACGGGTTCAATCGGGTTGGGCGTCAATCCGATATACTAACATCGACAGAAAGAGAGAACCGCCATGTCTGCGTCTGAAGAACAACGCCTTCCGATTGATCTGAACCTGTCCGATCCAAAGGCGTTTCGCCGGCGCCGCTGGTTTCGCAAGCGGTATCTGCTGGTTCTCCTGGTTCCGGTGTTCATGTTCTCGGGCGCGGTGCTGGGATTGTATTTTCAGCCGACGGGCTTGCAGAAGTTCTACGCGCTGACGGGCCTTACACCCGGTGGCGGCTCGGATGCACCCATTGCTCTGCCACCCGAGATCGAGCTGCCGCCGAAGATGGCGGAAACGCTGCTGCCCACCGATGTGGTGGGGTTGGCGCGGGTGATGCCGCGTGGCGATGTCTCGGTTGTAGCGGCGCCCTACGGTGCGGGGGATGCGCGTGTCGCCGAAATTCTCGTATCCGTGGGTGACCACGTGACAAAGGGAACCGTGCTGGCGCAGCTCGACAATCACTCTGCCCTGGCCGGGGCGGTACTGACGGCCGAGGCAAACCTTGCCGTGCGCGAAGCAAACCTCATTCAAACCCGTGCCGCGATAGAGGCAAGCCGCGAAGAGGCACAAGCAGCACTTGATCAGGCTGTGGCCACGGCGGCGGAAGCCGCAACCACTCTGGCTCGCACAGAAGAGCTGGTTTCGCACGATGTGGGCACGCAGGCCACGCTTGATGCCTCCCGCTCGGCGGCGGAGGGTGCGAAGCTTTCAGTTATACGCGCCGAGGCGACGTTGAAGCGCTATTCGGCGGTGACGCTCGACGAACAGCCCGACGTGATCGTGGGGAGCCGGAATGTGGACGCCGCCCGATCAGATCTCGCCCGTGCGCAGCTTGATCTTGCGCGCGCCGAGGTTGTGGCCCCGATCACCGGTACAATCCTCGACATCCATGTTACGCCCGGACAGCGCCCTCCTACCGATGGCATCATGGACATGGGCGACACGGATCAGATGATGGCCGAGGTGGAGATCTGGCAGGACCGTATCAGCACTGTCCTGGTTGGCCAGCCAGTGGAATTGGCCACCCCGGCACTGGGAGTCACGCTGCAAGGCCGGGTGGACAGTATCGGGTTGACCGTGGGGCGGCAGGGACTGATTTCGGACGACGCCGCGGAAAACAAGGATGCGCGCGTGATCCAGGTCCTGGTGGTGCTGGACAAGGCCTCCTCTGAACTTGCCGCACGCTTCACGAATCTAGAAGTCATAGCCCGCATTGACACCACTGCGCGGGTCAATCCATGAGCTACCTGCTGCAACGCCTGTTCGGGCGGCTGCCGATCGGCTGGCTGCAATTGACCCATAACCGCACCCGCTTTGCGGCGGCACTGGCCGGGGTGGCCTTTGCCAATGTGCTGGTCTTCGTTCAGCTTGGGATCATGAATTCGATGGGTGCGGCAACATTGCGACCCTATGATTTCTTCCAGGCAGATATCATGATTTCGGCCAGCGACGCGAGCACCCTGACCGATGGCGGCAACGTGGCAAGGCAATGGTTGCTGCAGGCGATGGGGGATCCGGATGTCTCCACGGGCATGGGTCTCCTGATCGCCAATGTTCCCTGGGACCGGGGCGAGAAGGATATCAGTCTGACGACCTTTGGCGTGGACCCGGTCAAGAAGGAGTTCCTGGCCGCCGATATCGCAAGCGATTTGAACCTCTTGCAGGTGCAAGATGCCGCCATACTCGACCGGCTGGCCCGTGGACTGAGCACGGATGAAGCTTCCGCGATCCGTCCGCAATCGCCGCTCTCCTTTGAAACGCAGGGCCGTACTGTCACCGCTTACGCCACCTTCGCCGGCGGAGGCGGGTTCGGTGGCGATGGCTATATGCTGGTCTCGGATCAGACCTTCCTGTCGCTGTTCCCGACACGCAGTTCCACAGCGCCCGACCATATCCTTTTGACCCTGCGCCCTGGCGCGCAGACGGAGGCCGTGATCGCGCGCCTGAAATCCCTGATCTCCGATCCATCCCTGCGCATCCGCAGTTATGAACAGGCCGCGCAGGAGGACCTGCGCTACCAGCAGACCAAGCGGCCCACGGGTATCATCTTCGGCTTCGGCGTGCTGATAGGCGTTCTGGTCGGCATCGTGATCGTCTATCAGGTGCTGTCCACCGACGTGGCCGACCACCTGCGCGAATACGCAACCTTCAAGGCCATGGGTTATGGCCCCCAGTTCTTTCTAGGCATCGTCTTCGAAGAGGCGCTGGTGCTGGGGATCATGGGATTTATCCCCGGTCTGGTTGTCGGCACGACCATTTTGACAGTCATGGGCAAGATAACCACCCTGCCACTGGGCATGACACCCTCGATGGCGGCGACGGTCTTCCTCGGCACCATCGTGTTTTCCTCCCTGTCCGGCGCCATTGCCACCCGTCGGCTTGCCGCTGCCGACCCTGCCGATCTCTTCTAGGAGGCTGCCATGGACAGCGACACAATCGTTGAAGTACGGGCCCTGAATCACTGGTTCGGCAGCGGCGAGGTTCGGAAACAAGCCCTGTTCGACGTGAATCTGGCGTTGAAACGCGGCAGCTTCACCGTGTTGATGGGCCCCTCTGGCTCCGGCAAGACCACGGTCCTCACACTGATCGGCTGCCTTCGCGCCGTACAAGACGGGTCGGTACGGCTTCTGGACCACGAACTGAACGGCGCACCCCAGACACAGCTTGTCGCGCTGCGCCGGCGTCTGGGTTTCATATTCCAGGCCCACAATCTGCATGAAAGCTTGACGGCTGTGCAGAACGTGATGATGGGGGTGCAGGTGCATGGTGGCGTGCCCGACGGCGTGGCGCAAAGCGCGGCCGCACATGCACTGGATCTCGTAGGCTTGACGGACCGTACGACCTATTTGCCGGCGAATTTATCCGGCGGGCAAAAGCAGCGCGTGGCTGTAGCCCGTGCTCTGGTCTCCAGCCCGGCGCTCGTTCTCGCCGACGAGCCCACTGCGGCCCTGGACAAGGAAAGTGCGGCTGACGTTGTCGATCTCCTGAAACGCATGGCCGCCGCACGAGGTACCACGACCTTACTCGTTACCCACGACAATCGCATCCTCGATCGCGCGGACCGCATCCTTACGCTGGAGGATGGCCGCATCGTCAAGATTGAGGAGCGAGCAAAGAGTTAGAATCAATGGAACACGAGAGTCGAGGTATCCCAACGACCTCGGAATGTTCCATAATTATCCTTACCCCGCAAAGGCTTGTAGCGGCTATTTAGTAATGCGACAGTTGGGCCAGTTAGAGATGCGACAGTCTCGCCTCTTGATGCACTATTTTGGGCGCTTCTGCCCGACGACCCAAGAGCTGCCACTGCGTAAAACCGCTCGATTCTGAGCCATGGTCGCCAGATTGGCGGAAATCGCACACCCACCAACAAGGTTGATCTGCCGATCATGCCGTGTTTTGAAGGTGGCACATTGGCGCCGGGGATTTGACAACAGGAATGGCTGAACAGTTCGATATGTTTTCGCAAGAGGCTTCGCGCGATCGGGTGGTCACGCGTGCCGCCTCCGGCGTCGCCAAGCTCGAACAACCTACCATCCCCATGAATGAAGAGGACATGGTTCGGTATCTGTCGGAGACGGGCCGCTACCGGATCCTGCGGAAACTCGTGCCGCGCGCAATCGCGCCGTTCCCACGCCCGGAGTACTCCCTCAAGGGCATCATTCTCGATACCGAGACCACGGGCCTCAATGCGCGCAAGCATGAGATCATCGAGATTGGCGTGATCGCTTTCACGTTCGATGCCAAAGGAAACATCGGTGACGTAACCGGGGTCTATGGTGGTCTTCAGCAGCCGAGCGTTTCCATTCCTTCCGACATTACTAGGCTTACCGGCATCACCGACGAGACGGTGGCCGGACAATCGATCGATATCGCTGCTTTAAAGGCGCTGGTCGAACCAGCGGATCTAGTGATCGCCCACAATGCCGGCTTCGACCGGCCATTCTGCGAGGCATTTTCTCAGCTGTTTTCCGGCAAGGCCTGGGCGTGCTCCAACTCCGAGATCGACTGGTCGTCGCGTGGCTATGAAGGGACCAAGCTCGGCTACCTGATCGGGCAGACGGGCTACTTCCATGAAGGTCATCGCGCGGTCGACGACTGTTTCGCGCTCCTGGAGGTCCTCGCCCGAGAGGCTGATGGATCGGCTTCCACCGCGTTCGCGGAACTCTACGAAGCAAGCCAACGGTCGCGTGTCCGGATATTCGCGGAAAACAGCCCCTTCGACATGAAGGATCACCTGAAGGCGCGAGGCTATCGCTGGTCTGACGGAAGCGATGGCCGCCCGAAGTCCTGGTGGATCGAGGTGGGCGAGGAAGCGCTCGATGATGAGCTTCGCTATCTCAGGGCCGAAATCTACCGCTATCCAGACGCCGATCCTCCAATCAAACGCCTCACTGCCTTCGACCGGTTCCGGGCCTGATAGCCCGCTAAGTCCAGATCTGATCGGACCCATGCTTTGAGCGCATGGCCGACCTGAGACCTTGTGCCTTATCGACGGGTGTCCAAGGGCCTATATTCCAATCATCGAAACGGCGTTGGAACCAAGGAATGGTTGCTGGCGTCAAGAGACCTCATGAAAGGGGATCATCATGAACGTAGCACGCTCCTTCAACAACTGGCGCAAGTATCGTCAGACCGTCACCGAACTCGGCCGCATGAGCTCGCGCGAACTGCAGGACCTCGGTATCGATCGCGCCGACATCCACAGCGTTGCTCGCCAGTCGGTCGCCCGCTAAGCGGCTTTTCCAACTTGTCGAACTGATGCTACGCCCGCTGATGACGCGGGCGTTTTTGTATGTGCTCTCCCACCCCGGAACTTGGTTCGGGGCTTCTGAAGCCGCAAAAAAGGCCTTGCGTCTTTTGCATAGCTGCACTGCAGCAAAGTCTGTTTCGTGTGCGGCGGAAACTGGTACCTTGGTATTCATCGAAGCGATGCACCTCCTCCCGCAGAGCTTCGGATTCAGACGGCCCTCTCCTCCTCCCAAGGGACGTCTGTCGGAACAGCGGCGCTCCTCCTCCCAGCCGTTGTTCGGTTCTTTTCGAAAAGCCTGCCGCACCTCCTCCCGCGGCAGGCTTTTTCGTTTTCAGGACCGTGGTATCAGAGCCCGAGCGCGAGCTGCGGCTCTTGCCCGCTCTCTTCGGTGTTGAGCGATGACAGGGTGATCCCCAATAGCCGCACAGGACGTTTGAACGGGAACACCGAGGCGAGCAGGGTCTCAGCATTCTCCAGGACCATGTCGACGTCGGACACGGGTACCGACACGGTCCTGCTGCGGGTCGCCTGACTGAAATCTGAATATTTGATTTTGACGGTGATCGTCTTTCCCGTGATGTCATGGGCCTCGCAATAGCGCCAGACCTTCTCGGCCAGTGGCCGCAACTCGGCTTTGGCAAGATCGAGATCGCCGATGTCCTCAACGAACGTGTCCTCGGCGCCAACAGACTTTCGAATGCGATCGGGTCTCACCCGGCGTTGATCGATCCCACGGGCAATGCCGTAGAAATAAGGACCGGACTTCCCGAAATTCTGCTGAAGGAAGGCGAGGGATTTTGACTTGAGATCAAGCCCCGTCTCGATACCGTGCCGTTTCATCCGCTCGGCGGTGGCCGGCCCCACGCCATGGAATTTCTTGACGGGGAGGGCTTCGACAAAACCCGGGCCATTCTTCGGCGTGATGACGGCTTGGCCGTTTGGCTTGTTCAGGTCGCTCGCCATCTTGGCCAGAAACTTGTTGTAGGAGATACCGGCCGACGCATTGAGGCCAGTGACCGCCTTGATCTTCGCTCTGATCTCCAGCGCAATTGCGGTGGCGATCTCCATGCCCTTCAGGTTCTCGGTCACATCGAGATAGGCTTCGTCCAGCGACAGCGGTTCGATCAGCGGCGTGTATTCGGCAAAGATCTCCCGGATCTGCTGCGAGACCTGTCGATAAACCTCGAATCGCGGTGGGACGAAGATCAGATCCGGACATTTGCGCTTCGCGGTCACCGACGGCATGGCCGAATGCACCCCGAAGACACGGGCCTCGTAACTTGCGGCCGCCACAACGCCGCGTGCCGCCGATCCACCGACAGCCAATGGTTTGCCGCGTAGCTCCGGGTTGTCGCGCTGCTCGACCGAGGCATAAAAGGCATCCATGTCCACATGGATGATTTTGCGCACGGGTTGCACGACACCCATTCCGTCAGTTCCCAGACGGTAAGCCGGCATGTCGTGAACAGGCATCTGACTGCCCTGGTCGTGCATGTTGTTGGTGATCAAAGCAACAGACCTTCCCCGTCCGGCTTCGGTTTGGCCTGTGGCGGCACGATCACCAGCATGTTGCCCGGGAGCGGACGCTGGAGGTGGCGGGCTTCATCCCACGGTGCTGTCAACCAGGTCTCGACTTCTTCAGGCGTGGTCAGGATGGAGGGCATGGCCTTTTGATGAATCGGCGAGACGACCTCGTTCGGCGATGTCGTCATAAATCCGAAGAGTTCGTATTCCTGCTCGCCATCCCTGACTTTGCGCACGCCCTTCCACGGCGTCCAGAAGCCCGCGAAAAACATCAGCGGCCGATCTTCATTGCCGGCAAACCAGGCATTGGGCACCCGCCCGCCCTCTACCTTGCTGGCTGGGTCAGGCTCGGCAAAGGAGGTGAACGGC
>FWPV01010620.1_pt1 | contig 14993 bp, 13 predicted proteins | sample 2228371 | NCBI WGS metagenome assembly FWPV01 (sample SAMEA103939776, study PRJEB20133) | metagenome
CAGCACCGCCACGATCGCTAAGACAACCCACTTGCTTTTGGACAACCTGCTCTTGGACATCGCACACGCTCCTCATGGTGTTTTGATAGATACCTTGGCAATCTCGCCCGAAGCGGCATGGGGCCGATTTGCGATGCCGGCACGGGAGCACGGCGGAATCCAAGCGCATCGGCGCATGCGGCGCAGAGCCGACTGTCAGGTTTCTTACGATCCAGTATGGGGCCGATTCGCCCTCCTGTACATGATTTGCATCATCTCACATGCCCCGCATAGGACTGCCTGCTTGCGGCGCGGGCGGACGCGAATCGCCGCGGGTTGGCGCGGCCGGGCGATCCGCGTCCGTGTGCAGTCCGATCATGCCTCGGCCAGCGCCGCGGTAGCCGCCTGCTTCTTCTCCAGCCACCGCTCCGGCACGACCAGGCTCAAGACGTTCTTCCAGCCCAGCGTGGCGATGACGTTGACGAGGAAGGCGAGGAAGCCGAGCGCGATCAGGACACCGCCCACGATGGCCAAAGTCTCGTTGATTTGGTACGGGCTGCCTTCGGGGTACAGGGTGCGGCGCAGCATGCCCTTAGCGCCTGCCATCCCCATCACGTAGGCCATCCCGACCGACCCGACCATCCACAGCCAGAAGTGGGCGTTCACGAGCACGTTGCTCTTGATTTGCAGGTTCGTGAGCATGGGAATCAGCGCGTAGACGACCGCGAACAGGAGCATCGCCAGGCCGGTCAGCAGGAAGGTATGCGCGTGGAGCGACACGACCCACTGGGTGTTGTGGAACACCACGTTCAGCCCCACGTTGGCCTGGATGAGGCCCGCCGCGCCGCCCATGATGAACCCGAACATGGAGCCCAGGATGAACTTCAGCGGCGGCGAGAACTTGACCGGCCGCGCCAGCCAGATGGTCATCAGCGTGGCGAACAGCGTCAGGCCCATGGTGAAGAACTCGCCCCACGTGATGAACTGGCCCGACAGGAGCCGCATCCACAACGGCTGGCTCTGGTCGCCCAGCAGGTGGTGGCTCCACACGCCCAGGGAAACCAGCAAGTCCACCATGATGACCGTCTTCACCACGTTCTCGCCGAAGAGTTTGCGGCCCACCAGGAGCGGCACCAGCAGATACCACACGCCCGCCGTGTACATCAGGACGTTGCCATCGGCCACCATGTCCAGCCCCCACCAGAACCAGTTCTTGTAGATAAGCGGGTCAATCGCGGCGGGGTTCAGCGGCGACTTCAACAGCGCGGCGATGCCGTAAACCAGGATTAGCGCGCCCGCCGTCAGCAGCACGACGGCGTTGATGACGGTGTCAATGGAGCCGCGCGCCACCGCCACGATGAACACAGGCAGACCGTTGTAGTCCAGGTTGGGCGCAGCCTTGTCCTCCTTGCCGAGGCGTTTCATCAGGCGCGAGATGCCGAAGGCCGCCCGCAGGAACGCGCCGAAACTGTACGAGCCCGGGTTGCTCTTGCTCAGCACCGTGCTGAACGTGTTGTACGAGAACAGCAGGATGTTGACCATGATGATGGCCGCGCCGACGGTGAAGGCGATACTGCCGATGAGCGGCACGCGGTCGTAGGATACGGGCAGCGGCCAGTAGAGCGTGTACAGGGAGTTGAACAGCCCGAAGAACCCCGCCGCCCAGCACGTGAGCACGCCCACGATCTGCGCCCAGAAGTTGAACACCAGCAGTTTCTTGTGGCGCACTTCTTTGCCCAGCAGGTGCGGAACCAGGAAGTAGAACGCGCCGAAGACGAGCATGTACGCGAAGCCGTAGATGCCGACGATGGGGTGCGCGGTCAGCATGGCATAGTACAACTCGGCGGACGTAACCTCGCGCCCGACGGGTCGGAGCGTCATCAACGCCTGCTCCATGCCGTGGAGCGCGTCGGGGGCGGCCAACTGGATGCGCATGAGCATCCCCTCAAAGCCGGAGAGGGCCAGGAACAGAAGCCCCACGACCGCAAAGCGAAGCGTCCATTTCGTTTGCCAGTTGAGTGTCATCTTCGCACCTCCTCTACGGCGTTACCGTGATGGCCCGGGGAATGTACATCTCCGAGTGCCGCGGGCCGGAATACTCCGTGGAGCGCACGTCGTACACCCCCGGAGCATCAAACTTCCACGTGATCTTGTTCTTGTACCCGGGCAGTACCTGCATCTGGAACACCATCGTCCCGTCGGGGCGGAACACCCCGAACCCGTAGGTTACGTCCTTGGACGTGGCGACGAACTGCACGAACTCGTTGACCTTCAGTTGCACGCCGCCCTGCGGAAGCCGAATCTGATAGTTCTCAAACTCCACGGGAACGACACGGTCGGGCGTGGGGCGGGACCAGAGGAGCCACTGCTGCCAGGGGACGAGGGGCGAGAGCGTGATGGCGTTGACGAGCACAAACACGACGGCGAGGACGAACAGCCAGTTTCGTTCGCGCTTGTCCATCTCAACCTCCCTTCTCCTTCACCTTCCAGGCGAAGAACAGCATGAAGAGGATCGCCAGAACCAAGAATGCCGTGTAGGCCCACCAAATCACATCCGTTGTGTACATAACCTGCCTCCTTATTAGAATCTAGGGTATGCGGGTGCACGGATCTGCGGGGCGATGCAAAGTGCAATTCCACACAATTGTACACGATTCGCCGCCTCGGGCGTGTGACTTTTGTCGCAACTCGCCGCTGGGGTCAGAATGAAGTCCGGCGTTTTCGGCGCTACCCGGCCCGCAGACGGCTTATTTCAGCGACGTTGTAAGATTTCCTCACAATGTAGTCTTAAGATATTGACATCCTGCGCCAAATCATGGTATAATAAGGTCGGAGATCCTTCAACCCTAGCGCCTCATCCGGTCAACACAAACGGCACCTCGGCAGCATCCGGTGCGGAAAGGCAGGTTCTGTGGAATCCTGTTTCCAGGTCCCTGTCTTTTGGTCTGGAAGAACCTTTATCCACTATGTCAAGGCTACCGTTGGCATTCTTTGGGGGCAAGACGCACATGAAAACCAAACTTAACCTACGCGGGTCATGGCCTGTTGTCTTCGTCGCTATCCTCGTTCTGCTTCTGGGCTGTGGATTCACGGGAGATGGCACATCTTCATCGCGGGCCACGCCCAAGCCCACGGCGCTGCCGCTGGTGGTCGCCACCGCCACACCCCTGCCCCAGCAGGACTACGAGGCGCTGGAGTTGGAGGAGCGCCTGCTGGTCAACCTCTTCCAGCGCGTCGGCCCGTCCGTGGTGCACATCCAGGTAACGACAGCCACGGGCTCCGGGTCGGGGTCGGGCTTCTTCTACGACCGCGAGGGGCACATCGTTACCAATAACCACGTTGTGGAGGACGCCGAAACCATCCGCGTGGTGCTGGCCGATGGCTCGCAGGTAGCGGCCCAGGTCGTGGGCACGGACCCCGACGCCGACCTGGCGGTGATCGTCGTGGACGCCCCTGCCGAACTCGTCGTGCCCGCCGAGTTGGGCGATTCCAGCACGGTGCAGGTGGGACAGTGGGCCATTGCCATCGGCAACCCGTTTGGCCTGGAGCGCACCGTTACGCGGGGCATCGTCAGCGCCCTGGGGCGGGTCTTCCCCCAGGAGAGCGGATTCTCCATCGCCAACCTGATCCAGACCGATGCCGCCATCAATCCGGGCAACTCTGGTGGGCCACTGCTGGATTTGCGCGGGCGGGTCATCGGGGTCAATACGATGATCATCTCGGAGACGGGCGCATCGGCAGGGCTAGGCTTCGCCATTCCCGTGAACGTCGTGAAGAAAGTCGTGCCTGCCCTCATCAGGGACGGGTTCTACGCGCACCCGTGGCTGGGCATTCGCGGCTATACCATCACGCCCGAGCTGGTGGAGGCGCTGAGCCTGCCGGTTGAGCGCGGCGCGCTGGTGGGCGAGGTAACGGCAGGCGGCCCCGCCGATAAGGCTGGCCTGCGAGGGGGGAGGCGCTCCGTGCGCATCCCCGGCTACGTGGAGCCGGTCATGGCCGGCGGCGACATCATCGTGGGCATAGACGGCACCCGCGTAACGGGCATGGATTCGCTCATCAGTTACCTGGATTTCACCGAGGCCGGCCAGGTCGTAACGCTGGATGTCATTCGCGGAACGGAACGGCTGTTCATCAAAGTTACGCTGGGCAAACGCCCGCGGCAGTAGTGTGGAGGCTCATCGTGAGCGGCAACCCATCGCATCAGGAACCCTGCTACGTGATCAGCGTCGCGGCCAAGTTGGTGGGCGTGCATCCCCAGACCCTGCGCTACTACGAGAGTTTGGGGCTCATCAAGCCGTGCCGTTCCCCGGGCAACAGGCGGCTGTATTCGCCCAGCGACATTGAACGATTGCGGCAGATCCAGCGTCTTACAGACGAGTTGGGCGTCAACCTGGCGGGGGTAGAAACCATCCTGACGCTGATGGATCAAGTGGCGCAGATGAAAGCAGAGATGGAGGCTCTGCGGGCGCGCTTTGAACATGAAATCGCCCTGTTGAAGAGCAAATCGCAGGGCAGCGAATAGGCGGACTGAAATCGGATCATGCACACAGGAGGACAGTATGTTAGAGCAAAGGGATGTTCGTGAACTGGCGGCTTTCCATGCAGACGGAACTACCGTTTTGAGCCTGTACCTGAGCACCGATCCTTCCCGCCACATCAAAGACGAAGCCAAATTGAGCCTGAGAGGGATGTTGAAACAAGCGGTGGCGTTGGGCGCGGCCCAGGCCGACGCAGACCGCATGGAGCACTTTGTGGACCTGGAATACGATTGGCAGGCCAAGGGCCTGGCCATGTTCTCATGCCAGGACAGGGGATTCTGGCGAGCCTATCCGCTGAGCGTGCCGGTGAGCAACCATGTCTTCGTCGCCGACCGACCCTACGTCAAGCCCCTGAGCGATATGCTGGACGAGCATGGCAAATTCGCCGTCGCGCTTGTAGATCAGGAGGGCACCCGCCTCATCCTGTACCACATGGGCTTGGTGCAGGACACGGCGGGCACGTTCGGCGCAGAACTGAAGCGGCATAAGCAGGGCGGCTGGGCGGCCCAGCGGCTCCAGCGCCGCGAGGATGCCAAGGCCCACCACAACCTGAAGGACGCCGTGGCCCTCGTCAAGGACTTCTGTCAGAAGCATCAATGCAAGCGGCTGATTGTGGGCGGGCAGGAGGAGACCGTGTCGCGCTTCCTGTCCATGTTGCCCAAATCCCTGCGCGACAGCGTCATCGGCACCATGCCGATAGACATCGCGGCTTCGGAAACCGAGGCGCTGGAGCGCGCGCAGGATCTGCTGGAGAAGGCAGAACGGGCACGCGAAGCCGAACTGGTGCAGCAGATGATCACGGCGGCCACCAAGGGCGGGCCGGGTGCCCTGGGCCTCGCCGACACCCTCACCGCGCTGCAAGAAGAGCGCGTGCATATCCTGTTGGTGGAAGAGGGGTTCCAGGCCACCGCCTTCCGATGCGACCACTGCGGCTACATCGGCGCGCAGAAGACCAAGACATGCGTCTACTGCGGCGGCCCCATGTCGCCCATCAAGGACGCCGTGGATGCCATCGTTCGCCGCGCGATCCAGCGGGGCGTGGAGGTGGAATTCATTCAGGGGAGCGAAGATCTGAAGCGCGCAGGTTCCATTGGGGCGCTGCTGCGATACTAGGCGAACCTGCAGTTCTAGGCCGACACACGTCGGCGAGGTGAAAACCCATGATGCGATTTGACCGGTTTACGGAGCGCGCGCAGGATGCGGCCATGCGCGCCTATGAAATCCTACAGCGCTACGGCCATTCCCAGGTGGACACCGAACACCTGCTTCTGGCGCTGGTGGAACAGCAAGGGGGAGTGATTCCCCAGATCTTGGAAAAACTCGGCGTGGATGTGGAGGCCGTCAAGCAGCGGCTGGAAGCCATACTGCGTTCTGCGCCCCGAACCGCGGGGTTCGGCAGCACCATGGCCGGCCAGATGTTCATCACGCCGCGCCTGAAGCGCGTCGTGGACGTGGCCAACGAGGAAGCCAACCGCCTCAAGGATGACTACATCTCCACGGAGCACCTGTTCCTGGCCATCATCGGGGAGCGAGGCTCGCCGTCGTCGCGCCTGCTGGAGGAGATGGGCATCACGCGCGAGCGGGTGATGGACGCCATTGAGCAGGTGCGGGGTGGGCAGAGGGTTACGTCGCCGCAGGCCGAGACCCGCTACCGCACGCTGGAGCGGTACACGCGCGATCTCACTCAACTGGCGCGCGAGGGCAAACTAGACCCCGTCATCGGCAGGGACAAAGAGATCATGCGCGTGATGCAAATCCTGTCGCGCCGCACCAAGAACAACCCCGTTCTCATCGGCGAGGCGGGCGTCGGCAAGACCGCCATCGTGGAGGGTCTGGCGCAGAAGATCGTGCAGGACGACGTGCCCGAAATCCTGATGGGCAAGCGCGTCCTCGCCCTGGACTTGGGCGCGATGGTGGCGGGCACGCGGTTCCGCGGCGAGTTTGAGGAGCGGCTGAAGACGGCGATAGAGGAAATCCAGCGCGCCCAGGGCGAGATCATCCTGTTCATTGACGAACTCCACACCGTCGTCGGGGCGGGCGCGGCCATGGGAGCCATGGACGCTTCCAACATGCTCAAGCCGGCCCTGGCCAGGGGCGAACTCCAGTGCGTGGGCGCCACCACGCTGGACGAGTACCGCCGTTATATTGAGAAGGACGCCGCCCTGGAACGCCGCTTCGCGCCCGTGTATGTGGACGAGCCGTCCGTGGAAGAGACGATCCAGATGCTCCGAGGCGTGCGCGATCGCTACGAGGCGCACCACAAAGTCCGCTTCTCGGACGAGGCGCTGGTAGCGGCGGCGCGCTTGTCCAAGCGGTACGTAACCGAGCGCCACCTGCCCGACAAGGCCATTGACCTGATAGACGAGGCGGCATCCAAACTGCGGATGGCCATCCACAGCATGCCGCCCGAACTCAAGGAGATGCGCGCCGCGATCCACAAACTGGCCGTGGAAGAAGAGGCGGCCTGGCAGCAGCGCGACTACGAGAAGGCCGCCGTCCACCGCGCCGAGCGCCTGCGCCTGGAACAGGAGTTCAACGAGGCCCGCGAAGCCTGGCAGCGCGAGAAGAACATTGACGAAGTCGTGGACGTCCAGGATATCGCCGAGGTCGTCGCCACATGGACCGGCATCCCCGTTACGGCGCTCCTGGAGACCGAGGCCGAGCGCCTTGTCCACATGGAAGAGCGGCTCCACGAGCGCATTGTCGGGCAGGATGAGGCCATCCGCGCCGTGTCCAACGCCATTCGGCGGGCGAGGTCCGGCCTGAAGGACCCGCGCCGCCCCATCGGCTCGTTCATCTTCCTGGGATCGTCGGGCGTTGGCAAGACGGAATTGGCCAAGGCGCTGGCCTGGTTCCTGTTTGACGATGAGGACGCCCTGGTGCGCGTGGACATGAGCGAGTACCGCGAGCGCCATACGGTGTCCCGCCTGATCGGCGCGCCGCCCGGGTACGTGGGCTACGAGGAAGGCGGGCAACTGACCGAGGCCGTCCGCCGCAGACCCTACCAGGTGGTGCTCTTTGACGAAATAGAGAAGGCGCACCCCGAAGTCTGGAATGCCCTGTTGCAGATTCTGGAAGACGGCCGCCTCACCGACGGCCAGGGCCACACGGTGGACTTCCGCAACACGGTCGTCATCATGACCTCCAACATCGGCACGCAGTACACGCGCAAAGGGGGCACGCTGGGCTTCCGAGCGGCGGACGCGCGCGACTCCGAGGAACGCGCCGCCCACGAGGCCATTGAGCGCGGCCTGCGGGAGACCTTCCGGCCCGAGTTCCTGAACCGCGTGGATGAGATCATCATCTTCCACACGCTGACGCTGGATCAAGTCAAGCAGATCGTGGATCTGCAAATGCGCGAGATTCGCGCTCGCCTGCGCGAGCAGGGTGTGGAGGTGGAACTGACCGAGGCCGCCCGCGACTGGCTGGCAAAGGAGGGGTATGATCCCAACTTCGGTGCGCGTCCGCTCCGTCGGGCCCTGCAGAAGCATGTGGAAAACGCCCTGGCCCTGCGCCTGCTGAGCGGCGAATTCCGCGAAGGTGATGTCATCATCGTGGACGCAACGGATACGGGCATCCGCTTCTACCGCAAGGAGAGCGCGGAAATCCCGTCGGATTCCGTCGCGGCAAGTCCGTGAGCAGGCGTTCATGGCCGACAACCCGGGCGATCTTCTCCACATAGACGGCTCTTTCGGCGAGGGAGGGGGCCAGATTCTGCGGACGGCCCTCTCGCTCGCCGTCGTGCTGGGACGGCCGTTTCGCATGTTCAGGATTCGGGCGGGGCGGCCCAAGCCCGGTCTGCGCCCCCAGCACCTGGTGGCCGTGCGGGCGGCCGCAGCCATCTGCGACGCGGCGCTGGAAGGCGACCGCGTGGGGTCGCAGGAACTGCTGTTTGCCCCCCAACGCAAGCCGACCGGCGGAGACTACACCTTTGACGTGGGCGCGACAGAGGCCGGCGGAAGCGCGGGCGCGGTGTCCCTTGTGTTCCAGACGCTGTTCCTGCCGCTGTCGCTCGTTGACGCGCCGTCTCGCCTGACGTTGGTGGGAGGCACGCACGTTCCCTGGAGCCCGCCGTTTCACTATCTGGCGCATGTGTACCGACCCGCGGCGGCCGCGCTCGGGTACGAGGCCGACCTGGCGCTGGAGCGATGGGGCTGGTACCCCAAAGGCGGCGGGGTCATGCGGGCGCAGATTCGCCCGCGGCGTAATCCCTCGCATGGGGAGAACGCGGAACAGGCCCTAGATTGGACGCGGCGCGGGCGACTGACCCGCATCTGGGGCATCAGCGCGGCGTCCAACCTGCCGGAGCACATCGTCCAGCGGCAGAAGGCGCAGGCGCTGGAGACGCTCCGCAAGGCAGGCCTGCGCGCAGAAATAGAAGAGGCAGAAGCCCCGGCAACGGGCTTCGGCACGGTGGTCTTCCTCGTCGCCGAGTACGAGCGCGGCATCGGCGGGTTCACCGCCTACGGCGCACTGCGCAAGCCCGCTGAGCGCGTCGCCGAGGAAGCCGCCCGGGAACTGATCGGGTTTCACCGGACCAAGGCCGCCGTGGACGCGCATCTGGCCGACCAGTTGCTGCTGCCTGTCGTCCTGTGCGGCGCGGACGTGGCGTTCACAACGCCGCAGGCCACCGACCACCTGCGCACAAATGCCTGGGCCATAGAGCAGTTCCTGGGCCCGCGGGTGGAGATTCAGCCGCACCCGACGGGCGTATGGGTTCGCGTCCGAGGCGGCCAACCGGGCCATGACGCCCGATGAGTGAGAATGAGCGAGAATGAGAAACCGGTGAGGAAGCGGCCTCGCCGCGGGGCAATCGCACCCAATCATCACAGTGTGGAGACGACATGTTTGAACTCATCTTCCTGGGGACATCGGCATCTGCACCATCGCTCAAGCGCGGGCTGTCGTCGGCCATGGTGCTCCATAAGGAGTACCGTTTCCTGATAGACTGCGGCGAGGGCACCCAGCGGCAACTGCTCAAGAGCGGCCTGGGCTTCAAGCGCATGGACCGAATCCTCATCACCCACGGCCATTTGGATCACATCCTGGGCCTGGGCGGGCTGATGTCCACCTTCGCCCGATGGGAATCCATAGACCGCGTGGAGATCATGGGCGGGGCGTGGGCGCTGGAGCGCGTGCGGGCCCTGATGAACGTGGTCTTCGGCGAGGGAATCCCGCCCATAGACATCGTGTACACCGAACTGGAGCCGGGCATCGTACTGCAGGACGATTCCTTTGCGCTCATCGCCTTCCCCGTGCAGCACCGAGGCCCCGGGTGTTTCGGGTTCACGTTCTACGAAAAGGAGAAGCGGCCGTTCCTGGTGGACAGGGCCGAGGCGCTGGGCGTCCCGGCCGGGCCGGAGCGGGCGCGGCTGGTGCGCGGGGAGACCGTGCGGCTGGCGGACGGGCGGCTTGTAACCCCCGACGACGTGCTGGGGCCGCCGGTGGGTGGGGCTAAGTTGGTGTTCGTCGGCGACGCGGGAAGCACCGAGGGGCTCGTCAGCGTGGCTCGGCAAGCCGACGCGCTGGTGATTGAGGCGACGTACACCGACGAGGAAGCCGACATGGCCCGAAAGTTCGGCCACCTGACCGCATCCCAGGCGGCACGGCTGGCCGCCGAGGCCGACGTGCGCCTGCTCATCCTGACGCACATCTCGCGGCGCTACTCCGAACGGCAGATCCTGGACGAGGCCACGCGCATCTTCCCCAACACCGTCGTGGCCAACGACTTTGACACGTTCCGTATCGTCAAGCGCGAAGGCGCACCGCAGACGGGCGACAGCCCCTCTACAGGCTAACCCTGCGCCAGACGAGCACGCCCAGCGCCGCCAGAATCAGCGCCGCCGACGAGCAGATCGGCGTGGGCGAAGGCTCCTCCTGCGGGCGCGGCGTCGGAAGAACGGGGCGCGTGGTAGGGGCTGGCGTGGGCCGGGGCGGCGCGCCAATGGCTTCCCGCCAGCGCGCGTCCAGTTCGTCTAGCCCGAACCCGTACACCGCTTTCAGCGCATCTTCCTGATAGACCCCCTTCTTGAACGTCTTGAGAAGCAGGTCCATCTTGTCCGCGCCGTAGGTGTCTATCAGGAACTTTACGACAGAGTAGCACTGACCGTAGAACAGGTCCACCTGCGACGGGTCGCCCGTGTACGCCGAAAGCGACCGCACCGAAATCAGGGTGTTGGTGCGGATGGCGCGGTCCAGGTCCGCGCGGTTCTCGCCGCGGAGTTCCCCCTCGGCGTACATGGCCAGGCCCTCGTCCAGCCAGGTGGGCAGGCCCCCCAGTGGGTTGTCGGTGAACGCGCCGATGACGATGTGGCTCAACTCGTGGGCGATGGTGCGATCGGCGTCGGCGGCAGTGGACAGAATCACGATGGTGTCCCCGCCCATCGCCATGCCCAGCGTGATGGTGGCGATGTCGTAGGTCTCGCTCCGCGACGAGATGGCGAGCCGCATGTCGGCCTTACTGCGGTACAGGAATACGCGGATGGGCTTTTGGAGTTCCACGCCCGTGCCGGCCTGAAGCCGCTGTAACGCGGCTTGGGCCGCCTTCATGATTTTGTCGGCCTCGGCGCGGCTGTCGCCGTACCAGTGCAGGATGAGGTTGCCTTCCCGCTGTTGTTTCCAGGCGAAGCGGGTGTCCTCGTAGGTTACCGCCGCGCGTTCGGTTTCCAGCGTTCTCCCGTCGGCCAGTTCGGCCCGCCACCAGTACGTGATGACCCTGCCGGGCGGAACGTCCCCGGGCTCCAGTTCCCACGTCCACTCGGCGCGGATGCGCGTGCCGGTGTCCTCTAGGTTGACGCGGTTGCGGGCGCGCTCGCCTTCCAGTTGGTAGAACAGATACAGCGCCTGCACGGGCGAATCTGTCTGCGCCTCCAGCGCAAAGGTGATCCCCGCGCCGAACTCTGCCTTAGCGCTGGGCTGGCTGCCCGGCCACGGCTCCTGAGCACCGGCCGGCGCGGCCAGCGCGAGAGCGAGCAGGAGAACCGCCCCGACAACGAGGCTAACTCTTTTCGCACTCGCCCACGCTGTCCAGCGAGACTTTTGTGATATCCAGTTGCTCAGGCGGCGTGTCAATGTACTTGTCTCCCTCTTCAATCAACATGACGGGGATGTCTTCCACAATCGGATACTTGCGGCGGCATCGCGGGTTCGGGCACACCAACCATGCATCGCCGAACAACTGCACTTTGGTTCGGCAGTACGGACAGACCAGAATCTCCGACAATTCGGAATCTACCGGCATCTCCATATCACTCCACACGCGGCATCGGTTTGCGCCGCCATTATACCACAGAACCTTGCGCGAGGCACACCAACGTGCTAGAATGGCGGTGTGAGGAAGGCTTGGATTTGGGCAACGGTGGCCGTAGCGGGCCTGCTGATGATGGAAGGCGCGGCGAGGGTGCTGACGCGCCCCTGGCCGACGCTGGCCGATTTTGCGCTCCGCCGCGAGACCCTGGCGGGCGCAGATGCCCGGCGCACCCCGACCCGCGTGCTGATTGTCGGAGACTCCATCGTGTACGGGCACCGTGTCTCGGCCCTGGAAGCCTATCCTGCGCTGGTGTCCGACCTGTGGCGCGCCGCGCACCCGGACCTGCCCGTGGCGTTCATCAACGGCGGCGCAAACGGGCTGACGACCATGCACGGGGTGCAGATGCTCCCACTGCTCCTGGGCCAGTTCCGGCCCGGGGTTGTCGTCATCGCCTTCGGGCTGAACGACGCCAACCTGGCGCGGTCATACAGCGACGCGCGGCTGGAGGCGGCTTTTGCCGTGCCGGCGTGGGTGCGGGCCCTGCGCCGCTCGCGGCTGTTCCTGGGCCTGGAACGGCGCTGGCGGCGGTGGCAGGGGCAGAATGCGGCGTGGGAGGGCAAGCGGTGGGAGCCCCGCGTGTCCGAGCGGGTCTTCGTCCAGGCGTTGGGCTGGATGTGTGAGCAGGCAGGGAAGGCCAGCGCGCGCGTCATCTTTCTGACGACGACGCCGCTTGCGCCCGACTTTCGCCCCGAACTGGACGCCGAATCGCGCCGCCAGTTGCGGCAGTCGTGCGAGGCCTACAATGCGCTTGTGCGCGCGGTTGCGGCGGCGCGGGATGCGCGCCTGCTGGACGTGTACGGCGGGCTCCGCCTTGCCGAGGGCGATTGGCTGGAGGACGGGGTGCACTTGAGCGCAAGCGGGTACCGCAAACTGGCCGCGTATGTGCACGACGGGCTGGAGCCGCTTCTGCTGCGCCTGCTGGGCGCCGACACATCGGCAGGAGTTGCGCCATGACCAAGCGGAAACTGGTACTGCGAGAGGTATCAGACCCGCGCGTCCTGGCCGCCATGGAGGCCGTGCCGCGCGACCGTTTCGTGCCGGCGGAGTACCGCGACGACGCATACGGCGATTACCCGCTGCCCATCGGCTATGGCCAGACCATCTCCCAGCCGTACATCGTCGCCCTGATGACGCAGTTGCTGGAACTGAAGGGCCACGAGAAAGTCCTTGAAATCGGCGCGGGATCCGGGTACCAGGCGGCCATCCTCTCCCTGCTGGCCCGCGAGGTGTACTCGGTGGAGCGCATCCCACAACTGGCCGAGATGGCCCGCCAGCGCCTCGGCGAACTGGGCTATCACAACGTGCGAATCCGCGTCGGCGATGGATACGAGGGCTGGCCCGAACATGCGCCCTACGACGCCATCATCGTAACGTGCGCGGCGGAGGAGGTACCCCCACCGTTGGTGGAGCAGTTGGCCGACGGCGGGCGGATGGTCATCCCCGTCGGCGAGTCGGGTTGGTCCCAGCGGCTGATGCTGTTGCGCAAGCGCGGCGGCGACGTGGAACAGCGCGAGGTCGCCGGCGTGGTCTTCGTGCCTTTGGTGCGCGGCGTCGCACCGCCGCGGGAGAACGCAGGAGGGCAAGATGAACCCTGAGGACACGTACATCCGCGACCGGTTGATTCTGCACGGGGGACGGGGCACGGCAACGTTTGTCTTCCAGGCCGCGCCTGTCATCCAGGAGGCCACTGCCCGATTGGAGTACCGCGTGAATGGGGAGCGGCGCGTTCTGGAGATCCAGGGGCCCGATGCGTCGCTGGAAGTGAAACGGGAACACATCTGCTTGGAGCGCGGGGATGACCACATTCGGCTCCGCTGGTACATCCACCTGGAGGCCGATCTGGAAATCGTCCTGGAGGTGCAGAACATCGGCGCGGTGCCCGTGCGCTTGGATCGGCTGGCCGTGCTGGACGTGCGGCGGGAGCACCAGGGAGTGGTGAACCTGGGAGCCGGCCCTCACCGCTGGTCGTTCTACAAGCACGGCTGGCAGTCCTGGTCGCCCACGTTCGCCCGCCACATCGGGGACGGAATCTACATCAACCCGGGCGGTGAGGAATACGACCGCAAGCACACCCCTCACCCGGGCTCCGGAACGGAGGACTTCCAAAGCGAGTGGTTCACGGTACTGCACGACCGAGATGGAGGGATGTCTGCCTTGCTGGGGTTCACAGACGGCTCCCATGCGCTGGCGGACGTGGCCCTGTATCTGGACGGGCGCGCGTTCCGCCGTCTTGCGGCCACGTGCTACGCCGACGGCATCGTGCTGGAACCCGGCGGGCGGTTCCTGTCGGAGCCGCTATGGGTTGCCTTCTCGGGCGACCCGCTGGGGCTCCTGGAACGCTACGCCGACCGCGTGGCCGAGCGGATGAACGCGCGCGTCCCGGATTCCATCCCTACCGGCTGGTGCACGTGGTACTACTTCTACGGCGAGAACTCGGCAGAGGACGTGCTGGCGAACGCCGCGCAGATTCGCAAACACCGCCTGCCCCTTGAATACGTCCTGATTGACGACGGCTACCAGCAGGCCATCGGCGATTGGCTGCGGATTGACGCGGCGAAGTTCCCGCAGGGGATGAAGGCGGTGGCCGACGGCATCCGCGCCGCGGGACTGCGGCCGGGCATCTGGCTGGCCCCCTTCGGCGTGAGCCGCGAGTCGGCGCTCTACGCGGAGCATCCCGAATGGACGCTCAAGCGCGAGGACGGCTCGCCGGTGGTGGCCTGGAAGCATTGGGGCGTGGACATCTACGCCCTGGATCTGACCCGCGACGACGTGCTGGACTGGATCGCCCATGTCTTCCGCGTTATGGCCGAGGAGTGGGGCTACGATCTGTTCAAGATAGACTTCGTGTTCGCCGCGGCCGTAGAGGGCGTGCGCCATGATCCCACGGTTACGCGCGCCGAGGCGTATCGGCGGGGGATTGAACGCATACGGCAGGTCATCGGCGAGCGGTTCCTGCTGGGGTGCGGCGCGCCCCAACTGCTCAGCGTGGGGGTGGTGGACGCCATGCGCATCGGCCCCGACGTGGCGTTCAACTGGGATCCCATCTGGGCAGACCTGAGCGCGCCGGCGGGGGCCAATGCCGCGCGCAACACCGCAACTCGCTATTTCATGCACCGCCGCTGGTGGCTCAACGACGGCGACTGCGTGCTGGTGCGCATGCGCGGAAG
>FWPV01010627.1_pt1 | contig 14990 bp, 8 predicted proteins | sample 2228371 | NCBI WGS metagenome assembly FWPV01 (sample SAMEA103939776, study PRJEB20133) | metagenome
ATATTTTTAATCTGTTGAATCATAACCTGCGTGTAATTATACCTGACTTCGGGGCTTTTATCATTAGGCAAAAAGAACCCATAATCATTGTCTTTAATGAATTCCTTAAATATAATGATGGTTTGCTTATTGATTACATTGCAAAATCCGAACAAATAGACAAGGATATAGCACGGCAGAAAGTAGCTGAATATGCCGAAAATATTATTAAAACACTGAATGCAGGCAAAGATTTTAAAATTGCAGGTATTGGTATTTTACGAAAGGCCGGAACTGAGAAAATTGAATTTGTTCAATCGGGCACTGAGCCTCCAAAAAATGCTGCCAAAAAACAGTCAGAGAGAACCGAAGAAAAAAAAGCTGAAACTGTCCGTTCAATTGAATTAACCGATGAGAAAGCATTGACAGATAAGAAATTACCTGAAAATAGTATAACCGAAAAACCAAAACAAGAAAATACCCACACTGAGGCAACAAAAGAATCAATTGCCGAAGAAAAACCAATACCAGATAAATCAATAAAAAAAAGTGCAGAGAAACCAACTCCTCAGCCTGCCAGAAAAAATATTGAAAAACCGGTTCAGAAAACTGTTATTGCACATGCCCAGTATAAACCCGTTGCCAAGAAAAAAAATCATCAGCAACTAATATGGATTATCTTAATTCTTATTGTTGTAGCTTTAATTAATGGCTGGTTCATCTTTAACAAGGATATCAGGAATTATATCAGGACATGGAAATTATCCGGCAATTCAGCAGATACGATTGGCAGGATGATTGCAACTGATACTTCATCAGAAGTAGTACCCTTAACACAAGAAAACAATATTACAGAAGCAACTGGTGAAGAATCGTTTATTGAAGAATCAGAAACCGTTGAACCAGTGTCAACTCAACCACAAAAAAAGGAACCAATCACAGCAGCAAAAAAATATTATATAGTTGCCGGGTGTTTCAGAGATGAAAATAATGCCAATGCAATGGTAAGGGAACTCAATCAAAAAGGATACAAAGCGGAAAAATTCGGTACTATAGGTAATCTGCATGCGGTAAGCTATAATTCATTCACTGATAAGGATGAGGCAATTCGCGAATTAGCGCGCATCAGAAAAGAAGTTGAACCCGAAGCATGGATGGTATATTATTAATGTTCAACCGCTGAATTATTCTTACACTTCAATTATTTCTTATGATGAAAACGATAAAATTTCTGATATTTATACAGATAGCCGGCATTATTCATCCTCTTACAGCACAACGTCCATATATTATGATTGATCAGTTCGGTTATCGCCCTCAGGATGAGAAGGTTGCGGTGCTTGCCGATCCGGTAACCGGGTTTAATGCCGACGACAAATATATCCCGGGTGATATACTGGAAGTAAGAAGAACCGACAACCATGCCGTTGTCTTTTCGGGTACTCCTGTTATCTGGAATAACGGTGAGGTACAGGAATCATCAGGCGACAGGGGATGGTGGTTTGATTTCACAGAACTGAAAATACCCGGCGACTATTATATTTATGACCCTGTAAATAAGGTTAGTTCATATGCATTTACAATAGCAGAAGATGTTTACAGCAAAATATTTATTGCTGCCTGTAAAATGTTTTATTATAACCGTTGTAATTACCCGAAGATACTTCCATGGGCCGAAAAAGCATGGAATGACTCTGCTTCTCACATGGGCCCGCAACAGGACACTGAAGCACGCTATGTAAAAGACAAAAACAATAAAGCAACAGCAAAAGACATGCACGGTGGCTGGTTTGATGCAGGCGACTATAATAAATACGTAACATTTGCTTTTAATCCTATCCATGTGTTGTTAACAGCCTACGAACAGAATCCGGAGATATTTACCGACCAGACAGGCATCCCTGAATCAGGAAACGGCCTGCCTGACATATTGGATGAACTGAAATGGGAAATCGACTGGGTTAAACGTATGCAGGACGAAGACGGCGGAGTGTATATTAAAATCGGTTACATTGATTATAACGTACCTTCACCCCCCAGCGCTGACAGACGGCCACGTTATTATGGCCCGAAATGTTCCTCATCAGCTATTGCAGCTGCAAGTATTTTTGCACATGCTGCCCTTGTATATTCAAAAATACCCCGTTTGAAAGACGAAGTAGCCGATTTATGCCTGCGCGCCGAAACAGCATGGAAATGGTATAACAATAACCCGAAAAACGAACATTGCGACGACCAGGAAATAAAATCAGGTGATGCAGATATGCCTGTATATCAGCAGGAACAACTGACAGTTACTGCTGCTATCTATTTGTATGCTCTGACAAAAAATAAGTTATATCATCAATATGTCAGGGAAAATATTCGCAAAGCACGTGAATTCAACATTCCCGAATCGGCAATTTTTGACCCCGCACAGGGAGATGCACTGCTCTTCTACACCTCTTTGCCAGAGGCCTGCGACTCCGTTAAAAAAATTATTTTCACCCAAAGAATAAATGACGCTCAATGCCTTTCATTTTTAAATTATGAAATCTCTGATGATTTGTACAGGGCTTTTATGCCTTCTGTTTACTATAACTGGGGCAGTAATAATACCCGCGCATGTATTGGCCATGTTAATTACGATATGTTTTTATACCAGTTAGACACAATGAATAAACACAAATATTATCAACATGCAATTAACCAGTTGCATTATTTTCATGGCGTAAATCCTCTTAATTTAACGTATGTTTCAAATACAAAGCCTATCGGCGCTGATAATTGTGTAATGCGCATGTGGGGCGACTGGTATAGCGCTTACACGCCATGGTCCGATAATCCCCCGCCAGGTTATATTACGGGAGGCCCAAATAAATTTTACAGCGGAACTAATCCGTTTCTGAAAAATAATGCACAACCCGAACAGAAAATGTACCTCGACTTCAACAATGGTCCGCCGGAAGATTCGTGGACAATAACTGAACCGGCTATTTATTACCAGGCTGCTTACATTAAGTTGTTGTCAAAGTTTGTGTCATTTAACAATTAGTGCCTGATAATCATTCATTTTGATCAGCAAAAATTTTTTTTAGTAGCTTTAGGACTTTCTTTATAGGAGGGTGAATTGAGTAAGTTGATTTCTTGCCTGTGGCTTAAACTTATCTTTCTGTCAGCATTCATTATTATGATATGCCAGAATATTTGGGTATATCAGTTTACACTGGTATTCGGCGTGCATTTGATTTCAAGTGTTACCATACTGTCTGTTTTTATTATATGTTTTGCATCGGGGGTTTATTTCTTCAGCCGGTTTTATGGCAAAAGAATAAACTATTTCCTGCTTATTGCTATTATAAATATTATTATCGGCGTTTACATTGCCTGTAGCCCATGGTTAATTAAACAATTGAAAATCTTATACTTATATTTAGGCAATTATTATGGTATGGGGCCATATTCCATTATGTTTATACGAATTATCTTTTCATTTCTTTTCTTCTTCATACCGGTAGCACTAATGGGGGGCAACTTTATTTTGCTGTTTAAATTGTATGCCGGAACTTTATCTTCACTCGGGAAACATACGGCTTTAGCTATTGGCTGGTTTGTTACTGGTCTGTCTACAGGGATACTTATGTATAACTTTGTTTTTATGCATCTGTTTGGAAATTTACATACAGGTCTTTTCCTCACAGGCATTGCCATTATTATTTCTCTGCTGATGTTTGTCATTTTTTTCATGGACAAACAAAAATCAGTTATTTTACCCAAAACAGGCTTAAAAATAAAGACTCATACTGATGAATATGTTTTCACAGCAATTGGCAAATGGAAAAAAAGGTTGCTCCGTTTTGTATTCCTTAGCAGTTTTTCAATGACTTCATTCATTATTCTCTGGAAAAGAATACTGATAGAATTTTCAGATGACAAAACCATATATTTTAGCACGCTGTTAATTGCTGTTTTTCTAATTTCACTTGCGGCCGGAAGCTTTCTGATCACTTCATTTATTGATAAATACAGAAGAAAATTTGTGGCAATTGCTGCCATGCAGTTAATCATCGGTATTACTTCATTTTGCGCCCTTGGGATATTCATGGCAGTTTATCCGGCATTTTTCAGGCTTAATGAACCTGCTTCATGGTTTAAATTAATCACACAGGAAAGCGGCCTGATTATTTCAGTCATATTGATCCCATTCGGTATAACAGGAAGTTTAACTCCTTTATCAATCAAGATTTATGCCGAAGATATTAAAACACTCGGCTTTAAAACGGGCCAGGTTTTTTTGCTTATTTCATCGGGTATTATTTCAGCTTTCTATATAACATCATTTATTCTGATTCCTGTTTTGGGTATATATAAATCGTATTTACTTTTTGTGCTATTTCATATTGGAATGGGAATTTTTATTTTTCTTCGTTACAGGCGAATAAAGACATACATCCGCATAAGCAGTTTCTTAATTTCAGCTGCCGTATTTGTTGCATGTGTGTTTTACATTACCGAAAATAAAATCAGCGTATTAAGAACACTTAACCGTAGTAAAACTGCCCTTGAAAAACGAATTGAAGGCAGCACTGCGAACATAGAAATTCATAAAGACAATAAAAACCATGTTATTCTGTATATCAACGGAGAAAAGGCTGTAAGTTCTGATCCGCAGGAAATCAGGGGCGACAAATTATTGAGTTATATTCCATATCTTTTTATGCCCGATGCGGATAAGGTGCTAATTATAGGGTTAGGCATTGGTATCACTGCAAAAACGATGGCCGACCTGAATGTTAAAAATATTGACATTGTTGAGATATCACCTGAGGTAACGAAAGTAGCTGCCAATGCATACGCCTATGTTAATGATAATATTCTGGTTCACGAAAATGTAAATATTTTTATTGAGGACGGGAGAAGTTTTTTACTCAGATCAAAAGAAAAATATGACATTATCATATGCAATGCAGCGCACCCGAGAATTAACAATGCCCTCTACACTGAGGATTTTATTAAAATATGCAGTGAAAGACTGTCAGACAAAGGTTATTTATGTCAATGGATACCGTTATCATGGATGTCAGCCAATGAATTCCTGTCAATAGTCAAAAGTTGTTCGAATGTTTTGCCAAACACATCATTGTGGTACATTTCATCAGGACAGACTCTTTTATTGGCTTCAAAAGTGAAGCAAAAGTTTGACTATTGCAATAACAGTGTTTTGTTAAAAGCAACAGAGCAGCCGGTAATATCTAATATCAAAACAAGTCCCGCCGACCTGCTGGCTTTAATTATAGCTGATGACCGGGAATTACGCACTGCCACAAAGGAGGTACATGTCACCACCGATAACTATCCTGCTGTGCAGTTCAGCCGACGGATTCAATATGCTCCGGATAGAATTATTCTTAATCAACTGGCCGGTTTTCAGGTTTCTTTTGATAGCCTGATATATTTTGGTTCATGTGCCGACAGAGAGGCAGAAATAATAACCGTTTTGAAGCAAGCCAATATTAGCGTAAAAAACAGGTTGGTTCAATAAACAAAAGAATCACTGACAGTTTTTCCGGATTAATCAGGAGTACTGTATTTTTATCCCTTCAGTTGGCTAATTCGGGTAAACCGTCAGAATATAAGTATCATTCGTTTCATGATATTATATCCTGTAATTGTTTGCAGCTGATAAATATAAAATCCTCCATGCACTTTCTGCCCCTGGTTATTTCTTCCGTCCCACTCCACACAATAATGTCCTGCCTGCTGTTTTTCGTTTACCAAAACGGAAATTTCTTTTCCATACATATCAAAAATTCTTAGCATCACATGGTCATATAGAGGTAACTGATAACATATTACTGTTTTATCAATAAACGGATTTGGGTAGTTCTGATATAAGTTATATTCATTAAATAACCTTTCGTCAGTTGAAAAATCATGGATACCGTTATATAAAGGCACCGCGGCTGAATTTGGGTCAAAGCCCATACTGTTAAGCCACGGGCTAATGTCAACTGCTTCAAAGTGCCTGCCATAAATATTTTTCAGTGTATTAATTTCGTCGTCGTCCCAGCGGTCATCATGAGTACCCTGAAAATACCAGTTGCTGCCGTTATCGGCAACAATAAGCCCGTATTTTTTCATTGTCCGCAAAATAACCTGCATCCGTTGAGAAAATGCAGAAATATCAACATCGGCCTTCAATCTGAACCTTAATCCCATAGCCGGATAATCCTGATTTGTCGAACTCGAGGCATAATGCCGGGCGGGCCATATATATTCTCTTCTTGTATGCTGCACCGTAAATCTGATGGCATGATGTATTACACCATCGGTTGCCAGAGCACGTTCAACTTCGTCATAACGGATAAGTAAAGGAAAAATCGGAAGCCCGGCAGCATCTGCCGATGTCCAGGTTTCGGGCCGCAGGTTGTTGGAATTTAAATCAAAAACAGCTCCGCAGCCGCCATGCCATATTCCATCAGCATCTTTATATACATTACCTGTTTCATAAAGTATATTCGAACTGGTGTCAATAATAAGCATATGCCGGTCGCCGGGAGTGGGGTCTTTCCAGTCAAATACCGTTTCAATTAACGGATTTTCGGGAACAGGCCATGGGCCGGGATCACTCTCGTCGCCGTATAAATCCCAGATAACAGGGACAAGAGGCTGATTACTTCCGACAACATTAAAAGGAATCCCCATAGGCCTAATTGTGCCATCGTCGTCATAGACTGTCCCAAAATCAGGGTGAATAGCCACATTAGCGCCAATACTTTTTATTATATTGGCAGAATTCGGATGAACCGGTAAATTGTCAACCGGCATGTTTAATGCGTGATTTAAGGGAAAAACCTGCCCGTTGAAATCAGGCATCTGTTGTGCATGTGTTATATGCAGAACAAGTAGTTCATAGAATATTACGGTTATTAATATTCCAGATTTTTTCATTCATTGAAGTTTTATGATTTAATCCCTGCTTTGCGCCTGTCTTCTTTTATAGCTTCGTACGCACTTTCAATATCTTTTGCCTCGTCATAGGCAACATTATATCTTATTCCACTTGATCGGGTGTAAATTCCTGTTTTCAGGTTATTGTTCAAACGGTATGAAAACCGGAAGTAAGTCATATTAAGCCTTGCACGATACTCTCCCCATTCAAATGATATTTGGTCTTCAACATTAAAGTCTTTTAATTCAAGCACTATGTCCATCTTTCTTTGGAACTGCGACATGTAATCATTCCATTGCTGATACCATATTTTGCAATCCTCAATTGTTGCTATATTCCACCTGGGATGGGCAAAAACAATATCATTTTCTTTGTCATATTTAAATTCAATAGTACCTGGCATACCGAATTTAGTTAGCAAAATTTATTATTTTTTTGTAAATTACCATAATATTTTACGAATGAATTTTAAGTAATTTCCTAGAAATATGCTTTTATTGCCTTAATTAGTTATCAAACGCAAACCTATGAACCGGCGTGATTTTATTAAGAAAAGCGGTGCTGCAGGGCTAATTTCATTAATTCCTCAACAGTTGACATCTATTGTACAAACAGTGCAGAATAAGGTTAATATTCCCAGATACAGGGGATTTAACTTGCTGGAAAAATTCAGCGGGCATGGTGAGCGCAGGAAGTTTAATGAAGAAGATTTTGAAATTATGGCCGGTTGGGGTTTCAACTTTGCGCGAATACCGATGTCGTATTGGCACTGGGCATCAAAAGACAACTGGTACGCAATTAATGAGTACATACTGAATGATATTGATGAAGTAATTGAATTTGGCAGGCAATATAAAATACACATAAATCTTAATTTGCATCGCATTCCGGGATATTGTATTAATGCGCGTGAAATGGAAACAGTTGATTTATTTGAAGATACGCCGGCCAACATGCAAAAAGCTCTTGATGCTGCCATATTTCACTGGAAGATGTTTGCAGAACGTTATAAAGGAATCTCTGGTGAAAGGCTTAGTTTCGACCTCATCAATGAGCCACCACACATGCCTGATGAAAACCGCTATGTTGAAATTATACAAGCGCTGGTAAAGGCTATTCGCGAGATAGATCCTGGCAGACCGATATTTGCTGATGGGTTGAATGTTGGTCGTACGCCTGTTTATGGTATTGCCGGACTTGGTCTCATACAAAGTACAAGAGGCTACGACCCTGTTAGTGTAAGCCACTATAGAGCATCGTGGATGCCAAAAAATGCTTTTGAAACGCAAAATGCACCTGCATGGCCATTGACAGCAGATAACGGCATGCGGTGGGACAAGCAGACATTAAAGGAAAGGTTGATTAATCCATGGCTTCCACTTATTAATCAGGGAGTACAGGTTCATGTCGGTGAATGGGGTTGTTATAATAAAACCCCGCATAAGGTAGCTTTAAGCTGGATGGCCGACCTGCTATCACTATGGAAAGAAGCCGGATGGGGGCATGCTTTATGGAATCTGAAAGGCGACTTTGGTGTACTTAACAGCAACAGGTCTGATGTAAAGTATGAAAACTTCAAAGGCCATAAACTCGACAGGAAGATGCTTGAACTTATTCGCGAAAACTGATGCCGGATTAACGCTTGTCATCAACCGTTTCTTTCATCAATATGCTCTTCACCGAAATCAAGTAAAAAACGCTATCTTTCTTTCAATATAGCTACAAATCCTCCGCTTTCAGCGACATCAAAGTGCAGGATGTCAGTATTTTCAATAATTCTCTGACCCTTCATGAGTTTCTGAGGGTTTTCGTCGGCATCAGGAGCATCCATCCATACGGTAACATGGTATGGTATGTCATCAAGGAAGCCAAGCGGAACATTGATGTTGCGCTTCTTTGCACTCATCCCGCCAAGATACCATGTGCTGCCTGATTTCCTTGCTACCACTATATAATCAGCAATTTCACCGTCGAGTACAACAGTTTCATCCCACGATGCCGGGATACCCTTCAGAAAATCACTTCCCGACTGGTTTCTTACATTATAGGGCGACTCACAGAAAACCGTAAAGGCGCTTTCGTAAACAACAAACATGGCAAGCTGAAAGCATCTTGTTCCCATAACATTTGTAGGCATACTATCATTACCAGCAATGGTAAACTGTTCTTTGGTTTTATTTATGAATCCGCCAGGTGTAAAGTCCATTTCTCCACCCAGCATTCGTGTAAACGGCAGGGTAAGGCAATGTTCAGGGGTAACCCGATCGCTCCATTTATTGTATTCATTTCCAAGTACACCTTCGCGGGTGATCAGATTGGGATATGTACGGCTCAATCCGTCAGGCATATAAGCACCGTGAAAATCAACCAGCAGATGATGTTCTGCAGCAGTTCTGGCAACACGATGATAAAAATTAACCATTTCCTGGTCATTGCGGTTCATAAAATCAATTTTAACGCCTGCAATGCCCCATTTCTCATAAAGAGCAAAAGCCTGCTCCATCTGGCGATCGGCATGATGCCATTCGAGCCACAAAAAAAGCCGTATGTTTTTCTTTGCTGCATAGTCAACAAGTGCGGGAATATCAATATCCTGATTCATATTGGTTATATCACAGGACTTAACCCAATCCCAGTTTTCGTCAAAGGGATTCCCATACCACTGCCAGTCAATCAACTGGTACTGCCATTCCATTTCAGCGGCAAAATCAATAAAATATTGCATGGTTTCGGTATTAGGCCCAAGCTTAAATGACACATCGGGTGCATAACTCCCGCACCACCACCAGTCCCATGCCGATACTCCCGGTTTTATCCACGAAACATCGTCAATCCTGCAAGGATCGTTAAGGTTTTGCAGGATATCAGATTCAATAAAACGTATGGGCCGATTGGCCAGCATAAACACCTGCCATGGAGACAACCGTTGTTTATAGGTACTTACCACTATTGCAGTATCATCGTGCCGGTATGACGGCCTTAATGCTATTGATTTTCCATTATTCTCAGATGCGGTATATCCCGATGCAGCCCAATCGGTTATGTTTGCCTCCATCATAGCCAGCCATACATCAACGGCCGGTTGCACAAGCAACGGAGTCCCCAGAATATTATCAGGCTTTATTTCACTGAGATTTGTTTTAATAAACTCCTTTTCCTGTGAGATGTTGAAAGAATCCCATACACTGCACCATATCGGATGGTTATCACTGAAACCATACACCAGTTTCTCGTTTGTAAGAATAATTGAATCGATATTTTGCTGAAAAGGTATTTCATACCTGAATGCAAGCCCATCATTATAAGCCCTGAAAATTAAATTAATCCGGCGCTTTAATTTACGCTTTTCCTGCAGTTCAATAATCAGCTCATTATACCGGTCAACCACATTTTTTCTTTTTCCCCATACCCTTTGCCAGTTGTTATTACATTCATGTTGTTTCATATTAAGAATAACGAAATTGTTCTTTATAACAGGCTGGTTTTTCAGTGTAAGTTCAAGAACTGTACTGGTAATAACCGGATTATTATTATACGATACTTTAAAATTTACAGCATGTTTTGTTGAATCAGGAAGATCAAAATACAATTCCAGCTTTTTATCGGGCGACTGAAGAGATAAGGGAAGCTCAAACCTTTCATTTTGACATCCGGTAATCAGAATAAAAACAATAAAGAGTAAAAAGTGAATTTTCATATTTTGGTTTACATTTATTCAGCCTTATTAAAATGGACTATAGAACACTTTTTCAATCTGAATGTTACCGTTTTCAATAATAAAAACAATATATAAGCCTGAGCAGGGGCTTACTTCATTAAAGTCAACCATAATATCGTTATTGAAAAAAGAATCATAAAGCAATAATCCGTTTGAGCCAAAAATCTTTAGCTCAGCCTTATCGGTTGCGACTGATTTTTTTACAATATGCAAAAAGCGGCCGGTGGGATTAGGATAAATAAAAAAGTTAAACTGGCCGGTCATTTCAGTAAATGATTGAATATCTGAAGGGCCGTTATCGTCTGAGAAAGGGGATCCGCCTTCAACCGACGATGCCACCCAATATGAATAGTCGTTGGGGTCGCCGGTAGGATTTTTTTCATGCGATGTTAGCGTATATCCGCCACCATCAGCCTGTTCAGGCCACGGAATGTGATCGTCATAAGTAAATGAAAAAATCTTCTCACCGGCGTTATTTCTAAGTAAAATATATTCGCCGGCATTATCGAAATAATTCCGGCAATTACCCGAAGCTGCAACGCCATATTTTTCATAGAAATACCTCGTTTTTGTGGCAATCACATAAAACGCACCGGGTTGTAAAAAATATCCTGAAGGGAATTCATAATAAACAGCCGAATCAAGTATCAGTCCTGTCAAATCTATTGCATCAGAGCCGGTATTCTTAAATTCAATGAATTCGTAATATTTTCCCGGAATGGTATCGGATCCTGAAATAAGATCTTTGGGATGATAACTAAGCTCGGTAACTTTAAGATGCTTATATAATGAGGTGTCAATATCCGTTAAATTACCCGTAATCTGAAAATATTGTCCGGTAAAAGCCATGTTAATATTTAAAACAATAAAAAAAGCAATAACTGTTGTGTATCTGAAACACATCATAATGATCAGAATTTAAAAGTTATAAATTTAAAAGAAATTTAATAAAAAGAAAGAGAAAAAGAAGACTCAATTTTGTGTCAGTCAATAGCTGCAGGTATTGAAAAGCTGAATGTACTTCCCTTACCAGGCTGGCTCTTTACCCATATTTTACCTCTGTTAAGTGTGACAAAATCATGACACAAAACCAACCCAAGGCCTGAGCCTTGTTCGCCATTAGTACCTGCCTTTATTTTCCGACTATCAAGGCTGAATAAAATATTTATTTCATCAGCGCTAATCCCAACTCCCTGATCAGTAACTGAACAGATAATCTCATTTGCTTTTTTAGCAAGGTCAATAGTAATAATCCCATCGGGTCTGGAAAACTTAAATGCATTGGATAGCAGATTTCTGATAACAGCATCAATCATATTATAATCGGCTATCACAAAGTAATTATCCTTAGGGTCAAACCGTGTGGTTACTGATTTATCTCGGGCAACGCCGGTAATTAATGCGATATTGTTTTTAATCTGCTCATTTAATGAATATCTGACCGGGCTAATGGAGGAACCTTTTAAATGACTTGAACTCCAAAGCAACAGATTTTCCATCAATACAAGTATTCTGTTGACTGCATCTCTGATATAGCCAATATATTTTTTTTGGTTTTCGTCAAAATCATCCTTTTCTGATTTTTTCCCCAGTATTTCGGTAAATCCTATTACGGTATTAAAAGGGCTTTTCAGGTCGTGAGCAATAATCGAGAAAATCCTTTCATTCATCTTATTAAGCTCATCAAGCTTCATATTTTTTTTCTTCAATTCAGCTGTTCGTTTCTGCACCAATTCTTCAAGCTTTGCCTTTTGCCTGATTATGCTGTTAACACGCCAGTAATAAGTAGTAATCAGACCTAATATGGTTAATAATACCACGGCTGACCTGAAATACCATGTGCCCCACCATGGCGGATGAATAATAATCATCACCTTATCTCCTTTTTCATCGCAAACACCGTCGTTATTGCAGCCTTTCACATGAAACACATATTTACCCGGTTTAAGGTTGACATAAGTAGCTTCTCTGCGATTTCCTACATTATTCCATTTCTGTTCATATCCTTCGAGCCTGTATGAAAAAATATTGTTCCGTGAATTAATAAAATTAAGTGCCGTAAAAATAAAAGTGACTGTTGACTGCTTATAGGAAAGTCTGATTTTCGGCACAGCTGACCGTTGAATTGATGTATCACAAAAGCCCTGATTAACTATACTTTTAAAGAAAACCTGAATATCCTTGATAATTACAGGTGATACCACTGAATCATCACGTATGCGTGACGGGTAAAAAGATACAAAGCCGTAATTACTGCCAAAAAATAATTCGCCATCTTCTGACCTGTAATATGAGCCGTGGATAAATTCATTGCCCGGTAAGCCATCTTCAAGATAATAATTATCAAACGTCATTAAATCGGGGTTAAACTTTGAAATACCATAATTGGTGCTAATCCACAGGTTACCGTGCTCATCTTCGAGAATACCGTCAATAACGTTTCCGGGCAGGCCATCGGAAGCATAATATCTTTTGAAAATGTTTTTTTCCCTGATATATTGATTCAATCCGAATGCCGTTCCGAACCACATGCGGTTTTTATGGTCGCGATGAATGCAATATATCCAGTTATTGCTAAGTCCTGATTGTGAATATTCAGAGTAATTATATGCTACACTAGTGCATTTTTCGGGATCAATCAAATATAACCCGTCATAAGTACCTGCCCATATCATGCCGTTATCAGCCTCAGATAATGACAAGACATAATTATTTACTACGTGGTTATCGAGATCACTATAATATTTGAAGCTGCCTGTTTCATATTCAAACATAAACAATCCATGTCCATTGGTAGCAATCCAGATGCGGTGTCTTGAGTCTTCCATAAATTGCCTGATGTCGTGCAGGCCGTTACATCCCGGCTGATGGCAGATGTTTTTAAACTGATGCCAGCGGCCTGTTAAAGGATTATATACAGAGATATGGCCATTATACCCGCCCGCCCAGATGTTTTTACGGCTGTCCTGATAAAGCGCCAGAATAGCATTTGTTGAAATTTCAGATGATTTACCGGTATAGAATAAGTGGGTTATATTGCCTGACCATTTATCAATGATGTTAAGTCCACCGCCGTCAGTGCCAATCCATAAATTACCATGATTATCTTTCATTATGGCACTGATAATATTAGACGACAATGAATTTGACCTGTCAAATTGTTTCTGATAAATTACAAATTCTTTAGGATTATTGAGCACAGCATAATTTATGCCTTCATACTGTGTCCCAACCCAAATAACTCCCTGATTATCTAGATATAATCTTCTTATCAGGTTATTATTCAGTGAATAATTATCAAATTCTTTGTGATAAAAATGAGAACATTTTGCAGTATTTACGTTATAATATAAAATGCCATCCTGGTCTGTTGCAATCCAGTAATCTCCGTAATTATCAATCAGAAAATCACGTATCTCGTGCTTGAAATATTTTTGGTATTTTTTTTCTTCCGGCATAAACCGAACGAATTGCTTATTATGAGGATTATAAATAAATAATCCGTTTTGTGCCGAAATCCATAAATGGTTGTTATCCTGCCGGTATATTTTTCGCACCATACCGAATGAATGTCGCATCAATTCAAAATTCTTTGATGGAATGGTTAAATAAAGAATATTATTTTGGGTAAATATGAGAAGTTGTTTGGTGTCTGAAGGATTTACAATAAACTGATAAAAATCTTCATTGCTGGCTGAATCATTAATTTCATTGATTGAAAAGAATAATTTCAGGTTATTTGTTTTTTTGTCGTAGTAAAGGGCTCTTTTGCTGGTGAGTGCTAAAATGGTATTATCAGGCAGTATTTTCAAGTCGAGAATATTTTGCCTTTTTTCCTCAGGAATATCAACGGGGATTCTTCTGAAATTGTCACAGGCTGGATTATAAATCATAAGTCCAAGGTCAGTGCCAATCCATAATTGTTTTTCATTATCAACCAGAAAGGAGATAACAAAATTTCCGTAAAGGCTTGCAGGTTGGTTCTGGTCGTAAAAATAGTTCTTAACTTCAATTCCGTCATAACGTGCAACACCGTTTTCGGTGGCAAACCACATATAGCCATCTCCGTCTTTAATAATGTTGTTTATTCTGTTATTGGCCAGGCTTCCGGGATTTAAAATTTCATAAAACCTGAGGTTGCGTACATGCGTAGAATAGTCATTGCCATATAGTATGGTATTAAGTGAAATAAGAACAATTAGTGGTAAAAACCTGATCTTATTAAAACTCCCCGGCCACAAAAAAATCAAGAGACTCATGCTATAGAATGACCAGCCTCCCTGCTAATAATAATACGAAAAGTATATAATAAAGTTATAAAAATCCTTTCTATTCTGAAAGAATAAAAAAAGAGGCTGCAAA
>FWPV01008855.1_pt1 | contig 14986 bp, 9 predicted proteins | sample 2228371 | NCBI WGS metagenome assembly FWPV01 (sample SAMEA103939776, study PRJEB20133) | metagenome
ACCTTTGGTGGTTCACTACTCTCCATCCTTTCTATAAAACTCCACTGGTTCATAATACTTATTTTAATTATTCTTTCCAAATCGTCAATAGCGGATTTAAGAGGTTTCTGAAAAAGGTTCTATATGTCACCCTGAACTCTGTTTCAGGGTCTCGCATTGATTTTTTAGAGATGCGGGAGCGTTCCTATTTTGTACGATGAATCGCACCGCTACAGTTATATATTAAATTCCAAACAAATTCAAAACTGATAATGAAACCAGATAGACCAGAAAAACCAAAAAGACTAAATAGCAATGTAGCGTCCGACTTCAGTCGGACGAAAATCTATCACCAAAAGATAGTAAATCGTCCATCTAAAGCACTGCCCTAATGGAAATCAGGGATGAACGCTACAGGATTGCTTTCGGCGAGAAAATCCGGAATGGTGGTGTTTATGAAGTTTTACCCCTCAGCCTTGCCTCAATCTTTGCCCAGGTGTCTTTTAACGGAACAGAGCGGTTGAAGATTAAATGGTCAGGTGTTGAGTCCGGGTCAACACAGAAATAACCCAGCCGCTCAAACTGAAAATTCTGGAATGGCTTTGCATTCTTCAATGATGGCTCAAGTTTACAGTTCTTTAATACGACAAGGGAATTTGGATTGATATTGGCAAGAAAGTCACCACCCTCATCCGGGTCTGGTTTGTTGAATAATCGGTCATATAATCTAACCTCGGCATCAAAACAATGTTTTGCTGAAACCCAGTGGAGTGTTGCCTTGACCTTTCTTCCATCAGGTGCATCACCGCCCCGGGTACTGGGGTCATAAGTGCAATGGAGTTCTACAATATTTCCGTCTTTATCCTTCACCACATCAACACATTTGATAAAATAAGCATAGCGCAGCCTCACTTCCCTGCCTGGTGCAAGACGGAAGAATTCTTTTGGAGGGTCTTCGCGGAAATCTTCTTTTTCAATATAGATCACCTTTGAGAATGGAACCTTGCGTGTGCCCATACTCATATCCTCTGGGTTGTTTATTGCATCCAGTTCTTCAGCCTGGTCATCAGGATAATTGTCTATCACAACCTTAAGTGGATTTAAAACTGCCATTACCCTTGGCGCCCTTTTATTCAGATCATCTCTCAAGGCGTGTTCAAGCAATGCAATATCAACTACTGTATTATTCTTTGCTACACCAATTGTATCACAGAAGTTTTTGATCGCATCGGGTGTATAACCCCTTCTACGCAAGCCTGAAAGCGTGGGCATCCTTGGGTCATCCCAGCCACTGACAATTCCCTTTTCCACAAGCATCAGCAGTTTTCTTTTGCTCAGTATTGTGTATGTCAGTTCAAGCCTGGCAAATTCAATCTGTTGTGGATGGTGAATCTCAAGTTCATCAAGAAACCAGTCATATAAAGGACGGTGGTCTTCAAATTCAAGGGTGCAGATTGAATGGGTAATACCTTCTATTGAATCAGATTGACCATGCGCCCAGTCATAGGTTGGATAGATACACCACTTATTACCGGTCCTGTGATGTGGAGTATGCAGAATACGATACATTATCGGGTCGCGCATATTCAGGTTTCCGTGTTTCATATCAATCTTTGCACGCAGGGTCTTTGAGCCATCAGGAAATTCTCCCTTTCTCATTCGCTCAAAGAGTTCAAGATTTTCTTCTATTGTACGATTTCTATGTGGACACTCCTTACCAGGTTCGGTCAATGTTCCGCGCATCTCACGTACTTCCTCAGCACTACAGTCGCATACATAAGCCTTTCCCTTTTTTATCAATTTTATGGCAAATTCGTAGAGTTTTTCAAAATAGTCTGAGGCATAGTATTCTCTATCCTGCCAGTCAAAACCGAGCCAGCGAATATCCTGTTTTATTGATTCAACATATTCAATCTCTTCTTTTGTCGGATTTGTATCATCATACCTTAAATTGCACAAACCGCCGTATTCAGCAGCAACGCCAAAATCAATGCATATTGCCTTGGCATGGCCAATATGGAGATAGCCATTGGGTTCTGGTGGAAATCGGGTATGAACCCGTCCACCAAACCTGCCCGTGCGATTATGCTCATAAATGATTTCTCGGATAAAGTCTTTTGGTTTAGAAACAGTTTCCATCTTGTTACTTACTCCTGTGGGTTTTTTGTGCGATAAATCGCACCGCTACAGTTTTTAAACAACAGACGCACACAGTATCTCTGCCACATCCATCACCTGCACACTGGTGTTCATTGATTTCAAGGTCTCTTCAAACATCTGCAGACAATAAGGACAGGCAACCGCAATAACCTCAGCGCCAGTATCAAGAAGCTGCTTCAACCGCAAATTGACCAGACGCGCGCCATCCTCATATTCGCGCCATAAACCCATTGAACCCGCACCACAGCAAACGCTATTCTTGCGGTTAAAGAAAGGCACTTCAACGAGTTGCAATTCTGGAATTGATTTCAAAATCTCCCTTGGTTCTTCGTATATTCCACTCTGCCTGCCAAGGGTGCAGGGGTCGTGATAGACCACAGTTCTGTTAAATGGTTTTACTGATTTCAATTCACCCTGTTTAATCCGGTCATAAATAATTTGTGTGTAATGATAATTTTGAAACGGATAGTTTTTCTGGTATTCATTGTTAAAGATTGTATAACAATGCGGAGAAATCGTCAGGACATTTTTGGGCTTGTAATTTGTCAATGTATTCAGATTGCTTTTGAATAACTGTTGAAATATTTTTTCAGCGCCAGCCCTTCTTACAGCTTCCCCACAGCAGGATTCATTTTCGCTAATTATACCAAAATCAACACCTGATTTCTGCAGTAACATTGCAACTGATTTTGCTACATTTTTGGCCCGATTATCATAGGCAGTAATACAGCACACAAACAGAAGAAAGTCTGTCGCTGTATCAAATTTTTTAATTCCGAGGTCTTTTGCCCAATCACCCCTTTTTTCCTGTGGTTCACCGAGTGGATTGCTATTACTGCCCAATCGCAGGAAAAAACTCTTCAGTTCTTGCGGAAAAGAGCCAAAATCAACCATAATCCTGCGTGCTGACCTTAATATATTTGAAATGTTCACCCGTCGCGGACATTCATAGAGACAGCTATCACAGCCAACACAACGAAAAACATCAGAACACTCGCGGGCAATACACTCTTTGTCTTCGCTGGAAAGAAGCTGACCGAGCCGTATCAATTCAGGAAATTGATAGGTCGTGTAATTAACCGTCTCTAACAGGTTCCAGGGGCATGCAGACATACATCTTCCACATTCATAGCATTTTATTATGTCTTCTGCACCCTGTTCTAACAGCAGTTCACGAATTTCTGGATTGAGTTTTATTAAGTTGGACATAAACCTTCCTTGTTAGATTCTGATTTCAATCTTTGTAGCGGTTTGATTTATCAAACATCAATAAATTTCATTGTTTTCTCACCTTTTTGTCGCATAAATGCGACCGCTACAGGGGTTATGACACGGCTTCTAAACCTTGCCCTACGGTGGCTACAATAGCCCGAGAGAGGATGATGCGGTTTATCACTTTGCCTGCTTCAATTCAAGTATCTTGTTCTTTAAAACCGGAACCACTTTAAACAGGTCTTCAACAATTCCATAATCTGCTTCATTGAAAATCGGAGCATTCGGGTCCTTGTTCACAGCGATAATCGTATCTGAATTTTTCATTCCAGCAATGTGTTGAAATGCACCTGATACACCGAGTGCGATATAAAGCTTTGGCTTTACTGTTTTGCCTGAAGAACCCACCTGCCTTTCTTTTGGCAACCACCCTGCATCAACAACCGGTCTTGTACAACCGATAACACCACCAATTGCCTTTGCAAAATCTTCAATAATGGGAAGATTTGCCTTGTCTTTAATACCTCTACCCACTGAGACAATAATATCAGCCTTTGTAATATCCACTTCACCAACTGCTGCTTCAATGTATTCAATAAATTTGCGATAATCAGGCTGAGCAGTTATCGGTGTATCAAGTTTCACAATCTCTGCCTCAAGATTCGCTGTTTCAGCGGGAATACTGCCACTACGATATGTAAGAAGATATGACTGACTTTCTCTGAGTGTTAAACGGGCATTCAGTTTACCGTCATACACTGACCGTACAATCTTCAATTTCCCATCAACAACTTTAACATCCACACAATCCGTAGTAAATGGTATATTCAGCTGTGTTGCCAGTGAAGGTCCGAGGTCCATACCCATTGCGGTATGGCCGATAAGAACCAGAAACGGATTTTCTCTTTTGATTATCTCAGCCAGGGCTATCTGATAAACTTCAGCATTGAAATCAGTGAATACCGGGTTGTCCATTACAACAATACGGTCCGCCTGAGATTTTAACTGGTTAACGAGATTGTCAGCATTGCTTGCAAGAATTACTGCAGTGCTTTCTGAATTTTTTTCAGCAGCAATCTTTCTCCCAAGAGTCAGGAGTTCAAAAGTAATATCGCGTACAATTCCCTGGCGATGTTCAACAAGAATCAGTATTTTAACCATTGTTCCTCCTATATAAGTCCCTTTTCTCTTATGATGTTGGATAATCTCACTGAGACTTCCTCAACCGAACCAGTAAGTATTTCTGCCCTTTCACCAACAGGTGGAATGAACAATTCTTCAAGTGTAGCATTCACACTGACTTCCTCAGCAATGTCTGATTTTCCCAGAATTTTAATCTCTTTGCTTGCGGCACGACGGATGGCAATAAGAGAAGCAAAGCGGGGTGTGTTTATTCCAGTTTGGATTGTGACCAGCACTGGTAATGCTACATCAAGATGTTCTAATAAACCACCTTCAAGTTCACGATACACCTGTACACGATTTTCGTTTATCTCAAGTTTTGTTGCCAGTGAAGCATGGGAAATTGCAAGCAGTTCAGCAAGAGTCTGGCCCACATGGGAATAGGCATCATCAGTCGCCATACAGCCAGTAAGTATCAAATCAAATGGCAAGGTCTTTATTACATTACTCAATATCTTTGCTGTCTTATATCCATCAATTTCGCCGAATTCCTCAGCCTTAATTCTAATTGCACTATCTGCGCCTTTTGCCAGGGCAATCCTCAAAGTATCCTCAGCATCAGGAAAACCAAGGCTGATTGCGGTCACAGAACCACCATATTTTTCCTTCAGCAGAATTGCCTGCTCAAGGGCATAGGTATCTGATTCATTCATATCAAATGTGAGGCGGTCTTTAATTATATCTTTGCCGGTCTGGTCAATCTTTACATCAGCCTCAGCAGTCTGAGGAACCCTTTTTATGCAGACGATGATGTTCAAATGGCCTCCTTTCCTTGAAAATCCAAATCACAAATACAAAATCCCAAAAAGAATTATAAAGTAATACAAAACTCCAAAGATTATCAGGGAATAAGGCTAATAATCTACAACCTAATAATCTGGTACCCTGATATCCATATTCTGCTTATTTAATCAATTCCCTTGCAATCACAATCTTCTGAATTTCACTCGTTCCTTCATAAAGTTCAAGAATTTTTGCATCGCGATAGAACCGTTCAACTACATAGTCCTTTGTATAACCATAACCACCGAATATCTGAACTGCCTTGCGTGTCACATCGACTGCGATTGTTGCGGCATAATATTTGCACATTGCGGACTCTTTTGAAAATCTTGGCATTCCTTTGTCCTTACAATAGCCAGCATAGTAAACCAGAAGTCGCGCAGCATGAATCTGGGTTGCCATTTCTGCCAGCATTGATTGAATCATTTCAAATTCACAGAGCGGCTGGCCAAATGCCTTTCTCTCCTTTGAATATTTTATTGCTGCTTCAAGTGCTGCTTGAGATACGCCGACTGCCTGGGCACCAATATCTACCCTTGAAACATCAAGTGTGTTCATACAGATTTTGAATCCATCGCCCTCTTTACCAAGAAGATTAGCCTTGGGAATTTTGCAGTCCTCAAATATCAACTCACAATTACCGCTTGCTCTGATACCCATCAGGTCTTCGTGCTTACCCAGGGTAAATCCTGGTGTTCCTCTTTCCACAATAAATGCACTCATACCCTTATGTTTTAGTTCTTTATTCGTGTAGGCAAACACCACATATATCCCTGCCTCAGTGCCATTTGTGATAAACCTCTTTGTGCCATTTAATATATAAGAATCTCCTTCAAGACGTGCCGTGGTCTCCATCCCTGCTACATCTGAACCAGCATTTGGCTCGGTTATACCTATCGCACCAATCTTTTCTCCACTGCAAAGCAAAGGTAAATATTTTTGTTTTTGTTCCTCATTTCCAAAGGTCAAAATGGGGTAGGTAGCAAGAGAATTATTGACTGCTACAATCACGCCAGTAGTCGCACAAACCCGTGAAACTTCTTCTATGGCGATTGCCAGAGAAACAAAATCAAGACCAGAACCACCGTATTTTTCCGGCACCACAATACCCAACAGTCCCTGTTTTGCACATTTCCTTATGTTGTCCCACGGAAACTCACCGGTCTTATCAATCTCCGGCGCTTTTGGTGCAAGTTCTGCCTCAGCAAATTTACGCACCTGGTCCTGAAGCATTTTCTGCTCAGGTGTTAAATCGAAATTCATAAGACCTCCTTTTTTCTTTTATAAAAACAAACGCAAACAGATGGGTATCATTTCCCCAGTATCTGTCTGGCAATGACAATCTTTTGAATTTCGCTTGTTCCTTCGCCGATCTCCATCAATTTTTCATCACGCAAAAATCGCTCAACAGGATACTGGTCTGTTGTCCCTGCAAGCCCGTGAATATCTATCGCCATACTCGTCGCCTTCATACCGATAGTTGAGGCATAATATTTTGCCATAGCTGATTCCTTCAAAAAAGGTAAACCTGCATCTTTCAATTGGGCTGCCTGGTAAACCAGCAATCTTGCAGCTTCAATTTCAGTTGCCATTTCTGCAATCATTGATTGAATGGATTGATTCTTGTTCAGGTTATTTTCCTGCACAAACTTTACAGAATAATCAAGCGCACCCTGGGCAATACCAAGGGCAAGTGCACCAATAGAAATCCGACCACCATCAAGCGTCTCCATGAAGATTTTGAAACCATCACCTTCCTGACCAAGGAGATTTTCTCTGGGTATTGCGCAATCTTCAAATATAAGTTCTGAGGTAATTGAACCACGCAGTCCAAGTTTTTCTTCTTCCTTTCCTGGAGTAAAGCCGGGTGTGCCCTTTTCAACAACAAAAGCCGAAATACCTTTATAGCCAAGTGCAGGGTCTTTTGTTGCAGTACATATTATGACATCCGCAACATGGCCTGAGGTAATGAATCGTTTTGCCCCATTAATAACATACTTATCACCAACAAGTTTAAATCTTGTCTGAGTGCCTGCTGCATCACTACCCGCATTCGGTTCAGTTAGACCAAATGCTCCGATTTTTTCCCCACGCGCAAGAGGTATGAGCCACTTCTTCTTCTGTTCTTCTGTGCCCGCATAATATATGGGGAAAACACCCAATGATGAATGCGCAGCAAGGAAGATACCTGTAGACCCACAAACCCTGCCAATCTCCTCAACTGCAATTGCATAAGACAGAACATCAAGCCCTGCACCACCATATTCTTCAGGGATATAGAGTGCAAGCAGTTTCAATTCTGCCATTCGTTTGACCAGATCCCAGGGAAATTCGCCTTTCCTGTCAATCTCTTTTGCCCTCGGTGCGACTTCATTATCGGCAAAATCTTTGACTTTCTTTCTAAAAGATTGATGTGTAACACTCAAAATCATTACTACCTCCTCTATTACAACAAGAGACGGGCAATATCGGGTTTCAAGAAACCATGGGCATTGGCAATATTTTGCAAAGTCTTTGCGTCGCGTAAATACCTTTCCACTGGATAATCCTTTGTATAACCATAACCGCCAAAAACCTGAACCGATTTCACACCACAATAGAATGCAGTTTCTGTAGCATGAAGCACTGCTATCTTTGATGCCAGACCAAATTCCTCTTTCAAATCTAATCTGATTGCAGCATCAAATACCAGATTTCTCGTAGCCTCGATTCTTACCTTCATTTCTGCAAGCATTTCCTGAACCATAGCAAATTCACAAATTGGTCTGCCAAACTGTTTTCTTTCTTTCGCGTATTTTGTTGCAGAATCCAGACATGCCTCTGCCACGCCAAGACAGATTGCTGATAGACCGATATTAAAATAATTTCTGATTTCATGAATAGTTTGAGAATAGACATCAGCATCAACAATACAGTTATCCTGGGGAATCTCAAGATTCTCAAAATGCAATGTTGTAATCCCTGCTGATTTTAAACCGAGTACATAAGGTTTCGAACGAGTTATCTTATTGCTTGTGTTGTCCAGAACAAAAAGACCTTTTGTGTTCTGTAGATTCAACTCCAGCAAAACGAAATCCGCATATTCGCCACTCATTATGAAGTTCTTAGCACCACTAACAATAAGTGGCTTTTCATTTGTAACCTGGAGGCTATCTGAGGCATTAATACCAAATCCACCAACTGCACCATTTAACAGCCTGTCAAGATAGGATTTGCGCTTTCTGTCCATATACTTTACAAGCGGATATGCCACCAGAGTATTATTCACTGCGACTACCAAACCCATTGAAGCGCAGATTTTTGAAATTTCCTCAATAATAATGCACAGGCTTGCTGTACTAAAACCCGGACCACCTGATTCAACTGGAATAATAGGACTTAACAATCCAAGGTTAACCAGTTTCTTGAAGACCTCCGGCGGAATTCTGGCATTATTCTCAATATCCTGAACAATGGGTTCAATCTCCTGCAAGGCAAATTTTCGTACTTCATTCTGAATAATTTTTTGTTCACTGTCCAAATTTATCAATCCCATAAGACTCCTTATCTGGTTAAAATAATAGTTTCCAAAATCGAAGCGCCTGATTTTAAGGGCAGGCTACCGCCCTTGTCAGTTACAATTATGCATAGATAACTGACCATTTCTCTATTGCTTCTTAGTGTAGATTCCAACTGCTATATTATATATATTTAGTATTGCAAGTCAACAAATACAAAACCCGAAAATTTGAAAAAAAGATAAGTCAAACCCTGTTAACTCAAAACCAAAATTAGACTCAAAATCATAACTCTTCAACCCTTGACAATCCGCAACTTGTGAATATTCTGTCCGTAGCAAAGGTATAATGTTCCTTCAAGTGTAAGCCTGAAATCCCGATGCCTTTTTAATTTAGAGGGAGTGCCGTTATACCTTTTTCTGTTCTTATAAGCAGAAGATAACTTTTCCCAAAACCATTTCTCTGCCTTCAAGGGAGAGAAATAAGGTGAGGGTATAGGAGAATATATTATTTGGGGCTAATGGAGACAGATTATGAAAAATAATCTGCTACAAATAATAGTGAACACGATTTTGTAAAATCCCGCCCTTGACTTTTCAAATCATGAGAGTATAATTTTATATAGGAATGAGTATGTCTTATCTTAGAAAACCAGAAGGTTGTTTTTATGCGGAGTTTGTAAGATTCGTTTGAGATTCCTCCGGCTGGCATCGGAGCAGAAAAATAAGATGTCAGCGCCTGTTATTCTTCTTTCTCTCTATTGAAGGGAAAGAAGAAAAGTGAGGGTGAAGTAAAAATGGGAGTGCAATAACTTGCTTTCACAAGTCAGCACTCCAGGATTATAATTGGAGTAGGGACTTTACTGTGTCGCAATTAGTATTTGTCATGCTGAACTTGTTTCAGCATCTTGAAAAATCATTACTTTTTGTCACCCTGGAATAGATTCAGGGTGACAAAATGGGGTTATGACATAGCCTCTTTAGTCCCGTCTGATGTCGTATCCCTGATTTACATCAGGGAGTTTATCCCGTTAAAAAGGTGTACACTTTCTAACGGAGTAAAATGGAGGAAGAAATGAAAATCAGCGTAGCATTCAGTATATTTTTAGCAGTTGGTGTGCTAATAAGTTTAAGTGCCCAGTCCTACCCACCTGATGGCTGGCGGGTTAAAATGACAATTGCCTCAACCTCAGAACAACAGAAGTTTGCTGATATGGTGATCAAAGGTGATGCCATTCACACAATCTGGATTGATAATCGTGAAGGTAGTTATCAGGTTTACTACAAAAAATCAACTGATGCTGGGTTCACCTGGTCAACGGATATTGCGATATCTGAATCTGGTGACATAATACCAGATGCCAAAAGAAACATCAGTATTACTGGTATAGACAATTATCTTTATGTAGTTTACGCAACAAAAACAGAAACCCCCCATTCTTTGAGATTTTGTCGTTCCACTGATAATGGTGTATCCTGGAGCGGCTATCAGGATATTGCAGTAGTTTATAACCTGCCAGAGCCATCAATCATAGCAGATGCTGATTCTATCCGTTTGGTCTTTCGTCAGGGCTCATATATTGTGTATACAGCCTCTGGAAATCATGGAAACTCCTGGAGTTCGTTGGACATAATTGACGCAGGTGGTCCTTATCCTGAATGCTGTCCGGATATTGTCACTATTAATCGTATCCCCCATGTCACATTTGTTAGTAATGAACCTGGATATGGCTACTCTTTCCATGCTAAACATACAGCTGATGGTTGGATAACGCATAATATTTTATCAGGAACCTACCCGACAGTGTACTACTATCCCCATATACTTACAGATCAGCAAGGGTATATTTATGTAATGTGGGAAGATACATTAAGTGGGCCCTATACTGGCCGTATTATATGTTTTGCCTCAACCGATGGTGGAGAATCCTGGGACGGAAGTGATTTAGGTGTAAGTGGAAAGGCTGGTGCTGATTTCGTAATTGCAGATAGAAATCGACTTCTTGTAGTTTATGGGGATGCGAATTATATTTATGGCTGCTACGGTAATTACACACCCGGTGAAGGTATTGACTGGGAAAGTCCATTTATCCTTGAGGACATCAGTCCGGTTGAGCCACCAGCGTGCAAACCACACTGTTGCATTGCCAAGGGCGATATTGCAAAGCACCTGATTTTTCACATAGGATACGGCAATAACCAGGACCTCGCCTACATGGCAAACGATGACTTGTTGCTTTCTGATGATAATCGTGCCACAGCCTTTAACAATGGTCGGCACCTAATTCGGGACCCCAATACCGGTTCACTCCACCTTGTTTATCATTCGCAAAATCGTGTGCATTACAGTATGTCGGATTACACTGGAGAAAATTGGACACCATATCATATCCTTGAAGACCCTGAAACTCAACAAAAAGATGAAGGCTGGTATCCAAGTATCGGACTGGTTCCTGGCTGGCTTGTGGCAAAGATGCCCTGTATTGTCTATTGCTCTGCCCAGGGCGAGGTAAAATATCGCTGGCTTGAAGATGGCACTCAACAGTGGCATGGATTTACGATCTTATCTGCACAAACAGGTCTTGATCCTGGTCCACCGTCTGTCGTGACTTATGGCGATACCGTCTATGTTGTCTTCTCAGTGAATATGCTTGAAGGTGAGCAACTCTGGAGCGCGATTTACTTTTATCAATTTCCTTATTATGCGATCGAACCGCCCGCACCAATGGTTCTGGATTATGAACTCGGCGGACCGCTTGCTTACAAACATGCCTCAATCACTGTTGATGGCAATCGTAACCCCCATGTAGTCTGGGATAAGTGGATCTCCTGGACTGACTATGAAATCTACTATCGCTGGCGAGAAAATGGAAACTGGTATCCAATTGAATTGGTCTCTAACTACCCCTCCACTGAATATCCAGATAAATCCCCCTATATTGATTGCTACGGTAATTGGTTGTCTGTAGTCTGGTATGACGAAATTTTTGGAACCCCAAATGAAATCTGGCGCAGGCGAAAACAAATTTATCCAGAAAGCTGGCAAAGAGCCAGAAACTACAGTGATTCACCAGAAATCATTTCTGAGTATCCTGTTAACGCAAGTGATGATTTTTTTATGTGGTGTGAGATAGGCAATGCTTCGGATTATGACATTCGTTATCGCAGTGATACTTATGGTTTTGGCTGGGTCAGTCAGGCACCTGAAAAAGAATACTTCTGCCACAGTCAATTGCAAAGGGATTATTCACCCTGGGACCTCTATACTATCTTTACCAGAGGTAATACCACACCCTACCAGATTGTCTGTGCGCATCAGCAATTTGGAAGTGGACCACCAGGTGGTGAATCACCTCTATACATTGTAGAGACAGGTAATGATTCCATATCGCCATTCTGCCTGCACCGGGATGGGATAATCACTTATGCCAATTACTCAGTTGATTATGGCACAAGTGAATTGATTTATGAGCTCTGTTTGCTTGACCCAACCTTTCCATTTCATAAGGTTAAAGGCACTGCCTATTTTCAAGGCAATGGCAATAGAACCTATGAATTATGGATAAATGGAGTTAAAAAACACACCCTAACTGTTAAACCGAACATACCTTATGATTTTGAGGTGTTAATTCCTAAGGAATTGTATCAGAACAACAATCGCATCAATCTGACGATAAAGAATCCCAATAACACTGGTGTCTCTATTGCGGGTCTGCGTGTTTATCGTAAGCCTGATGGCAAATCCGGTGGTGGACCACAATCATCCTACAAGGCGGGGATACAGAATGTACTGCAGTTAACTGTGATGCCCAATCCATTTAAAGAGAAGACTGTCATAAGATATTCTACAGGTGAAGACCGGCCGATTTCAATGAATATCTACGACGCAGTTGGCCGATTGGTCAAACGGTTTGACTATGTAACCATGCAATCAAGCAACTGGATTAGCTGGAATGGCTGTGATGATAAAAGAAAGCACCTGCCGTGCGGTATCTATTTCTTAGAGTTGAAGTTTGCTGATAAATCAATTACCAAACAGATAATTCTACTGAAATAATTGATAATTATTCTGGGGGAGAAGATTTTTTCTTCTCCCCCAGAAAGAAAGGAGACTGATGAGAGTCAACTCCGTCTTTATATCGTTTTTTCTTGCTATTAACCTGGCTAATGCTTTAGGTTTTCGTCAAGTCGTATATATTCCAGGTGGAGGTGAGGAAAGAGGTTTTGGTTTTGATACTGACCATGATGGCAATCAAAATTTAGTCCTTTGTCGGTTAGCTTACCCCGCTAATATCCAAATTTGGGAACACCTTGGGTATGACCGATATGTTTTGGAAGACACTGCCCAATGGTCATATGTATGCGGCGTTGGTTATTTAGATTCAGATTCTTTAGTAGATATGGTGGGGATTAAAAATGCTAATTGGCCATTTCCTCTTTATATCTATGAATCCCCTGATTTTTATTCCAATCCTGTTAATGTCGTCTGGCAGGATACCGGGTTTATGGGTATATGCGGTGGTCATATCACTGATTTAGACCAGGATGGATTGAAGGAAATACTTTTTGGCTATACTCCGATGGAGCCTCCAGGGCGCGCCTGTGTTTACGAAAATACCGGTGATAATCAATATACCCTGGTCTGGGAAGATACACTACCGTTTTACGTTGGCATAAGTGGTGACTTTGATTTGGATGGTAGAGTGGAGTTTATCACCGCTCTTACTGGCAGTTCAGGTATGATTTATATCTGGGAATGTGTTGGTAATAATGAGTATCAACTCGTTTTCTGTGATACACTTCCTAGTCCCAATAATATGGAAATTTTCTCGGCCAATGATATGGATGGCAACGGTAAGCCAGAATTTTTATGTACCTGTTTAAGCGATTCACAACGTAAGGCGTGGCTTTACCTTTATGAAGCGAACAACGACAATATTTATGAATATCTTCTAATTGATTCTGTAACCGAACTTCCTATCAGCATAGGAGAATCATTTAGTGTTTGTGGAGATATAGATGCTGATGGTAAAGAGGAGATTGTCTGGGCAACTTTCAATCGATGGCATGTATATAAACCAATTGATATTCATCAATATCAAAAAATCTACAGCAGTGCTGGGACTCTGCATGGTGAGTGCAGAATAAATGTCTGTGACTTAAACGGCAATGGCTATCCCGAGGTTATTGAATCCTGGTATCAGAATGGTATCCCAGCACTCTATGGCACCACCATCTGGGAGATTGAGGGCGTGCGGCTTAAGACATTCAGTGGTTATGATATCTATCATCCTGGTGAGGTACATCCAATCATCTGGGAAAAATTTGACCCACCAGGTGCAGATTCATTCACCATCTTCTTTTCTGCAGATAGCGGTCTGACCTATGATACAATTGCCACCGGACTTGGCACTGATGATACTGTCTATATGTGGACAATACCGGATGTGATTTCAGAGAATTGTAAGATAATGATCTGGGCTTATGGGCCACCAAGACCTGGTGAAGACCACCCCCGGGGCATTGCCTGGGCAATCTCCCAGAATGTCTTTGCCATCCGACCACCAACTGGCATTGATACGGATACAAGATATCAGATAGGTGATATGAGTTTGAGAATACTCCAGAATCCTCTGTTCAGTGATAATCTAAAGATTCAATATGCCCTACCAGGACATTCAAAGGTCAAGCTTGTCATTTACAATGTCCTGGGTCAGGTGGAAGAGGTATTGGTTGATGGTGAAAAGAGTATGGGTCTCTATTTAGCAGAACCCAAAAAACTCCTGCCTAACGGTGTTTACTTTGTAAAACTGATTACGGATAAAAAAACAATTACAAAGAAATGTGTTATTTTGAAATAGGGAACATTTTTCCTGTCCCCATTTTGTGTGTTTGGAGGCAAATTTAAACAAAATTACAAACTACATGCTACATAAAATTGTAGCGGTGCGACCCGTGATTTGACATCAGGGCAGGTTCATCGCACAGAAAAGAGATTCCTAGTAGCTGTCCGTTTCGGACAGGGATAAACCCTGTTCCTACTGATGAAAGTCTTCGTCCGACTGAAGTCGGACGCTACAGATACTTCTTGACTATGTTTGATAAATCAAACCGCTACAAATCATTTTTTTATGGAGATAAATTCCCTACTCCTGAGAAAAGATTCATCGTTTA
>FWPV01010628.1_pt1 | contig 14986 bp, 15 predicted proteins | sample 2228371 | NCBI WGS metagenome assembly FWPV01 (sample SAMEA103939776, study PRJEB20133) | metagenome
TTATTAGCAATAAGAATTAAAAACTGCTAGATTTTTAGATATTGCTTTTAAACAAGTATAAAGCCTTTTAAATTTTAGATTAGATGCTGTCTTGCAGATAATTATGTTTTTGTTTATTTGACATTTTAAGCAAAATTATTTGAACAAATTTAAAACTCCACATATACTAATATTTGTATGAGCGGGAACAAGGGGCTCTATATAATGCTTGGAAGTTTGTTGTTGTTGTTGCTGTTGTTAAGTTTGGCTACCAATTTTCGTTTCATTTTCTTTGGTCGGGCAAGTTCGGGAGGAGACTCAAATTTATTCTCGATTGAGAATTCGTATTTATTTATCAGCCCGCTTGAGGCAAAAGCTGACAAAACCGAGCGCATTCGGGTAACTGTTTTTTTGTTAAATAGTGAAGGCCTAGGTGTTGCCAACCAAAGGGTAAGTTTGCGCACGCCAAATGAACTTATAATTGAGGATATACAGCCCCAAACCGACAATTATGGCCGGGCAATTTTTGATTTGCTGTCGCAAACGCCGGGAGAGTATTTTGTGGAGGCGTTGGTCAACAATTTAAGTGTGGGAGAAGGAGTCAAAGTCAAATTCCAGTAATGAACTATAGTTTTTCTTCACAATAGTTTTCTGCCTGTATAAGACAATTGCTTTTTGTCTGCGTTGTTGGATATGTGCCCATTTTAGTCTTCGGTATAAGAGAAAGGCAAGTACCACAAGCTGCAGCAAAATTATAGTATTTATGTTTATAAGCGCCTTCAATAGGCTGATAGTTAGCATAAGCAAAAACAGGCCAGCACCAAGGATATTAATGGTAAGAGTTGTGCTTTTTGGGGTTTTTTGTCCCAAGTATTTTGACTGGGCAAAAACTCTAACTTTTCCGGGTTGTTGAGAAACCACTTTGGTAGTAAAAGTTCCGTCCGAGCGGGCAGTTGTTGAAATGTTTTGTTTAGTTTTCTGACTTTGTGCGTAAGCCACCGGCATAAGCTTTGCTAAAAGCTGATAAGATGGGTTATCTGAAAAGCTGTTGATTTGCACGCTTGTACCAGGAATAGTTTTGCCGCTAATTAATGATTCCTGGCCAATATTTGGGTTTCCATAAGACAGTCGTATGGTTGGTGGCAACAAAAACGGTCCGTAGCGCCGGGTGGAAACATTTTCTGGTATAGGAATACATAGAGGAGGCGACATTAAATTTTCAGTATCAATAGAGATAAGACAAAACTCGCGACTGGTAATTGGCGCAAGAAAATTAACAAACTCAAAATAGCCATTATTTTGAGCTTTAGTTTGTTGAGATACTCCAATTCCTTCAAGTTTCACGACCGCTTTTGCTGAAGTATAGCCAAACAGCGTGTAGCGCTGTAATATTCCACCGATATGCACGCTTACTATGCTTTGTTGTACAGCAGTTTGTTGTGAGAAGACTTTGGGAGAGGTAAAAAAATAGGCAAGAGCTGCGGTTATAAAGGCAACACAAAACAGTTGTTTACGCATAAAAGTATTTTTTTATTCACCGCGTTTTTTCAGCATCTTCTTGAGTTTTTCTATTTCATCCTCTTCTTTTTTAAGCTGTTGTTCAAGTTGGATAACTTTTTGCTTTGAGACGGTTGTTGTGCGTTTAACAATTATCCAGATTATAATAATAGTTAAAACAAGGACGGTAATCAGCTTCCAAGGGATAACCCAAACATAGAGTTTGCCGCTAACAACTTGGCCCTGACCGTAAGTTGCGGTTAAACTTATTTGATAGCGGCCAAACATAAGTTTTCTTCCAAGCTCGCCGCTGTAGTTTCGCTCGGCGGCAGGAAAGATATTAACCTCTTTGAGGGTTTTGCTGTCTACCGATTTGCCAAAAAAGTCAGACAGCTGCAAATAGGCTTTTGGACGAATATGGATGTCTCCGGTGTTTTTTAACCTAACCTCGGTTTTAACAGGTCCGTACTCGGAGAAAAGAGGAGCAAAAAGCCTGCTGATAGTTGCTTTTGTCAGGTAATTGCCGGGAACAATGATGTTGGCAAGCGAAGCAACGCGCGCAGAAATGCTTTGAGCTGCCTCCAAAGATGTCTTTGCTAGGCCGGTTTCGCTTTTTGGCTCAAGAATGATTGCAAAGTAGTGCCCGCCGGGTAAAGCGTTTTTTGGAACATTAATTGTTGCAATAGCTTCAATTCTGTCTTTGGCGGGGATGGTAACGCTTTTATAAGGTAAATTAACCCAGCTTGAAGCTGCATAGCGATAAGCCTTATCAGTAGTATAGTTTTCCAGAAAGTCGGGAGAGCCTTGTTCGCTGGTGACGATAAAGTCGGCGATTTTTAAGTCAGCAAGTATTGGCTCGTCGCTTTCATTATAAAAGCGAACGGTAATCCTACTGGTTGTTCCCGGCTCTAGGATTAGCTCCTGTTTGGGAGGAACGACGATAATTTGGGTTGTATTTTGGGTTTGAGCTTGAGCTTTAGTGGAAAGCAACAGGTAAGTAAAAAACAATATTATAACTAAACAAAAAAACTTAATGCCGTTTTTGCATGCGTGCACAAGACAACCCTGCATCCACGCGACCGACTTACAAAACCGTTTATATTGTGCTACTTTGTTTTGCATTAAAATATTGGTGTTGCGGTGTACCTAACTTTATTATAGTAATAACCAGCTTCTTGGCTGCCGGAAATTGATAGTCGGTAACAAACATGTACTGCCGAGCCAGATACTGGACCGGAATTACTCATAATTTCGGCGTTGGTATCTGCGTATTGACTGGCACTTTCGCTAATATTGGGGAGTTGTTTGGCGGAAAAAGTTCGGGAGGACTCGTTGTAGAGAAATTTAGCATCTGTGCCGCTTGAATTCGCCAGTGAATAGCCAAAGCCGTAGTTGCTTGACACATTCCATTCTTGAGACGAGGTGTGAGTGCATGGACCGGCATCGCAAGGAGTGTCGGGAATATACGGGCTGTCTGCTCCATCTTTTCCAAGTTCATCGTCTTCGTAAAAGCGAACCGCATAGCCGCCATCAGAGTTGGTGGAAACGGTTAAAAGCTGGGCTGCTTCTTTAAAGCCCGAGGGAGCAGTAAGCGCGCCATAAGGAATTGAATAGGCAGTTGTGGTAACATCTGTGGTTTGACCGCAGACGCTTTGGGAAGAAGAGACTCCGGCAACACTAAAAGATAAAGACTCCTCGACTGTGGCTGAAACTAAAACTCCCTCAACAACTGCAACTTGAGTATCAACATTATCAATAAGCTGATTGCTGTTGTCGTAAGTTTGGATGGTTATAGTGTAGACATCGGCTGTACCTTGAGTATGTCCGGAGGTGACAGGGGCTGGGTTGACCAGTCCGGGACTGTTGTCAAAAGTAACCGTAATCGTGCCTCCGGTACATGCTGTAGTTGTGACCTGTTGATAGGTGTGCCCGCTTCCTGAACCGGCAGTTAGAGTTTCTGTACCACTCCAAGTACAGCCGGTGCCGCCGGAGACGCTGACATCTCCGGTTCCCATGCCGTTTAAGTCAAAGCCGTTTACCGAAGTTGAGGCACCGGTATCAGGTGCTCCATCATTGCCGTCGCTTGCTGGATCGGGAATAGTTATTTTAACATAACCGTCGGCAGGAATGGCGCTTGCTAAGGTAAAGCTGACAGTTAGACTACCTGATTGAGTAGCATAGACAGCATCTCCATTTGAGGCACCAACGGGTAAGCCTGTAGACAGGGCGAAGTTGGTTGAGTCAATAATTGTAGAAACGGTTAAGTTCCCGTTTGGACCAACTGCAACAGTATCGTTGGGAAAAAGATGATTAGTATTGTTGTCAGCGTTGCCCGAGCTTTGGATTAAAATAGTGTTGTCTCCGGCAGTGTGCGTACCGCTTACTTTCGCATAGTAAGACAGGCGAGGGTTAGAAAGAGTGGCAGAGGCTGAAGTAAGTGTAGCGGTTCTGATTTGTCTGGGCAGTGCCATTCTAACCAGAAGCAGTTGGCTGAAGACAAATACTGAAAGAGTTATTTTGGTTAATAAAAAAACCCCCTTTTTACTTGTTCTGTATTTTGGCGTCATATTACATACACACAAGTTTAATGATAATATAAGTAAAGTAGAATCTTGTAAAAAAGTCAAGTATTCCAGAATACAATTTACAGATCTGTTTAATATCATTTTCTTCTTGACAATAATTTTCACGAGTGTTAAATTTAAGTCAATGGTAGCAAGTGTTAAAGAAAGACGGACACGCATTTTGTTAACTCTGTATTTGTTGGGATATGACAAATCTCACAATATTTTTGCTCCGCAAGTAAAAAAGATATTTTCCTTGCCGGCAGATTCACCCCGTTCACGCGGAACAATCAGGCAAATGTTAACCGATAGGGTAATTGAGAAAGATGAAACAGGCGTCTATACAATTACCGAAGCCGGGTTGAAAGAGTTGTCTTTGTCTTTTCCTTATGTGCGCTTTAGTGTATTTGAGTGGGATGGCAAGTTTAGGATAGTTTCCTATGAAATTCCGGAGAAAAAACGAGCGCTGCGTGATAGTCTGCGGCGCGAAGTAGCCGGTTGGGGACTTGGGCCTTGGCATAGGTCTTTTTGGTTAACGCCGCACCCAATTATTGCAGAGCTTGACAGATTAACTCGCGGGACGGCTTGGGCAGAGTACATTCAGGTTTTTGAGGGCTCTCCGGTTTTAGGAGAACAAAAACTGCTGCTTGAAAAAGTTTGGGAGTTGTCTAAGCTTGAAGAGCGATATAAAAAATTGTTTAAAGATTGGCATAGTATTCTGTCAGAAGAAGCTAGAGAGAAAGACGACAAGATGAAAGCCATAGTTGAAAAGTATATAGAAATTTTAAAAGACGATCCCGGCCTGCCCAAACAACTGTTGGGGCAGCATTGGATAGGGTTTGAGGCTTACGATATCTTTGTTGAGATGCGAAATATACTGCTTTGAGTTCTTACTCAAGTAAAATAACAACATCTCCCTCAATATCGGTTCTTCTAATTGGTATATCTAGGCTTTGTAGCAATTGTAAAACCTGTGGGGCGGGGTGGCCGTAAAGATTGTTTGCCCCAGCGCTTATCACAGCAAGCCCCGGGTCTGCTAACTGGAGCAATTTTTGATTTGTTGCATATTTTGAGCCGTGATGGTTTATTTTTAACACATTTGCTGATAGTTTAAGCCCTTCTAGAGCTTTTTCAGCGCTGGCTGTGTCTAAATCGGACAGCAAAAGTATTTGTTTGTCTTTTACCAGAGCCAAAATACCCAGAGCATAATTATTCAAGTTCTTCTTGAAGTACTCTGCCCCAGAGTAGAGTACCTTGGAGGATTTGGCAGGAGGCCAAAGAACCAGCAATTCGGCGTAGTTTAAAATCAGCTTGTCTCCGCGCTCTAAATATTCAAACGTCAGTTTTTCTTGCTCAAGTCGTGTTAAAAGTTCTTGCCAAAATTGCGCGCTTTGTTGTTGAGAAAATGCTGTGGTGAAAAGTTGTTTGACTTCAAAATTGTCAAGTATGTAGATTAACCCGCCGGCATGGTCTTTTTGCGCATGGGTAATAAACACCAGTTCAAGCTGTCTGTCAAAATAGGGAAGATGATTGTTTAAACAAGACAAAACAGCCCTATTGGGTCCGGCATCGATTAAAACATCTTGACCGGCGGGAAGGCGGATGTAAATGGCATCACCTTGGCCAACATTGCAAAAGACGACTCTGGGGCGCTTTCGATAAAAGTTGGAAAAATAAAAAAACGCAGAGGTTACTATTCCTAAAACAACAGCAATTACTAAAGATTTTTTCAAAGGTTAGATTCTAATTGTTAAGAAGCCGCCTATTTGGTAACCAAACTCAACCAGTCCGATAAAAATTTTGACTATCCCAAAAACAGAAATAGCAAGAAAGCGGGCAACAGAGACAGACACAAGTCCAACTGCGCTTAATAAAACGCCCAAAAACATTATCGGCTCAACCAACCAAGCAACTAAAACATTCATCGGCAAAGCCAAAAGAGAGACCTCTCTAAAGGCAAAAAGCAGTATTGGAGTTGTCAGGATTTGCGCAGACAGAGAGACAAAAAAAGGGTCAAGCAAGGGTTGTCTAAATTTTTGTTTGAAGTAAGGGTAAAAGACGACAATGCCGGCGGTTGCAGAAAAGGAGAGCCAAAAAGAGATATTACCAATCCAGTTTGGCCGCAGCGCCAACATTATAACAGCTGCTAAAAATGTAAGATATAAAGCTTGGGTTTGTTTGTCGAGGAAGACGGTTAAGGCGGCCAGTGTCGCCATAATACTGGCGCGGACTATAGGCGGTTGACCGCTAAAAATAAAGATATAGGCCATAGCGATGAACACGGTTAGATATAGCTTAAATTTATAGCCAAAAAAGCGCTCCAAACCAGCAAAAAACCCCAAAAAAAGCGTAATGTTTTGTCCTGACAAAACCAAAAGATGCAGTAGTCCTGTTTTTTGAAAAATCTCGTATTGAAGGGGGGTTAAATATTGTTTTTGTCCCCACACAGCAGCTGCCAAAACAGAGGCTAAATCGTAGGGAAGCAGCCGAAAATATGGTTTGACCAGATACTCTGGAACAGTCATTTTTTAGAGTACAAGTTGAGCCTTTATTTTTTCAAAAGTTTTTTCACCAAGAACTTTTTTGGTTAAAAGTTCTTCAATAGTTGAATAGGGGCGGTTGTCGATGATTTTTTGCGCAGTTACCGGACCTATCCCGGGAAGCAGTTCAAGCTGGGTAGAGCTTGCACTGTTGATGCTGAAAAAGTTTGTAGATAGATTGTCTGGGATAAAAATTTGTCGCTCTTCAACAAAAGGAATATATATTTTTTCTTCGTCAGAGAGTTTTTTTGCTAAATTGAAGTTTCTGGCAAGCTGATATCTGTCTGCCTTCTCAAGCAGTCCTTCGGCTTTCAACAGCGCATCAATCAGCCGACTACTAGAGGGAAGCTCATACACGCCCGGTTTTACCACCGCTCCCTCAATATCGATAAAAATACTGTTGTTTGTTAAGTTAGCCGTCTTGACGACTTTTACCGCGGCCGAAGTCTCGGCTTTGTTGGAGATATTTTTGTCGAAAAGCTGGCTGCTTATGCGAAACAGCCCAAACAGCAAAAATAAAGACAGCAAAAACACCACCAGCATAAAAATCGAAAGATAAAGAATGGTTTTAGGTATCTCTTGGCTTTTTTTATGCTTGCTCACCAAAATTATAGTGGATTATTTTGCAGTTTTTAACAACGGGATATAAGCAACATTTTTGTTTTTTTCTATATATAATGTTATTGATGTCAATGCTTTTTTTGTACGAAACTTTGGGAGTGGTTTTGACTACGATATTGGCTGCGGTTTTTGCTGTTTCACCACTTGCTAAATACGACTTGCAGCTGGTTGCGCTATTGTTTATCTTCTATGTTTTGTTTAGAAAAAAACTAGCCGGCAGAACACAGTTTTTTATGCTTGAGGCATATGTGTTTATTTTTATTATTGTTTCGGTGGTGTTTTCGACCGGCGGGGTGCGTTCGCAATTTTTTTTCTTGTTGTATTTTCTACTTTTTGCTACAGGACTGGTATTGGAGGCCTCAACTAGTCTGGTTTTGTCTTTGGTTTTGATGATTATGTTTATTGCAACTGCCGATTATTCACTGCAGTTGTCGGATCTGTTGCCGGTTTTATCTTTGCCGTTTATAGCCCCTTTTGCCAAATATTTAGGAGATTTACAGCGGCATTTTTTCTTTCAAAAACAGGAGCTGTTTAGATTGGGTAAAGCTAAAGAGAGGGTAGAAAAAACAAAACTTTATCAAGAAGAACAAACGTTAATTTTTTTGACAACAGTTTTGCACCGACATCTTGAAGATATGCGACAGCGCTTAGAAAACTTTTTGGGAGACGCGGACCTTGACTATTTAAAAAACAAATTAAAACAACTGGAACAACTGTCAGACAAGTTTAAAAACTATATTGAGAAAATATAATCTGAAGCAAGAAAAGCCAAATATGTTGTTTTGCCTGTGTTTATTATTTTTGCTGTTTTTGCTTTCAGGCAATGTTTTTGCCGCCAATATGAGTTCGGATAACTATAAAATTCACTTTGGCAACATTAATATCGGCGGCAAAGAGAACAGTTCTACTGCTTATCGACTGGATGTATCACTTGGGCAAACGGCCGCAAAAAAATTTGTTTCAACAGGCTATATTGTTAAGGCAGGATTTCAATATATTCATATTCTTTATCCTTTCTCGTTCAAGTTGTCCGACACCTCTGTGGATTTTGGTTCAATTTTGCCAAATACTCCAACCACTCAAGCGCTGACTGCAACGGTGAGCCACAGAGGGCAGGGTTATGAGGTTAAAGTTTATGAGGAACATCCGTTGAGGCGTTTAAGCGACGCAGACACTATACCAGATACCAGCTGTAATGGAGGAGCCCAGACATGTAATGAAACGAGCGCCAATGTTTGGACTTTAAGCTCTGCATATGGTTTTGGCTATAACGCCTCCGGGGACGACATAACTGCCGATTTTGTTGACTCAACATATTACCGGCCTTTTCCGGATAAAAGCGCAGGTGAAGACGCGGCTACATTTATGAGCTCAAACCAAACAGCTAAAAATCGCCAAGCTACAATAACTATGAAAGTGAACATCAGCCCTATACAGCCGGCAGGCACATATCAAACTGTCGTTAATTTTATTGCTGTTCCTAAATATTAACAATCAACAAAGGCAAATGCGAAAAAGAGCTTTAATTGAAAAGTTTAAGTTTGCTTTAACCCTCCAATTGTTTATTATTTTGTTTGCCTTTACGCTGTTTGTTTTGCCAGTAAGCGCCCAGCAAGTAGATTTATCGCTAACTCCTGCGCAAATTAAGATATTGATGAAACCGGGAATATCGCTATTGCAGGCGTTTAAATTAGAAAATAACGGCGATCCGGCAGTTTTTTCAATTAAAGTAGTGTCTTTTGAGGCGCTTGGAGATCAAGGAGAAAGTGTTTTAAAAGACAAGGCCGAGGGGCCGCTGCGTTTTTCGTTGGAAAACAGTGGAGTTGGGCTAGGTGATAAATTTGCCTTGAATTCTAAGCAAAGTTTTCAGGCACTTCTTAAGATTCGCAGCACCCAACAGGCTCCGGCCGGAGACTATTACTATACCTTGTTGTTTTCAACCGAACCGCCAGTTACCCAAAAAAGCGCCGGTCGCGGCAGAGCAAGTATAGGCGCAAATATTTTAGTCAGTATAAGTGAAACCGGTTTTACCGAAATTCAGGGCCATATTGCCCAACTGCAGACAATTCCAAGATACAGAATAAAACTGTTTGGCAAAACATTTGAGCTTTTTGAGTCCGGCGACGAAATACCGGTAGTATTGAAGGTTGCCAACACCGGCAATTATCTGTTTGTCCCAAAAGCTACAATTCGCCTTAAGGGGGCGTTTGGAGTGGAGGCTACTAGAAAGCTATTGCCGGTTAATGTATTGAGAAAGTCTGAACGGTTATTGACATTGGAGGAGCCGGACAGATGTAGTCGCTGCCGCCGGCCGGTAAGCGCGGTTTTTCGCGGGTTTTATTTTGGCAAATATCTGCTTTCAGCCGAGGTTGAATTTGAGGGAGGAAATCAAAAAATTACTGCGCAAAATGAGTTTTTTGTTTTACCGTTTCGCTTAACCTTAGTAGTTATCACTTTATTTTTCCTTTCGGCTGGATTAGGGGTTTTCTTAAAGAGCAGAGGCAAATACTAACAATCTATTTTTAGTCGTTAATCAAGCCCTAAAAACACATATCTCTTTTTAATCTCTATTATAAATAGAATTGAAATAGGCTATTTTTCTTGATTTAGAGCCTAAAATATTTTTGACAAAATTGTTTGACAAAATTTTTGTCAGCAAAAACAAAATTAAGATTTATAAGCCAAACCTCCCATTTTGACTAATATCTTCAAGCGCAATCTCCGTATCGGCGTTTTTTTCTGCTGATATTGCTTTTTTTAATTGTCGGATTTCGGCAAGGATTTGTTTTTGCTGTTTTTCTATTTGTATCAGCCTTGATTCGGAGCGCTTTTTGGACAGTAAAAAAACAGCAATTAAAATCAGAGTTAAAATTCCGATAACAACCCTTGTTGTTTTTAACATTTGCTTTAAGTTAATGATATGTTAATTTGATTTTAGATTCAACCAGTCAATCTTGATTAAATTATTTTTTGTTTGAAAGCAAAAGTATGGTAAAATTTCTCACAAATGTTAACTCAAAATAAAATTTTACAATTGGAAGCTAGGTGGCAGCAATATTGGCAGGACAATAGGCTTTATCAAACACCAAAAAAGGTAAAGGCAGGAAAAAAGCGCTATGTTTTGTCGATGTTTCCCTATCCGTCAGGCGCAGGGTTGCATGTTGGACACGTCCGTATTTATACCGGCACAGATGTTTTAGCCAGATTTTTCAGAATGAAAGGTTATGCTGTGCTTCACCCGATGGGTTGGGATGCCTTTGGTTTGCCGGCAGAAAATGCGGCGATTAAAGCTAAAAAAAACCCAATGGATATGGTGCCGAAAAACATCATTAACTTTAAGCGTCAAATGCAGCGTTTGGGATTTTCTTATGACTGGGACAGGGAATTTGCAACTATTGACCCGGATTACTACAAGTGGACACAATGGTTATTTATTCAGTTTTTCAAACGCGGGCTCTTATATAAACAAGACGCTCCGGTTTATTTTTGTCCATTTTGCAAGACCGGTTTGGCGGAGGAAGAGGTTTTGCCTAACGGTACCCATGAGCGTTGTGGTAAAACCATAACCAGAAAACTCTTGCCGCAATGGATTTTTAGAATAACCAGTTATGCCGATAGATTATTAGAGGATCTTAAAGGATTAGACTGGCCTAAGGGTATATTAGAGATGCAGAAAAACTGGATTGGCAAACGAGAGGGAATAAATATTGCCTACAAAGTAGAAAAGACGAACGAGGAGATAGTTTGTTTTACTACTCGTCCGGACACTAATTTTGGTGCAACATTTATAGTTGTGGCTCCAGAACATAGGTTTGTAGATAAGATTTTAAAAGGAGAACTCAAAACCAGTATCGAAAGAGTTGAGGAAATAAAAAAATATGTTGAGAAGTCGCTGTCTAAAACCGAAGTTGAGAGGATGTCAGAGGATAGACAAAAAACCGGAGTTTTTACCGGTTTTTATGCGAGGAATAAGCTGAATAATAAACTGTTGCCGATTTGGATTTCTGATTTTGTGTTATTGGAGGTTGGTACAGGAGCGGTTGTGGGAGTACCCGGACATGACAAACGCGACTTTGAATTTGCTAAAACCTTTAACTTGCCTGTTGTTAGAGTAGTTGTGGGAAGCGATGGAGACAGTTCAGAAATAAAAAGCAAAGAGCAGGTTCAAGAAAAAGAGGGGGTAATGATTAACTCCGATTTTTTAAATGGTTTAGATACTCCCAAAGCTATTCAAAAAATGATAGCTTATTTAGAAGCAAAGGGTTGGGGAAAGAAAACGGTTGACTATCATTTGCGAGATTGGATTTTTTCTCGACAACGCTATTGGGGTGAACCAATTCCTATGGTTTATTGTGGCAGTTGTGCAAAGAACAAAATATCCTATTGGGATATACATCAGAATATATACAAAGTGAATCAAAGCTTAAAAGAAAAACTGTATGGTTGGTTTCCGATTGAAGAGGATAAGCTGCCCTTAAGACTTCCTTATCTTGAGTCTTATGAACCAAGTGGCAGTGGAGAGTCGCCGCTGTCAAAAGTGAGCTCCTTTGTTAATACAAATTGTCCTTATTGTGGTAGTAAAGCAAAACGAGAAACCGATACGATGCCAAATTGGGCAGGATCATGCTGGTATTTCTTGCGTTTTGCCGATCCAAGAAACAGCGACAAACCGTGGGATAAAGAAAAGCTGAAAAGTTATTTGCCCGTTGACTGGTATTTGGGTGGGGCAGAACATGCGGTTTTACACCTTTTATACTCTCGTTTCTGGACCCAAGTGCTTTTTGATATGGGACTTGTAGATTTTAAGGAACCTTTTTTACGGCTGCGAAATGTAGGTATGGTATTGGCTGAAGATCACCGCAAGATGAGTAAATCCTTTGGAAATGTAATTAGCCCGGATGAGGTAGTAAATAAATACGGGGCAGACACATTAAGAGTATATGAGATGTTTATGGCGCCTTTTAATATGGAAATAGCTTGGTCTATGAATGCGTTACAGGGAGCGCATAGATTTTTGAAAAAAGTTTATCAGTTGTTTACCTCGTCTGATAAGATAGCAAAACAAGGTATTAAAGAAGATTTAAGTCTTGTGACAGAGCTACAAAAGACCATATTAAAAATTGAGAAAGACATATCGGACGTTAAATTTAATACTGCAATCTCTAGTTTAATGAAATTTGTTAATTTATGGGAAAAATCAGGAAGATTATCACAAAAGTCTGCAGGGCAATTTTTACAGCTTTTATCGCCATTTGCACCATTTCTAGCAGAAGAGCTGTGGCAAAATGTTCTTGGAAAAACAAGTTCTATTAGCTTATCAAAGTGGCCACAGGTTGATAAAACAAAACTTGTTGAAGAAGTTGTTAGGATACCAGTTCAAGTTGACGGGAAATTAAGAGCGGTTTTGTCTTTAAGAGATGCTAAAAACAAATCTCAACAAGAGGTTGAAAATTTAGCTTTAAAACAGAAAAAGGTTTTGAAATACTTAAAGGGAAAAAACTATCAAGTTCGATATATTCAGGGGCGAATAATAAGCTTTTCAACAATCTAATTTATTATTATGAACACACACGTTTACTTTTTGGCAAATGATTTACAGGTGATACTGGTCAATACCGGAGCCTTTCCTTCTTTAACCAGTTTATTATTGGTCGGCGCCGGATCGCGCTACGAGAACAAGGTTAACAATGGTATTGCGCATTTTTTTGAGCATATGGTGTTTAAAGGGACGGTAAAATACAAAGATACGCTTAGTTTATCAAGAGTTATAGAAAGCCTTGGAGGCGTTTTTAATGCTTTTACCGCCAAAGATCATACCGGGTATTGGATTAAAGCCCCAAGCAAACATTTTATTGAGACTTTGGATGTTTTGGCAGAGATGATACAGCGACCGCTTTTGAAAGAAGAGGAAATTGAAAGAGAAAAAGGAGTAATTGTAGAGGAGATTAATATGTATGAAGACGATCCGCAAAGAAGAGTAGTTGATTTTTTTGAAAATCTTGTTTATCAGGGCAGTCCTTTAGGAATGGATATTGTTGGTACCAAACAAACGGTTAGCAGTTTTAATAAAGCCACATTTGAGGACTATCTTGCTAGTTTGTACCGACCCAACAACGCTATTTTGCTAGTTGCGGGCGGATTGAGTGGCTCTGTCAAGAGTTATTTAGCCGCAGTTAAAGATAAATTTGCTGCTTGGCAAAAAGGCCCGGTTGCCCAGTTCCAAAAACTAGACAAAAAGGAAGTTGGGGCTGTCGGCAAAAATTTTTATAAAAAAACCGAACAGGCACACTTGGCAATTGGTTTTCACGCTTTTTCTTTTTTTGACCCTCGGCGCTACGCTTTATCCGTATTATCGGCGCTTTTGGGCGGAGGAATGTCTTCGCGTTTATTTCACGAGTTGCGCGAACGGCGGGGTTTGTGTTACTATGTCTCAACCCAAACCGATTTTTATCACGACACCGGGCTTATTTATACCCATGCCGGAGTGAGCGCTGATATTGCCAAAATTAAGCAAGCAGTAAGTCTTATTCTCGAGGAACACTATAAAATAAGCAAAGGCAAGCTGTCTGCCGAAGAGCTTCGGGTTGCCAAAGAATATTTGAAAGGACGACTTCTGTTGTCTTTGGAGGACTCTCTAAATACCGCTTTGTTTTATGGCCGGCGCAAGCTATTATCAGGCAGGTTAGAAACCCCTGAAGAGGTAATAAAACGCTTAGACGCGGTAAAAATAGCTGACGTTATTGATTTAGCTAAAGAGTTGTTTGTTGACAAAAAATTAACCGCAGCACTAATTAGTCCGTTTAAAGATATACAACTTCCTTTATAATCGTTCTCTGGTTTGCTAGTGGTATAATGTTTATCAGCGTCCTTGTAGTTCAATGGATAGAACGAGGGTTTCCTAAACCCTAAATCCCAGTTCGACTCTGGGCAAGGACACCTAAATTATTGGGCAGTTTTTAGCTCTTTTGGCAACAAGCGGGCGTCTTAGCTCATAATTTTGTCTTCGGCTCGCTCGTAGTTTTCCCAGATTTCGCTTTTATCAAACCACAGTGAAATTTCGTATTTTGCCTCTTCTAAGGATCCGGAGGCATGAAGCAGGTTTTTAATCGCCCGTTTGCCGGTATTGGCTAAGTATGATGAGTCGTAAGAGTAGTCGCCTCTTATGGTTCCCGGCTCTGCGTTTAAGGGCAGGGTATGGCCGGTAACTTTGCGCACCAACTCAACTGCATGCGGCCCCTGTAAAACAACGGCAAACACCGGTGCACTGGTAATCATTTCAATAAGCCATTCTCGAATAAGTTTGCCTATTTCATAGGCGTTGTCTGTTCCAAGTTCTTTGCTGGCATCAATTCCAAGCTGGTGATAATTATCAAGCGTCTTTTTACCCATGCCTTCAATAAACTCTCTTCTTTCCAGAGGATAATGTTTTTCCGCCAAACTTCGGTCTGCTTTTAGCAGCTTAGCGGCGACAATTTTCAGACCCAAGCGTTCGTATCGAGCTAAAATCTCGCCAATTAACCCTCTCTTTACAGCATCCGGCTTGAAAACTACCAGTGTTTGTTCCATAACTTATATTCTAACCAAATTAGTTGCCTATTTGCAAGACGACAAATTAAGGTAAATTATTTGACGACCGGAACAGCAAACACCAAAAGTCTTTTAAAGGTTGTTCCCGGAGGCCAGCAAGTTTGCAGGGTCAAAAACTCTTGATTAGACTGACGTGTAAGATATTGTACTTCTTCTGGGTTGACAATTTTTTTGCCAAGGACTTTATATAAATATTTT
>FWPV01010630.1_pt1 | contig 14985 bp, 15 predicted proteins | sample 2228371 | NCBI WGS metagenome assembly FWPV01 (sample SAMEA103939776, study PRJEB20133) | metagenome
GCGCGGGGCGGCCGGCGTCCAGGCGACGAGGTCGCCGTCGAAGACCAGGCGCCCGTCGGCCCGCTCGATCTCGTCGCAGAGCGCGCAGGTCCCGTAGCGGTTGCGGTGGCGCTCGAACGCCATGAGCTCGTCCTGGAGCAGAGACGGGACGACCGGCGTCGCGAAGAGCTGCGCGTGCGGATGGGCGAGCGACGCCCCGCTGCCCGGTCCCCGGTTGACGATGAGCGTCGCCGCCGCCGCGCCGGCGCCGAGCTGCGCGGCGATGCGACGCTGGTAGCAGGCGACGACCGCGGCGAGCTCGTCGTCCGACAGGTCCTCGAGCTCGCGGCCGTGGTCCGGCGAGTGGACGACGACCTCGTGCATGCCCGGCAGGGCAGGGTACTTGTTGGGCACGACGCGCAACGTCCAGCCCGGGGAGTCGGGGGCGCCGCCGGCCGGGCGCACGGCCTCGAGCTCGGGCGGGGTGAGGTGCTCGTTGCCAGGGCAGAACGGGCAGGCACCCGGCGCGGCGCCCTCCGCGCCGGCGGTGCGCGCCACATCGGGGATCATGGCCGTCTGGGAGTTCCTGTGCGAGGACGAAATCCGTTCCACGGCCTGGGTGGAGGGCCAGGCCCTCTACGTGGGGTGCTATGACCACAACCTCTACGCCCTGGACGCCCGTACGGGCCAGTTCCTGTGGAAGTACGCCACCGAAGGCGGCATCGCCACGCGTCCGGCGGCACAGGACGAAGCCATCTTCGTCGGGTCGGAGGACTACCGCCTGCACGCCGTCTCGGCCTCGCTCGGCCGCTTGATCTGGACCTACTACACCGACGGCCCCATCCGCTGCTCACCCACCATCTCGCACGGCCACATCTTCGTCGGCTCCGACGACAATCACCTCCACGTCGTCAACATGCTGAGCGGACGCCGGGCGTGGCGAGCGGAGGCCGCCGGCCCCGTCCGCTCGACTCCCCTGGTCTCCGCCGAGCGCGTCTACTTCGGCTGCGAATCCGGCGACTTCTACTGCATCGACTTTCGCGGCGAACTGAAATGGCGCTTCAAGGCCAAGCGCGCCATCACCTCCTCCCCCATCCTGTCGAGGGCAATGATCTACTTCGCCTCGCTCGACTGGACGCTCTATGCCATCGAGGCCGAAGGCGGCTGGCAGGTGTGGCGCTTCCGCATGGGGAAGCCCTCCATTTCCTCTCCGGCCTACGCCGAGGGACGCATCTTCGTCGGCTGCGCCGACGGCAACGTGTACTGTGTCGACGCGCGCTCCAGCCGCGAGATTTGGCGCTTCCAGACCGAACACCAGGTCACGGGCTCCCCAGTCCTCCATGAGGACTCGCTCTACATCGGCTCCGCAGATGGTTCGATCTACTGCCTGGACTTCCGCTCGGGCCGCCAGCGCTGGCGCTTCCCCACCGGCGGCCCGATCACCGGCACACCGGCCATCGCAGACGGAGTGCTCTACGTCGGCTCACTCGACAAACGGCTCTACGCCCTGCTCACCTGAGGCAGTCCGCGCCCAGCCGTAGAGGGATTGCCACATCGATGAACTTCCTCAAGCGCCTCTTCCGCAAGCAGACTGCAGCCGAGATCGACAGCGCCAAGACCGCGCCCTTGGACCCGGCCACCCTGAGCAAGGAAGTCCTGGGCGAGAAACGCAAGTACATCACCGTCGGCAGCGCGCAGTCGAAGGGCATCGAACGAAGCCACAACGAGGACGCGCTGCTGGTCCTCCTCGGCACTTCGGGCGGCGAGGAGGCCATCCCCGATTTCGGCTTGTTCATCGTGGCCGACGGCATGGGCGGTCACCGCTCGGGTGAACTGGCCAGCTCGATCTCGGCCCGCGCGGTCGCCAAGCGAATCACCGAACACGCCCTGCTCAACATGCTCGCCGTCGACCGCGAAGAGCCTCCGGCCATCCCCATCCAGGAGCTCGTCCGCCAGGCCCTTGAGGACGCCAACCACGCCGTCGTCGAACGCGTCCCGGGCGGCGGCACCACGCTCACGGCAGCCCTGCTGGTGGGCGAGCAGATCACCTTCGGCCATGTTGGCGACACCCGCGCCTACATGCTCAGCAACGGCCAGATGCGGCCCGTCACGCGCGACCACTCCCTCGTCGAGCGCCTGCGCGAACTGGGCCAGCTCACCCGCCAGGAGGCCGCCAATCACCCCCAGCGGAATGTGCTCTACCGCGCCATCGGCCAGGGGGCCAACCTCGAGGTCGACGTCTTCACCCATCCCGTCCCCGCAGGTGGCTACCTCCTCGTCTGCTCCGACGGCCTGTGGGGCGTCTTGTCAGACGAGGACATCGCGCGCATAATCCAGTCGGCCAGCACTCCGCAGGCTGCCTGCGAACAGCTGGTCCAGGCCGCCAACGCGGCCGGGGGTCCAGACAACATCACCGCAGTCCTGGTTCACTTCCCGGCCGACTGAGCTGAGGACGATCACATGCCCGGCGTCCCGGACTACTACGCGCTGCTGGGGATCCCGCGAAACGCGACGCCCGAGCAGATCCGGCACGCCTACCGCGAGGCGGCCCTGCGCCTCCATCCCGACCGCAACATCCGTCCGGGCGAGACCGAGCTCTTCATGGAGGTCAATCAGGCCTACGAGGTGCTCAACGACCCGGTCGCCCGGGCCCAGTACGACGAACAACTGCGCGCGGCCGAAGCCGAACTGATCAGCAGCAGCAGCTTCCGCTGCACGCTGCAGCAGAGCCGGCGTTCGCTCCTCCAGCTCGACGAACCCCAGGTCCACTACCTCCTGATGGACATCCGTCCGGCCGAAGGCGCGCCCAGCGTCCGTCCCCCCGTCAACCTGTGCATCGTCATCGACCGCTCCACCTCGATGCGCGGCCAGCGTCTGGACATGGTGCGCTCTGCCGCCCAGACCATCCTCGATGGCCTGGAACCCAGCGACACCGCCTCCGTCATCGCCTTCAGCGACCGTGCCGAAGTCGTCGTCTCGCCCTCCCAGGCAAAGGACCGCGCCGTCTCGCGCGCTCGCCTCAGCCTGCTCCAGGCCGGCGGCGGCACGGCCATCGCCCAGGGCCTGGAGACCGGCCTGACCGAGCTGCGCCAGTCCTTCAACAAGGACGGCGTCAACCACCTCATCCTCATCACCGACGGCCGCACCTACGGCGACGAGAACGCCTGCCTCGATCTGGCCGACCACGCCCTGCGGGACGGGGTCACCATCAGCGGGGTCGGCATCGGCACGGATTGGAACGACCGCTTCCTCGACGACTTGACCGGACGCACCGGCGGCGCCGTCGTCTTCCTCGACACGCCGCGGGCTGTCACCGCCCTCCTCCAGCGGACGTTCGATTCGCTCAGCCGCGTCTTCGCCAACCGAGTCCGCCTCGACGGCGGCTTCGCCCAGCAGGTCGATCTGCGGGCGGCGTTTCGACTGCTGCCCGAACCGATGCCCATGGGCGACACCTTGCCGCTGGCCCTCGGCCACCTGCCGCGCGACGGCCGCATCCGACTGCTCCTGGAACTGGTCGTCCATCCCCTCGGCCCCATGGATGAACTCATCCTGGCCAGCCTGATCGTCGCCGGAGAGGTGCTCGGCACCCAGATGCAGGAGCAGAAACTGCCGGTGGAGATCCGCTGCCCGGTGTCGACCGAGCCCGACACCCAGCCGCCCCCCACCGACCTGCTCGAGATGCTCAACGTGGTCGTCCTTTACCGCATGCAGGACAAGGCCCGCCACGAAGCCGAGCTGGGCCAGGCCTCCCAGGCCGCCCGCCGTCTGGAGACGCTCGCCACGCACTTGCTGGCCGGCGGCGAGCGCGAGCTCGCCAAAGCCGCCCTGAGCGAAGCGGAACGCCTCCTGCACACCCGCCACTTCTCGGTCGAGGGCGAGAAGCGCCTCAAGTACGGCACGCGCGCCCTGCTTCTGCCCAGCAAGACCAGCGCACCATGATCGAGTGCCCGGTCTGTAAGCACCAGGAGTTCGTCGGCTCGTTGTACTGCAGCGAATGCGGCACACGGCTCGTCCGCGCCGGCCCGTCGCCATCCCCGGACACCGCGCGCGAGCGCCCCGGAGGTGACGTCACCGTCACCCGGCCCGCAGGCATGGAGGGGCCCGAGCTGGCACCCGGCGCCATCATCGGCCTGCGGGTGGTGAGTTCCGGCCAGGTCGTCTCCCTCGTCGGCCGCGACAACTACACCCTCGGCCGCCTCATCCCCACCCAGGCCGTCGTCCCCGACGTCGACCTCAGCCCATTCAACGCCCACGACCACGGCGTCTCGCGCATGCACGCCGAAATCCGCCTCGGGCCGGACGGCGTGCAAATCATCGATCTCGACAGCGCCAACGGCACGCTCGTCAACGGCCGCCGCCTGCGCCCGCAGGAGCCGGCCTCGATTCGCAACGGCGATATCATCCAGCTCGGCAGCCTGAGCCTGCAACTCATTTCGCGCTACCGAGGATAAGGGACCACCATGGCCATGACTGTGCTGCTCCACCTGACCGGCGAGGATCCCGTCGTCGGCGAGATCGACCAGCTGCCCTCCCCCACCGACGCCAGCATCACCGTCAACAACCCGCGCCGGCGCGACGGCAAAGACCTGCCCTACGTCCAGAGCAACGTCGTCACAGTGATCTTCCCCTTGCACCGCATCAACTTCATCGAGATCATGCCGACCGCCGAGGAAGAGAAGCTGATCGGCTTCGTGCGCGAATAGGCCCTCCCATGTCCGCCTCCCCCGCCCGCAAGCGGCGCATCCTCGTCGTCGACGACGAGCCGCGCATGACCCGCTTCATCCGCCTCAACCTCGAGCACGACGGCTTCGAGGTCACCGAGGCCGTCTCCGGCACCCAGGCCCTCGAGAAACTGCGGGACGCCCTGCCGGACCTGATCCTGCTCGATGTGATGATGCCCGACCTGGACGGCTTCGAGACGCTGCGCCTGGTGCGCGAGATCTCCACCGTCCCGGTCATCATGCTCACCGCCAAGGGCGAGGAGGACGACCGCGTGCGCGGCCTCGAACTCGGCGCCGACGACTACATCACCAAGCCCTTCAGCCCGCGCGAACTGGTGTCGCGCGTGCGGGCCGTCCTGCGCCGCACCGAGACCCCAGGCACCCCGGTCCACGAAGTCATCGAGGTCGACGACCGCCTCAAGATCGACTTTGACCGCCGCGAGGTCTGGGTCGAGGGCAACCTCGTCCGCCTCCGCCCCACCGAGTACCGCCTGCTCTACCACCTCGTCCAGAACGCCGGCTGGGTCGTCCCCCATGAACAGCTCCTGGCCAAGGTGTGGGGCTACGAGTACCGCGACGAGACGCACTACCTGCGCCTGTACATCAACTACCTGCGCCAGAAACTCGAGAAAGACCCCTCCAACCCCCAGTACATCCTCACCGAACGCGGCGTCGGCTACCGCTTCGTCGACTTCCGCCGCCAGCCCAAGAGCCCAGGCTGACCGCCCGCCGCGCCTACGCGATTCTTACGTCCCTCTTTCGCCCTTCATACGCAGCCAGCCTATCGTGCAGGCGAACCCTCAGGAGGGAAAGGAGGTGTCGCCATGACTAGCCTGATCCGTTGGGAACCGTTCCGCGAGCTGCTCTCCATGCGCGACTGGATGGATCGCGTCTTCGAGGACGCCTTCACCCACATCGACCGGCCGCTCGGCTTCCTGGGCATGCCGTCCGTCGACATGTACCAGACCGACGACGACGTCATCGTCAAGGCGACCCTGCCCGGCGTGAAGCCTGAGGACCTCAACATCTCGGTCACCGGCGACGTCCTCAACATCCGGGGCGAGGTCAAGGAGGAGCAGGTCAAGGAAGGCGCGTCCTACCACCTGCGCGAGCGCCGCTTCGGCACGTTCTCCCGCAGCCTGCCCCTGCCCACCGGCGTCGTCGCCGACAAGGCCAAGGCCGAGTTCGAGAACGGTGTCCTCACCCTCACCCTTCCCAAGGCGGAAGAGGTCAAGCCGAAGACGATCACCGTGAAGGCCAAGTGAACCATCCGGCCGCCAGAGCACGCTCCAGCCGCCCGCGCCGCACACCCGCGCGGGCGTTTCCGTTTTCACACCCCTTGTCCGCCGTGGCGCCTTCGATTACAATCTGGACCGGATTCTGAGGGTTTGAGATGCCTCGACATCGAATTCTTCTCGTGGATGACCACGAAGTCGTACGGCTGGGGCTGCGCTCGCTGCTCGAACGGCAGCCGGGGTTCGAAGTCGTCGCGGAAGCCGCCACGGCGCGCGAGGCCATCGAGCGCACCGCGGCCTACAACCCGGACGTCGTCGTGATGGACATCCGCCTGCCCGGCGGCTCGGGCATCGAAGCCTGCCAAGAGATCACCCAGCGCTTCCCCGAAACCAAGGTCATCATGCTCACCTCGTACGCCGAGGACGAGATGCTCTTCTCCGCCATCCGCGCCGGCGCGGCGGGCTATGTCCTCAAGCAGATCGGCGGCGACGACCTGATCCGCGCCATTGAGTCCGTCGGGCGGGGAGAAGCCATGCTCGATCCCGCCGTCACGCAGCGCGTCTTTCAGGAGGTGCGCAAGGCGGCGCGCGAAGAAGAGGCCTCCGCCTTCGCCGACCTCACGCAGCAGGAGATGCACGTCCTCCAGCTCGTCTCGGAAGGACGCACGAATCGCCAGATCGCCGAGGCCCTCTTCCTCGGCGAAGGGACGGTGCGCAACTACGTCAGCAGCATCCTCTCGAAACTCGGCGTCCGCAACCGCGCTGAGGCCGCCGCCTACGCGGTCGAGCACAACCTCAAGGATTACCTCTAGCGCTCGCCGTCTTCCGTCGGCGCCGCAGGCCCCAGCCCCGCTCCCCCGCCACCCGCACGTCCCGGCGCTCGAAGCATCCCCACGCCACAAGCAGGAACACCAAGGCCGCCCCCAGCAGGCCTAGCAGCCACCCGGCGTCCAGCCCATGGATGGCGTCTCCGCTCTGGTAGTAGTTGAGCGGCGAGAGCCCGGCCGCTCCCTCGAGGTTCGGGTCGATGCGCGCCAGCGACGTGACGAAGAAACTCGCCACCAGCACCAGGCCGCCCACCATCGCCGCCAGCCGCCGCGACGGCAGCACCATGCTCATCAGCAGCGAGAACGCCGCAAACAGCAGCAGCACGGCAGCCAGGCTCACGAACGGCAGCGCCAGCTCCACTGGCGTCACTGCGAGATCCGTCCAACGCAGCCCGATCACAAACCCGAGCCACGCCACGGCCAGGATCCCGAACAGCGCCAACACCAGACCGACCGTGCGTCCGAAGAAGAGTTCGGCGCGGCTCACCGGATGGGCCAGGAGCAGATCGAGCGTCCCGTTCTCCTCGTCGGCCGCGAGCAGACCGCTCCCCGTCAGCACGGCGTAGATCCCGATGATCAAGGGCATGTACGAGAAGAACTCGATCGTCAGATAGCCCTCGGGCGTACCGAGCGTCGCCACTTCCCCGAAGAACGCCATCAGCTGCGGCGGATACGACCGCAGCATCGCATCCAGCTGCGCCACCTGGCTGGCCAAGGTGTCGTAGAACGAGAGCAAGTACGCTGCCAGCACGGCCAGCGAGAGCCCCCAGCCGAGAACTTGCCCTCGAGAACGCCTCACCTGCTGCCCCAGAATCGCAAGCATCTAGCCAGCCTCCTCGCCGCCCGCCGCGTAGTACGTCAGGAAGACCTCCTCGAGGGATGGCTGCTCCGTCTCGAGATCGATGACCGGCAAACCCGCCAGGGCCTGAAGCAGCCCCTGCATCGGGCCTTCGACCTGCAGCGTCAAGGTCGGCTCCTCGCGCGCAACGATCTTCACCCCATGCACCCGCTCCAGCACCGCGGGATCGCGTTTTCCGCCAAATCGGACCCGCACCCGCCGGAACGAGCGCTGCAGCAGCCTGGCCGTCTCGGCGACTTCCACCACCAACCCCGACCGGATGATGCCCACCCTCTCCGCCACTTCCTGCACCTCGCTCAGGATGTGCGACGAGAAGAACACGGTCGCCCCCTCGGCCTGCGCCTCGACCAGGATGCGCAGCACTTCCCGCTGCATCAGTGGATCCAGGCCGAAGGTCGGCTCATCCATCAGCAGAAGCTCGGGGCGATGCATCATCGCCTGGACCACGCCCACCTTCTGCTTGTTGCCCTTGGAGAGGTTGCGGGTGGGCATGCTCATGTCGAGGTCCAGCCGCGCCGCCAATCGACGCACATAGGCCCAGTCCGCCCGTCCGGTGCGCAGGCGGTTCAGGAAGCGCAGGAGCTGTTCCACTGTGAGGCTGTCGTCCAGGCGCAGCTCTCCCGGGAGATATCCCACCCGCGCCCGCACCTTCACCGGCTCTGCCTGGGGATCGATGCCCAGGACGCGCGCCCGCCCGCGGTCCGGCCGTATCAGGTCCAGCAGGCAGCGAATCGTCGTCGTCTTCCCGGCTCCGTTGGGGCCGAGGAACCCGAAGACCTCCCCTCGCCTCACCTGCAGGTTCACCCCGCACAGCGCGCGCACGGGCCCATACGACTTCACCAGGCCTTCAATGAGAATGGCCGTCTCGCTCGTCATCCCGCCTCGCTCTCGCACGGGCGCCGCGAGCCCCGCCGCCTCGCTTCTCTGTCGATCCTGCTGCTCGGCGCTCGGCCGATGCCTCAATGGAGCGTGAGCGATGAAGGGTTGTCCCGGGCACCGGAGCGGGCGGCCTGATACGCCACGCACTCCAACCAATCGCTCACTGCGGCCTCCAGCCGGCGGAGGAGCACCAGCCGACGCGCAATCGTGGCGACGCGATCGTGCGCTTCGTCCCACAGCACATCCACCAGCCGCCTCTCCTCCGCCGTCAGCCCACTCGCCGCCTGCCGCACCTGTTCTCGCAGAGAGCGGGAAAGCCCGGCTCGCGCCATGCCCGCCAGCATGGGGGATAGGTCCTTGGGCAGCCCGATGCCCAGTCCCTCCAGCGCCTCGCTCAACTTCCTCCCCACCTCGCTCCCCTCGCGCCGCAGCGAGCGGCTGGTGGCACGGATCTCCTCGCGTATCTCCTGCAGCGCGACGAGCGAGGGCGCTCCCGCCAGGACCAGCTGATGCAGCAGGTCCTCCAGCATGGCCGCGTCCCCCTCATCCAGGCACTGCGCGATGAGCTGGCTTGCCTGCATGCGCAGGTACGCGCGCTCTGCCAGGCTCAACAGGTCGTCCAGGGCATCGCCCACCGCGCCCAACTCCTACTCAGGGCCCAGCACGCGGCACGACGTTCGCGGCGCTCGCCGCAGCCCCTTCGCGCCTAGAGGGAACATGCTCCCGCGCCCGCTGCGCGACGCACAGATCGAAGCGCGCCTGACGCTGCTCACCCTCCGCATCCACCGCCAGCACACACTGCCTAAGGTCGGCCAGCATGCTCTTCGCCACCGCGCTCTCGCCCTCTTGCCCATGATAGCCCGGACCCCTCGCTCAAGCAAACGCTCACCGCAGCCCGATCCGACGGAGGTACTCCGCCACTGCCCAGCCAGCCCTCGTCTCCTCATGCGGACTGGCCAGGAACCACCACACCCGACCGTCCGCCTCCACCGGCCCGTCGCGCACGAGGAATACTTCGTTCTCGAGCGCCAAGAACAGCACGCGGGCCGAGAGGCTCGCCTCCGCCCGTAGCCGGAGACCGTCCCCGCCGGTGCCGTACACTTCCACCAGGTTACCAGGGCCAATGCCCAATCCGGCGCGTGGATCCGGAGTGGGGGTTTCGGGAAGCGGGGTGGGTTCTGCCGCGGTCGCGGCGGCCGTCGCGGTCGCTGTGCGCGTTGGCCGAGGCACGATCGAGACAACGGGCGAAGGCGCCTCTGAATGCGCCCCGCTCCGCTGAAATCCGCTGACGGTCACCAAGCCGCCGGCGATCAGGGCACCAACCGCAGCCCCGCCCACCAGCCATCTCCAATCGATACCTAAGCCTCGCGTCACAGAGGTCCTCGCCTTCAGCCCACCGGGAGCAAGAAGAAGCCAAGAGCGAGCATCAAGTACACAGCCAGCAGCTACGCTCCTTCCAGCCAGTTCGCCTCGCCGTCCGCCGAGACCAAGGCTGCGATCAGCACGCCCCCGATCAGCGCGATCAGCTCGAAGCGGTTGAACACCAGCGTCAGCGGATTCCCCAGCGCCAGACTGAGGAACACCAGCGCCGGGACGACGAACAGCGCCACCTGCAGGCTGGAGCTCGTCGCAATCTCGACGCTCAGGTCCATCTGGTTCTTCAGGGCCACGGTCACCGCCACCAGGTGCTCCGCCACATTCCCGACGATCGGGATGAGCACGATTCCCAGGAAGAACTCCGACACCCCCAGCGAGAGCACCACCGGTTCCACTTGCGCCACGAGCACCTCGCTCAGCCAGGCCACACCCGCCGTCGCCAACCCCAACAGCACCAGTGCCGACCGCACCGACCAACCCGCGTCGTGCACCCCTTCGGGCGGGGTCGGCGCCAGAGGCCCCCGCTCGACCAGCAGGTTGTGGATCAGCCCCATGACATAGAGAGCCAGCATCAGCCCGCCCACCCCCAAACTGAGCACCTCGATGCTCGCGCCTCCGATGCCGTCGGTTGCCTGAACGAACAGCGACGGGATCGAGAGCGCCACCACCGCCAGCACGAGAAGAATGCTGTCGCTGAGGGCCTTGCGCTGGTCGAAGGACTGCCGCCCGTGCTTCACTCCCCCCGCCAGCATGCTCAAACCCAACACGAGCAGCAGATTCCCAAGGATCGATCCAGTGATCGATGCCTTCACCAGCTCAAGCAGGCCCTCGCGAATGGCAATGATCGAGATGATCAGCTCTGCCGCGTTTCCCAATGTGGCGTTCACCAGCGCGCCCAACCGGGGCCCCGTGCGGGCGGCGAGCGTCTCCGTCGCCTCGCCAATCCACCCCGCCAGCGGCACCATCCCCAGAGCCGAGACAAGCAGCACCCAGGCCGGGGGCGCTTCCATCCGGAGCAGCACGCCCGTGATCGGCACGAACAGGAGCAGCCAGTTCAGCGGGTTGCGGGTCAAGCGGGCCACGGTTCCTCGCTTCATGGCTGCGCTGCTTCCCGCGGCTCCGCCCCGCGGAACAACCGTGGACTTCCCTCCCGCGGAACGAGCACGCGCAGCGCCCGGGGTTGGACGCTGAGCCGGGCCGGCGAGGCCATCGTGTATGGCTCTCCGTCCAGCTGCATCGTCAGCTGCGGCCCGGCCTCGAACGTCGCCTGCGCCGCCTGGAAGTGAACGACACCCGGCGCGTCGACATGCGTCCCCCGGAAGACTTGAACCACGCGCAGGACCGCGTCCGTCAGCGAGCGGCCGCCAATCAGCCAGAAGTCCAGCAGCCCATCGTCGACGCGCGCCTCCGGCGCCAGCTCCAGCAGGCCCCCGGCATAGGAGCGGATGTTGCTGCAGATGGCCACCAGATAGCGATCCTGCCAGCGCTTCCCTTCCGCCTCCACCTGCAGGTCAATCCCGGTCCAATTCCAGGAGTTCCATACCGCCAGGATTGCGTAGTGCGGGGTGGCGACCGTCTTCTCCCACCGACCGCGCGGTTCGATTCTGCGGACGATGTGCGCGTCCAGGCCAAGTCCCGCCCACATCAGGAAGGCGCGTTCGTTGCACTGGCCGACATCCACCCTCCGCACCTCCCCGTGGGCGAGTTGGGCCGCGCTCTCTTCCAGCGCAAACCAATTCGACCACCCCAGGCGCGGCAGCCCCAGCTCTTGTGCCCAGACATTGGCCGTGCCCGAGGGCAGCACGCCGAGCGCGGTCTCGCTCCCTGCCAGCGCGCCCGCCACGCGGCCCACCGTGCCATCACCGCCCGCCACGAAGACGGCCTCACAGCCCGCGCGCACCGCAGCCGAGGCCACGTCACCCACATCCTGCCCCATCTCCAACTCCACCACGTCCACATCCCATCCGGCCCGCTCCAGGACGTTCACCGCCCGCCCCAACAGAGGCCCGGTGGGAAACCAGCCAGCGGATGGATTATGGATCAGGCAGGCCTTTCTCATGCCTCCCTCCGGGGCACCGATTATAGCCCGGGCAGGGCCATGGCGAGTTGTCGCACCGTCCGGCGAAGGGTACAATGCTTCTCGGAGGTCACGTGCTCGTCCCCGGGCAGACGATACTCGCCGGTCGCTATCACCTGCTCGAGGCCATCGGCACCGGCGGCATGGCCGAGGTCTTCCACGCGCGCGACCTGAACCTGCAGCGCGAGGTCGCCCTCAAGGTCCTGCGCCAGGACCTGATCGTCGATCCGACGTTCCGCGAACGCTTCTTACAGGAAGCCCGCGCCGCCGCCAACCTCGTCCATCCCAACATCGTCACCGTCTACGACTTTGGCCAGGACGGCGAGCACTACTTCATCGTCTTGGAGTACGTCCTCGGCACCGATCTGAAGACGCTCCTGCGGCGGCGAGGCCGGCTTCCCGTGGCCGAGGCCGTGGACCTGGTGATGCAGGCTTGCTCCGGTGTTGGCTATGCGCATCGGGCCGGACTCGTCCACTGCGACCTCAAGCCCCACAACATCCTCGTCACCCCCGACGGGCGCGCCAAGATCACCGACTTCGGCATCGCACGCGCCCTCGCCTCCACCTACCCCGACGAGACCTCCGACATCGTCTGGGGCAGCCCCCAGTATTTCTCCCCCGAGCAGGCCGCCGGCGGCCCGCCGTCTCCCGCCAGCGACGTCTACTCCCTCGGCGTCATCCTCTTCGAACTCCTCACCGGCCGGCTTCCCTTCGACAGCGAGGATCCGCTCGACCTCGCCCAACACCACCTCACCTCACCCCCTCCGTCGCCCCGCTCCCTCGCGCCCGATATCCCGCCCGCACTCGAGCAGATTGTCCTCAAGGTCCTCTCCAAGGAACCCTCGGCGCGGTACCGCACGGCTGAACAGCTCGGCCGAGTCCTCACCACCTTCGTCCCGGCCATATCCTCCACCCATCCGCCCGCTCCTGCAATGTCCGTCCCCGCTGGGATGCCCGACGGCGCCACGATTCCTGCCCCCACTGCCCAACCTCCAGCCATCGACTGGCTCGCCCTCGGCCTCGGTCTGCTGGCCTTCCTCGCCGTCGCCGGTCTGATCCCTCTCTGGCTCCTCGTCTACTTCCGCAGCGCAGGCATTCCCTAGCCTCGCGCCGAACCACGAGAGGCGCGGTATAATCGCGAGGAGAGTGGCGGCGGAAGCCGCGGGGTACTCAGGAGGAAGTCGGTGAATGCGGCGCGAGGCAGGAACTCGCTGGTTCTGATCGTCCTACTTGCCATCATGGCAGTGCTCGTCCTCCGCTTCAGCTCAACCGCAGCGGAGCCGAAGCGCCTGTATCTCAGCCAGGTGGCCGAGGCCATTCGCGCCGGAGAGGTCCAGGAGATCGTTGTCAACGAGAACGACCTGCGCATCGTCTTCCGCAACGGCGACATCGCCCTCTCGCGCAAGGAGCCGGGTGCCACAGTCGTCGAACAGCTGCTCAGCCTGGGCGTCCCGGCCGAGCTGCTCGCCTCCGACCGCCTCGCCCTCGACGTCAAGCAGCCGAGCGACTGGAACACCGTCATCAGCCTGATCACGTACATCCTGCCGGCACTGCTCGTCGTCGGCCTCATCTGGTTCATGCTGCGCCAGGCCCAGGGCACAAACAACCAGGCGCTGATGTTCGGCAAGAGTCGGGCGCGCATGTTCACCGGCGACCAACCGACCGTCACCTTCGATGACGTGGCCGGCGTCGAGGAAGCCAAAGAGGAACTCCAGGAGGTCGTCGAGTTCCTCAAGGAGCCCGAGAAGTTCATCGCCCTGGGGGCGCGCATCCCGAAGGGCGTCCTGCTCATCGGCCACCCGGGCACGGGCAAGACGCTGCTCGCCAAGGCGGTCTCCGGAGAGGCGGGCGTGCCGTTCTTCTCGATCTCCGGGTCGGAGTTCGTCGAGATGTTCGTAGGCGTCGGCGCCAGCCGCGTGCGCGACCTCTTCGACCAGGCCAAGCGCCACTCGCCCTGCATCGTCTTCGTCGACGAGATCGACGCCGTCGGCAGGCAGCGCGGCGCCGGCCTGGGCGGCAGCCACGACGAGCGCGAGCAGACCCTCAACCAGATGCTCGTCGAGATGGACGGCTTCGACACCGACACCAACGTCATCATCATGGCCGCCACGAACCGACCCGACGTCCTCGACCCGGCCCTGCTCCGCCCCGGCCGCTTCGACCGCCGCGTCGTCCTGGACCGGCCGGACTTGCGCGGCCGAGAGGCCATCCTCAAGGTCCACACGCGCGGCAAGCCGCTCGACCCGGACGTCAACCTGGCGACCATCGCCAAGGCCACGCCGGGCTTCGTCGGCGCCGACCTGGAGAACCTGGTCAACGAAGCGGCCATCCTCGCCGCCCGCCGCAACCGCAAGACGATCGGCCAGAGCGAGTTCGAAGAGGCGATCGAGCGTGTCATCGCCGGCCCGGAACGCAAGAGCCGCCTGATCAGCGAGGAGGAGAAACGCATCGTCGCCTACCACGAGGCGGGACACGCCGTCGTGGGCCACGTCATCCCCGAGGCCGACCCGGTACACAAAGTGACCATCGTCGCCCGCGGCATGATGGGCGGCTTCACCCTGGCGCTGCCCGAAGAGGACCGCACGCTGGTGTCGCGCAACAAACTGCGCGCCGACATGGCCTTCATGCTGGGCGGCCGCGCCGCTGAGGAACTGGTGTTCAAGGACGTCACCTCCGGCGCCGCCAATGACCTCGAGCGCGTCACCAAGCTCGCCCGCTCGATGGTCACCCGCCTCGGGATGAGCGAGGGGCTGGGCCCGATGGTGTACGGGCAGAAGGAAGAGCTGGTGTTCCTCGGCCGCGAGATCGGCGAGCAGCGGGATTACTCGGAGCGCGTCGCGGAGGAGATTGATGCCGAGGTGCGCTCCCTGGTGCGCGAGGCGTACGAGCGCGCTCTCTCCATCCTGAAGGAGTACCGCCCGCAGCTCGACGCCATCGCTCAGCGGCTGATCGAGGTCGAGACCCTCGAGCGCGAGGAATTCGAGGCGCTGTTCTCGCAGCCGGTGCAGCCCAAGACGAGCGGCACTCCGGT